>Ga0256407_10009580_pt1 | contig 13841 bp, 1 predicted proteins | sample RumenRJG_04DNA_FD_193489 | JGI IMG/M metagenome (GOLD analysis project Ga0256407, IMG submission 193489) | Bovine rumen microbial communities from Lethbridge, Alberta, Canada - RJG_04 | ecosystem: Host-associated > Mammals > Digestive system > Stomach > Rumen | place: Canada: Alberta | collected... | reverse complement strand
TGTTAAATCATTTGAAATAAATTTTAAAAAAGTAGGATTTTGACTTAAATATTTATGTTGACTTACATAATTTAAAAAATCTTCTATTTCATTTTGTCTTTTTTTTACTTCATTTTCACTATTAACTGCTAAATTTAACCAAACTGATTTTTCTGGAAGTTTTGGAATTCTACAACCTGGATTTGATTCAATTAATGATTCATATAATGATTCTATTTGAGAAAATCTTCTTTCTATTATTTGTTGTGTATTTTCTGATAAATTTATTTTTATTTTAAATAAGTAATGTCCTTTTAGTCCAAATAAATCCCATTTCCATACAAAGTCATATACTTTTATTTTTGACATTTTATTATAATTTTGAATTTTTTTTTATTTTTTTTATTTAACTTTTTTATTTTAATAATAAGTTTTTGTATTATTATTTAAATGAATTTTTATAAATATAAAATTTTTAAATATTATTTGAAATTATTATATTTAAATAAAATTTGATTTATTTATTTTATTTTCATTATATTTTTTATGAAGTAATAAAAAAAATTAAAATATAGAATGAATAATGATATAGAAAGAATTAATACTAATCAATTTATTGACGTATTAAAAAAGGAAAATATATGTAAAACAATATTAAAATATCTCTCAAAAGAAGATGAAGAAAATATTATACTTATTAATAAAGAAATATATAATTTGTTATCAGAAAAAACGTTTCTACATTATAAATATTTAACAAAATCATTAAATGATGAATTTATTTTTTATAAAAATTTTCAATTTGAAATTAAAAGTTTACCAATAATAAAAGATATTTTAAAAGAAAGTGATAAATTATTTAGTAATGTTTATAAACAAAGTCAATGTATGATAATAATTTTTTATTTTTCATTCTTATTTCTAGGAATAGATTTATTTTTTTTCTTTTTAATCATAGGAAAAGATAAAAAAAAGGAAAAAATAAAATGGTATTCTCAAATTCCATTAATTTTTTTATGGGCAGAAATTTTATTAATTATGATAATATATTTTATAAGAATAAAAAAAGTAGTTTATCAAATCACAGAACAAATAAAAAAAAAAATACCTCAATTAAATGAAAAAAGAATTAAATATTTAAAAAGGAAAATAGTTTATAGAATTAATAATTTACAACCTTTATCTTTTTGGTATATTTCAATTTGTTATTTATGTTTTTATTTACCTATTTTAATTAAAATTTTGTTTGAGTCACTTAATACTTCTTATGAAAAAGCATATATTTCAATGGCTTGGATTTTTTTTATTTTTTATTATATTTTCGATTTTGCAAAATTAATTTTTTATTTTATTAAACATTATACAACTAAAATAGATATTTATAAAAAAATATATAATAAAGGGAAATCTAATTTTTTTAAAAAACAAATATCAAATTTTAGAAAAAAAGAAAAAAGAGTTTTTCTAAGTGAATTCATTTTGGAATTTTTTAATTATTCTATCAAAATTTTTGTATTTGTTGTATTATTAACATATTTAAAACATTTAGGAAGGAAATTTGATAATATATCATATAGAGTTAAATGGTCAACTCTTTTTATTCCATTATATATTATCATTATATTAATTATTTTTTGGGGAATTTTATATATTTATTCAATTAGATTTTATGAAACAAAAAATAAAATGATTTTATATATAACAATAATACTTGTTATATTAAGTTCTTGTTTTTTAAGTATTTCATTACCTTTAATATTAGATGAAAGTTGGAAATTACATTATATTTTTCCAATTTTGGGAACTCTAATTTTAACTATTTCAATTATTATTCATTTTATTGTTATGAAAAAAATATATTCTAATAATAATTGTAATATTTGTATTAATTGTATTAATAATAATGATAATCAAGAAGATATATTTTCTCAAAGAAAATATAATAAAGAATTAACTGAACAAAATTTAAAATAGTTTCATATAAAAAAAATATATTATAAATAATAATAATAAGATATTTATTTCTTTCTCTAATTGATTATATATAAAATAGTAAATATACTTGATTGAAAAATATATATTATTTAATATAAATAAAAAATTATTTTGTAATAAATTAATATTAAATTATCAAATCTCCAAAAAAAAAAAAAAAAAAAAAAAAAAAATAAAAATATAATTTAAAAAAATTAAATATTATTTTAAATAAAAAAAAAAATAACAAAAAAAAAAAAAAAAAAAAAAAAAAAAAAATGAATAATCTAAATTTAATTTAAAAAAATTAAAGATTTATTTAGATAAAAAAAATGGATAATGATGCATATTTCTCAATCTTAGGAGAATCATCAAGTTTTAATTTAGAAAATTTATTCCATGATAACAAATGGGCATCATTAAGTGGAATAAGTCACATAAATTTATGGACAGATTTATTTAATCAATCATCTCAAAATTTATCAAAAGAAAATAATAACATAGAATCAAATGAAGATCAAATGAAAATAGAATCATTTCAATTTAGTCAAAAAGTTCATAGTTTAATTGATGAATATTATCAAAGAAAAAATGCTTTTTTTATTCAAATGTCAACTTCACATAATACACATAAATTTAAAAATCAAGGTTTAAATTTTTTAAAAAATTTTACTTTAGAAAATATATCTTTAAATCCTTTAATTGAAAATAGTTTTCCTGGAATGCATCCTAAATCATCTTGGCCTGTTTGTTTAAGTGATATTTTAGATAAGATTTTAAATTTAGAAATTGATGAAATTTTTCATCAACCTTTTGATTTAGAAAATAATTTTTTAAAAGAATGTGAAGAATATATTAATGAATCATTTAAAAAAGAACATTTAATTGAATATTTACCAAAAGCAATTGGTGCTTTTATTAGTATTTTTATATTATTTGGTAATATTAAAAAATTAGAAGAAATTTTTTCATTTTTAAATCAAATGAAAGAAAAATATGAAAATATATTTAATGATATATTTAAAAAATCATATGAATATATAATTCCAACATTAAATAAAGTAAGAAATTATTCTCAAAAATTACAAAATCATCATCCAATATTATCAAATTATCAAATAAATGAAGGTTTTTTAATTAATAATGATAATATTTTTGCTCCTTCAAAATATACTTTAGCTCAAAATAGTTCAATAACAACTGATGGTACTTTTTTATATTTAATTTTATCTGGAATTAATGGATCAATGTCAAAAATTGGAACTGGATATAATAATACAATAAAAGGAAAAGTTTATTTTTCTAAATCATTATATGATGAAAATGAATATCAATGGGTTTATTTAAAAGGGAAATTATATGCAAAAATTGGTTTAAGTGAAGAAATATCAATTTTTAATTCAGAAAATTTTGAAAATTTAGGTAAAATTAAATTACTTTTACCTGAAAATATACATCATCCTCAAATTAAAAAAAGAAGTGAAAAATTTATTTTAACAACTGATAATGAAAAATTACAAATAATAACATTAGAACCAGAATTAAATAAAAATCCAAAAAATCCTTTTATTATACAAAATAATCAAAGATTATATTCTGATGAAGAAGGAGATGAAGAATTTTTAGATGGGAAAGAAAATACAAAAGAACAAATTTATGATATTTATACTTGTGTAAATTTAATTTTATTATCATATGATGTTGAAAATATTGATAAAGATAATAAAGAAAAAATTAAATTAACTTTATCAGAAGAAAAACAAAATTTAATTTCAGAATTACATGAATCTTTCTCTTATTTTTTCACTTATGATAATTGTCATAGAGCTTTAGAAATGTTTTCTTGGGATTTTGAAAAAGCAACAATGTATTTAATTGATAATGGAGAACAAGTAAAAGAAGATATTTTAATAAATGATGATAAAAAAATATTATATTCTGTTCCATTAGAAGGAATTAGAAATTTATCAGGTTATTATGAATTAAAAGAAAAAGAAGATAATGATAATAATAAAAATAATAATAAAGATAATAAAGATAATATAAATAATAATAAAAAAATTATTAAAAGTAAATTTGATATTAATTCATATAATTCACTTAAATGGACTAGACCAAATGGTTATTTAATTGGATATAAATTTAATGAAGCTATTTGTTATATTTTTAAAGATTATAAATTTTTAGGTAAATTTAGAGGAATTGAATTTACTCATAATGATTATCTTTTAACTTATGATAATATACATAATAGATATTATTGTGCTTTAAATTATACTTTAATTTCACAAAGTGTTATTTTTTGTGATTGTTTAAGTGAAAGTTTAAGTTTATTAGAAAAAAAAATTGATGATGATATTAATATTAATTTTAATGTTAATGAAAATAATTTTTCATATGAGAATTTTATTAAAGAAATGAAAGAACATTTTTTTAAATTTTCTATTAATAAAAATAGAGCTTATTGGAAATTTAAAAATTGGGATTATTTTTATAATTCTTGTTATGATAATACTATTAATATGGGACATGGGATTGGACAAACTGAATTAAGGAAATTTACTTCTAAATTAAAGAATTTAGTTCATAAAATGGAAAAAATTAAAAAATTTAATGAAATTGAATTATATAATCAATTAAAAAAAATATATAAAGATATTGATAAATATGATTTAGATTATGAAGGGAAATTACTTAAAAAAATTAAAAAATATGATAATTATCCATCTTATAGTCCATTAAATTGGTGTAATTGGAAATTTCAACAACAATTTATGTTTATTAAAGAAAATAAAGAAGATAAAAAAGATGAAAAGGATGAAAAAAAAGAAGATAAAAAAGAAGAAAATAAAACAATAACTAAAAAAATAACTCCAAAATTTTTATATTTATTAAATAAAATAGAAAGTTATTTAGGTTATGAAGGAAATGAAGAAACTCTTAAAATGTTAATTGATAATTATAATAAAATAAAAGAACCAAATGAAAAAGATATTTTAGAATTTTTGTATAAAATATTATTATTTATTGAAAATATAGATTTAACATTTATTCTTCCAACATTAAATGAACCAAATTATAGAAATGAAATTCTTGAAGAATTAAGTAATATTTTAGATAATTTATTTATAAATAAAAATGATAAAATTAAAATATTAATTAGTTCAATTGTTATTATGGGATGGGAATATTTAAATCCTTCATTAGAAAATCAAATAAAATGGTTTGAAAAAATAAAAAAAATATCAAATGATAAAATGATAAGTGAAGGAATAAATATTAATTCAAGTAAATCAAATATTTATGGTATAATTACAAAAAATTATTCTCCTTTTATTGTTCTATTAAATCAAATTTTTCGAATTTATAGAGGAAAATATTTTCCTATTTCTTTTTCAAAAGCAAATAATGTAAAAATATATTTATTAGCAGAAGATAATAATAAAATATATGGTATTACTTTTACTACTACAATTAATTCTTATTCTTATCAAACTCCTTTTTATTATCTTTTATTAAATAATGAAAAAATGGAAAATGAAATTAAGAATTTATGTGATAATATTAAATTAAATATTTATCAATATAATTATAATCCAAAAGAAAAACTTTTTGAAAATTTTTCACTTTTATCAAAAGTTGCTAAATCTTTAGCAATTGAAATTTCAAAAAAAAAAGATAATAAATTTAATAATTATGATAATGAATGGATTAATATTTCATTAGAACAAGTTTTTCAAATAACAGGATATAAAATAAATACAGTTTTAAAAAATAATTTTTTAAATGAAAAAAAAGTAAATTATTTAGAACAATTAAAAAATATTTGTATAGAAAATCCTATTTATTTTAAATTTTACATATCAATGGAATATTCATTAATAAGTTACTTAAATGAATTAGGAAAAATAATAGTAGATAATAAATTAAAAAATCAAATAAATAATAATCAAAATTATATAAATGATTTAATAAGTACAGATGAAATTTTTATTGCAGGATTAAATGAAGAAGAAGAAGAAAAAGAAATTTTATTAGATGAAAAAAAAGAAAATATAGAAAATGATAAAGAAACAAAAACAATAATTTTTGATTTCCTTTCTGAATTTATTGATATTTTAATAAATAAATATAAAGAAGATTTTAATTTAACAAATAGAGAAGATTTAATATTATATCGTCAAAATATAATTTTTAATTTCATTGTAAATAAATTACAAACATTACAATTTCCTAAATTAACATTTGTATATGATTTCTTATCAAAATTACCAAATAAAGAAAATAATATTAAAACAATAAGTAGTCCAGGTTATCAAATTGAAAATGAAAAAATATTTGAATATACAATAAATCAAGGTGAATATATAAAAATAAATGAAATTGCCTCTTTTCCAAATTCACTTTGTATTGTTGTTGAATTTGAATTTAAATGTATTCCTGAAAATAAACCAAATTTTAATATACTTTTATTAAGTAAAGAACATTCTTATAATCAAACTAATACTAATAATAATAATGTTGGAAATTATGGTTCTTGTTTTACTATGAAATTAAATTCTATTAATCCTGATAAAAAATATACTTTATTAGGTGATGAAATTAAAATTATTAGTCATCCTGATACTTATTATAGAGAAAAAAATAATAAAAATATTGAAGGGAAAAATATTGGAAAATGTATTTTAAAAATTAAATGTTATTCTTTTAAATTAAGAGAATATGTTTCTATTGAAAATAATATTATTAATTTTGTACAAGATAATTTTATAAAGTTTAAATTGTCTTTTATGAATGAAATTGATTATTTTAATACTTTTATTGTTAAAATTTTATTGAGATCTATTCCACAAAGCCCAGATGAAAAATTAATTAAAAAAGATACTAATTTAAATTTAATTACTAAATTTGGTTTATCAAATCCAGGAACTTCAAAAAATATTATAAATCAATTTAATTATGAAACTTATTCAAAAGGGATTAATTCTCCTTTATTTAAATCACTTATTGCAAGTATTACAATTAAATATAAAGATAAGTTAAATAATATTATTTCTAATATTAAAAAAGCTCTTTTATTTATAGAAAAAAATGAAATTGAAAATGCAGAAAAAGAATTAATTCAATTATCTGAAATTAAAAAAATAATTAGAAATGAAGTAAATGAACCAAGAAATTATACAAATTTAAAAATAATTCCTTCATTTAATAATAAAATGAAAATTTTATGGAATATTTGTGAATATATTTATATGATTACTTTATTTTATTTCTTAAATGTTTTTGATGATTTTTTAAAAATTAAAGATAATAAACCACATTATTTAGAATATATAGGAAAAAAAATGAATATTATCCTTAATTGGATGACTGGAAGAGTTCAATATTTAAAAGATACTTTTGATAATATTAAAAATTATACTGAAATTATTGTTGATATGAATAATAAATGTGTTAATTCAATGAAAGAATTAATTATTGATAATATTAAAGTTTCATTTAGTGAAAATCAAGATGAAAAAAAAGAAGAAAAAAAAGAAAATGAAGATAAGAAAGATAAAGATAAAAAAATAAAAAAATCAAAAAAAGAAATTTTATTAAAAAAATTTGCTACAAAAGATACTAATTATAAAAAGAAAAATGTAAATAGATTATATGTAGCAACAGATAAGAAAAAACCAAAAAAGAAAAATGAAAAAAAAGAAGAAAAAGAAAAAGAAAATGAAGACAAAAAAAAAGAATTAGAAAATGAAAAAGAAGAAGAGAAAAAAGAAAAAAAAATAAACTTTGAAGAAATATTATCATTATCATTAACAGAATTAATAAAAAAATATCCAAATCACATAATGGGAATTTGGAGTACAGAAAATATAAAAAAATTAAAAGAAGATATATTAATAAAAATACAAAATGATATTAAAGAAGCATATTTTGGAAATGTAGAAAAATTAAGAAATGTTTGTGAAGTTTTTGATATTTGGTTTAGTGAAAGTAATTTAACAGAAGCACTTAAAAATTATACTAAGATAATTAAAAATAAATTAAATGCAATTTATGATTTTAATTCTTTTGATAAAATTGAAATTATGGATTTAGATAAATCTCTTGAAATTATTTATAAAGATTCACCTTATCAAAAAATTGCAGAAAATATTATTAATAAATTATTATTTTTATTACAATTATCAAATGATAATTTATTAAAAATTGAAAGTGATAAAAATGATAATTTAAGAATTCCTTTAAAAAGTAAAATAAGTGAAAAAAATATTAATTTAAATGAAGATCTTGATATTGGTTCTTTAAATATTTCTAAAGATGCACAAAATTATATTAAATGTATTAATAATATTATATTTAAATCATCTTTTGATATTGATAATGCTAAAAATATTTTATTAATGGAATATATTAGAGATATTATTAGAAATGAAGGGATTAAATTATTTAAAAATTATTATTTGAATATTGGTGATTTATTTAATAATACTTTTGGTTTATTATCTTCTAATGGAATTTCTTGTTCTAAAATTAAAATTAATTCAAATGAAGATTTTATTAGAATTTTAAGTCAAAATATTAAATATATTCATGAACAAATTGATAATTTGAAATTAAATATTTTAAATGAACCTTCATTAACTATTAAAAAAGAAGAATTTATAAGTTATATTATTAAAAATTTAAATTTAATATTAACTGATACTAATATACTCCTTGATAATAATTCCCAATATAAATTAATTGATATTAAAGATAAAAATTCTTTATTTGATATAAAAATAATAATAAGAAAAACATTAAATATAATAATAAATGAAGATATAAAAATAAATTCAAAATTAATGAAAAGGATTGGTGACTTTATATTTAATTTTAGAAATTTATTATCAAAATTAGTAAAAATGAATTTATCATTAAACAATTTTGATTTAACAGGAGAAATTATAGAAAGTCTTTTAGAAACATTTGATAATATAACAGAATATGATAATAATATAAATTTAATATCATCTCTTTTAGATATTATATATCATATTTCAATAAATATTGATAATAAAATAACAAGTAATGCTTTAAATAAAGGAATAGATAAATTATTATCTTTAATTTTAAATAGTTCTGTTCCTCAATTAGTAGAATATGCAGTTAAAATAGTAAAATTATTTTTAAAAAATTCAAAATTAACAAAAAACAATTTTACAAATTTATTTTATAAATTAGGAGAATTATTCTCAACAGAAAATTTAAATGATAAAAAAAATGAAACTGAATTCAAATATAATATTTTAATAGAAATGAACTCACCTGAAATTGATTATCAATGTTTAATTAATGCTCTATATTTATGGGAAGAAACACATCCAACTGAATTATCTTCTTATAAAAAAGGAATTGTTTATAAAAAAGAAAATGAATTAAATATTGTCATTCCTGCTGGAAAAGAAATTAGTCATTTTATTCCTTTAAAAAGAAAAGTTTTAAAAACTCATAATTTAGAAGTTATTGTAGAACAAAAAATTGAAAAATTAAAAAATGAAATTAATAAAATAAATAAAAAAATTAATGGAGAAGATGAAGAAGAAGAAAAAAAAGAAGAGAAAAAAGATAATAAAAAAGAAGATAAAAAAGATAATAAAAAAGATAATAAAAAAGAAGAGAAAAAAGATAATAAAAAAGATAATAAAAAAGATGATAAAAAAGATAATAAAAAAGATGATAAAAAAGATAATAAAAAAGATAATAAAAAAGATGATAAAAAAGATGATAAAAAAGAAGAAAAAAAAGAAGAAAAAAAAGAAGAAAAAAAAGAAGAAAAAAAAGAAGAGAAAAAAAAAGAAGAGGAAGAAAAAAAAGAAAAAGAAAAGAAAAAATTAACAGAAGAGGAAATATTAAAATTAAAAAATGAAATAACCCAAATTCAATTAAAAGAAAAATACTTATCTCGAATATTAAAACATATACAACAAGTATCAAAAATAGGTGAAACTGCATCAACAAGAGGATATGTAATAATAGAAAATAATTTTTCAAAAATCGAAGCAGAAAAATTTTCAAATTTAATTTATCAATCATATTATAGATTATTACCAAATATTCCAAGTGAAGAAAAATTAGATAATAATGGATTAATTAATAATGAAAAAGATAAAAAATTTTTATTTAATGATAATGACATTTATCCTCGTTTATATACAATGGAAGAATTATTACCAGGATGTACAAATATATTAAAAGAAATAACAAAACCTTTTTTAAATATTTTATTTGTTGAATCTTATGATACATATAAAAAATTACAAAATGCAATTTTTACTTTTTCAACTAGAACAACTCAAGATTCTTCTTCTATTAATAATTATATTTCTAATAATCAAAATTCAAGTCAAGGACAAAGTATAAGTACAAATTTAAATGAATCAAGTCAACATATTATTGATTTTCATTTTAAAAGTGGAAAAAGTTTAACTTATATTATATATCAAATTTATGATTTAATTAATTATATTTTAGATAAGGAAGATTCTTATTTTGAATATGAAGAAATTATGAGAGATATTTTAAAAAATAAAAAAGAAAATGAATTACTTGGAATTTTAATTTATTTAAGTGGAGGAATTAATATTTATAGAGAAGGGATTAAATGTATTTGTAATGATGGGAATTTAGTTACTATTATTAATGGTGGATATGAAAATGGAATGAAAAATTTTAATGTTATTTTCGATAATGGAAATGGGAAAGTTGAAAAAATTCCAAATGAAATTATAAATAATATTAGTATAAAAAGTAAATTATTAAAAATTTTAGATACGAATTATTTAATAGATTCATTTTTAGAAATATATAAAAAAGGAAAAGAAAAAATAACAGAATATGAAAAAAAATTATTAATATTCATATTAAAATTAATATCAAATAAATTAGATAGTAAAAATAATAATTACTCATATGAAAATCCATTTACAATAACAGAAAATATAACATCTCTTCAAGAAATATTAAAAGAAATAACAAAAGATATAAATTGGATAAATAAAAATGAAAATATCCTTCAATTAAATTTCCAAAGTGACTTTGAAAGAAAATTAACATCAACTAATAATTTACTATATAAAATATATTCTCCTCCCTTTGAAAATTTTCCTTTAAATTCCAATGATCCAATAATAAAAAAACAATTAGAAAAAAATCCATCAAATGAAGAAATTGATATGATAAATAATTACACTTTACCAGAAAGTACATATGTGACTCAATTACCAAAAATAACAGATACATCAAAAAGTACATTAGCTTTAAAAAATATAAGTCAATTTGAAAGATATACAGTTGAAGAAGTTTTTAATTATGCTAAATCACATTATCGAGATGAAGAATATTTATTAACTTTAAGACAAGTTAGACAAGAATTATCAATTAATGATATTAAAAATGCTAAAAGTGATATTTATATTATTTTCGATCAAAGTAAAGTTCCTCCTGGAATGCCTTTACCTTTAGAACATAGAGATATGAAAGAAATTTTTAAAGAAGAATGTTATCCTAATAATTTTTATATGGCAAAAATGAGTCATAAGTTATTAAGAGATACTGGGATTAAATCATTAGAAAATAATTCAGAAATTCCTGTTTGTGTTTTATTAGTTGATAATTCTATTGGACAAGCTTTTGTTTTATATAATGATTATTTATGTTGTAAAATACATTCTTTTTGGATTAATATTAGTAATTTGACTTTATTAGATTTTAATATTAAAAATCCACCTTCATCTTTTTCTTATTTGAAATTAGAGGAAAATTATCAAAATTCTTATAATGATTTATTTAATTTTTATTCTAAGAAAATTTTATGTGATATTTATGATAAGTTAATTGATAATTTTAAAGTAAATGATATTGAAAATATGACTAATTTTATTAATTTAAGTTTATGGAATGAAAATATGAATGATCCTATTAAAGGAGTTTTTAAAAGATTTTCTAATTATATTCAAATTAAAAAAAAAGATAATCAAGATATTTCATTACATAAAATATCAAGTAGTCGATTAGAAACAGTAAAAGAAAAATCAGAAAGAAGTTCTGAAATAAAACAACAGAAATTTGATATTCAAAATATATTATCATTCTTAAATGAAACTAAAACAAGTAATCATCAAAGTAGTATAATATTACCAAAAGAAAATATAAGTAGTCAAGTAATGCATTCAACAACAAATAATATAAATGATAATAATAATTTAACATCATTAAATAAAATAGAAACAGAATTAAATGAAAATGAAGAAGAATGTTTTTCAATATCAAACTTAACAAAATTATGTATAGAAAAAATACAAAAATTTAAAAAAGAATTAATACATATTCAAATAGATGACTTATCAAAAATATATCATTCAAATATAATATCAAAAGACATATTTTCAATTGGAACAATGCAATCAAAATTATTATCATTATCAAAATTATGTAAAATAAAAAATCCAAAAAATTATTGTGGTTGTATAATATCATTTGAACAAAATGGTAAATTAGGACCAAATTCAACATTAAAATTTTATAGTGATGAAAATGGAACAAATATTTTAAAAGAAGTAACATCACCAAAAAATGAAAGAAGTAATATTGAAAGTTTACTTTTTAATCAAAGTGATATTTATATGGAATATATTGAAGGAACTACTGCTTTTTATATACATGATTGGGATATTCATAATAGAGATTCTATTTTACCTTGTTATATTACTTTTATTCCTTATGAATGGAGTTTAATTTGTTGGATTGTTGATTTTTGTTCTAATATTGCTTTTAATAATTTAAATTTTGAAAAAAAAGATTTTAATGATGATAATATTAAAATTTTTCAAAATTTAATTAAAAATTTATTATCTTTATGTAATTCTTTATCTATTCCTGCTGAGTTACAACAAAATATTTTTATTTTAACTAATAGAGTTATTTTAAAAGCTATGAAATATATTTCTATTACGAAAAAAAATAAAAATTGTTCTAGTATTAATGAGAAATTTTCACTTATTGAAATTGATGAATTAACTGTTATTGGAATTATTAAAAATATTGATAATTATATTGTTAATAAACAAAATAAAAATTTTAGTTCTTCATATATTGTTGATTTAGTTGAAATTTTATTAGCAATTTTATCTTTTGTAAAAGAAGATTATTTAATTTTAGAAAATTATTTTAGAGAAATTTTTGATTATACTTTACCAATTTGGGTAGAAGCAATTATTAAATTAGGAAATATTTTATCTTTTCTTCAAGGAAATACTTTATTAGAAGGAAATATTTTAAATGAAATAAAAACTCAAATTGATTTTAAAAATGATGATTTATTAAATAATAATTTAATAATTATAAAAGGAATAAATATAAAATTAAAAGATGAAGATATATTAAATGTAATAAGAGATAATTTATCAAAATCAAAAATTAAAATTGTTAATTTTGATAGTGATGTTCAAATAATTTTTGATAAAAAAAATAATTGTAAAAATATAATTTTATTATGTGATGGTTTTCAAATTGAAGAATTAAAAGAAATTGAAGAAGAAGAAAAAGAAGAAGAAATTTTTAATGAAGAACAATTTTGGAAATGTCCAATTTGTGGAATGGATAATGCTCCTGATAATGAAATTTGTTGTGCTTGTGATTTTGATAAACCTGAAAATATTGATTTTAAAGAAGAAAAAAATAAAAAAAAAAATACTCTTATTAAAAATGAAGCTTATACTGGAAAAGTTATTGATTTATTTAATGAATTAAAAAAAATTATTGTTGATGATAGTAGATTGTATTTTAAAGAAGAAAAGAAAGAAAAAAAAGAAGAAAAGAAAAAAGAAAAAAAAGAAGAAAAGAAAAAA
>Ga0256407_10009578_pt1 | contig 13845 bp, 13 predicted proteins | sample RumenRJG_04DNA_FD_193489 | JGI IMG/M metagenome (GOLD analysis project Ga0256407, IMG submission 193489) | Bovine rumen microbial communities from Lethbridge, Alberta, Canada - RJG_04 | ecosystem: Host-associated > Mammals > Digestive system > Stomach > Rumen | place: Canada: Alberta... | reverse complement strand
CAGGATTTTTAAGTCTGTAGAAAATATTCTTTACAAGGGAAAAAACATTGTTCATTGTCCAGTAAAGAACCAGACCGGAAGGAGACCTGTAAAGGATTACAAGAAAAATAAGCGCCATAACGTTTATCTGAAGTTTTTCACGAAATGCAAAGCCTTTTGTGTACACAGCACCTGCAATCATATTAATTACAGTCATTAAAACCGGAAGAACGTTTATGCTTACAGAACCAATTTTAAAAAGTCCGTCCGGGAGGCCAAGACTCTGAATGAAAAAAAACGAAGCCTTGCGAATTTCTTCGTTATTCGAAAGAAAGTTATATGCAGCAATAAAAAACGGAATCTGAATAAAAAGCCCGAATGAAGACCTTAATGCCATTAATGGATGATAATGATTCTGCCTGTAGAACGTAGAAAGAATCATGTACTGTTCATCCCCAAAAAAAGTTTCTTTAATGCGCTTTATTCCGGGCTTAAGCTTTTCCTGAATTTCCCGTTCTTTTCTTTGCCATTTTTCGGCAACATCATATAAAGGAAGGCAAAAAAGCGTTACAGCAGCACTTACGCCAAGGATTGCAAGTCCGGAAGACTTGCAGAGTTCTATGCATGCCATATACACAAATTCAATAATCTGCTGCAGTGGATAAATCACAAGAGTGTACAGATATGAAGCCATAGAACGCCTTACGCCTTTCCTTCCTTAATATTTATTCTTCAATCATAGGCCATTTAAGGTAAACAAAATACTGAGTGTCCCTGCCATAAATTGTATGATAGAAAGTATCCTGAATCATAGGCAGGTCAGTAAGCTGTTTCTTAAATTCCGGGAGCAAATCAAGTTCTGGAAGTGTATATTCACTAAGGAATTCAAAGTCCATATTGTATCCCTTAATGATATATTTTGTAAGGACTGGAGAAACAGAGCCTGCTGCAATTGGATAGTTTTTACGTTCCATCCTTGATTTTCCCGGCATTCCTGTAATTCCACCAATGTAGATAGAATTTGTTTTTGTAAAGTCAACGATTTTACTCAAATCCTGTGCAAGAATTGAAAAGCGGAAGTTTTCATATTCTTTCTGTTTCTGCACAAAATTTCCGTAAACAACAGCCTGCACAATAAGCCCATAAACATAAAGTGCTGTCATGGCACCTGCAAAACGCCTGATCTTTATGCTGTTTTCTTTTGTAAGGGCATATACAGAATAAACTGCAATAATTCCACAGAGCATGTCAAATCCAAGGAATGTGCGGTTTGTTACAAGCGCTTCTTCAAGAACAAGATATGCACCAAGAGTAAGGCAGTACATAGCAACAAGAATTACCAGTGAAAGTCCGATTGTTGCAAAAACATTTCTTCCGTTTCTAAGACGTACTGCAGAAACCGGGAAAAGAACGGCTGTAAGACCAATAAAGAATTTTACCCAGTGATTTCCGCTCAAAGGAAGAATGCAGTAATTATATGCCTTAAAGTTTGCAGCCATTTTAGTAAAAATGTTCATGCCGGTTGCAATTCCTGTACCTCTTGAATCCATTGAAGAATCAAACTGATTCATAAGGAAAATACGGAAGAAGAACAGGGCCGCAACATAAACTGCAATTGAAATGCCTGTGTAAATTCCAACAGATTTCATCGGCTTTTTCTGAAGCCACATTCTAAATGCAGTAAACATTGCAAAAATAATGTAAATACCGTTTGATGCCTGATATGAAGAACATACAAGAATCAGGCTGATGAATGACATTACAGCAAAATTTACGTAATTAGAAATAAAGAGGAATGGAAGAAGCCCGAAAAGCATGGAAAGAGCCATGTAAGGGCAGTCATATTTATATGAAAAATTAGCAAGATAATAGATTGTCAGTCCGCACACTACAGACATTGCAGCGGCGCATTTACCCATTTCGCCTTCTGTTACAATGTAGCAGAGCAAGTACGATGTAACAGTAAGGACAATTAAAGTCCACAACTGAGTAATTGGAGTAATATCATTAATAAAGAAATTTGTATGAATGAATACCGCAAGAATTTCAGAAACGTAACGGCTCCAGCCAACCCAGGCCTTGTGACCTGCATAGCAGCGGCGGATATCATCAGCGTATTCATAGTTTGCGCGGATAAGGGCAGAGTAAGCAATAAAGTAGATTACAAAAATTGCACCAAGGTAAAAAAGCGTTTTCTTTCCGGAAAAAGCTCTTACGGCAGTTTCGTAAATTTCTCCTCCGATTTTCTTTCCTTTAGAAGTATACCAAAAGAAAAACCAGAAAATACCTATAAGCGCAAAATAAGTCATTGAATGAACAAGAATGTCATTCCATTTAGAAAAATCCCTTAATTCCCTGTGCAGGACAAAAGTTTCCATCAATTTTACGATAAGATCTTTTGTAAACGGAATGATGCAGATAAAGCAGCAGGCGATTCCAAGAATTAGAAGGGTTCTGAAAGAAAAAATCTGTTTTAACTTACTGTTCATTAGTACTTCCTTTCTTTGAGTTTTTAAAAACCAAAAAATTAGAGAAAATAAAATTAAAAATCATTCCAACAAGAATACCGATTCCTTGCGGAATAACTTTAAGAGAGAGTTCTTTTTCAAGAATTACATAATTCCAGTCTGAAATATGCAGGAGAAGGGAAAAAATTCCAAAGTTTACTGCATAGCCGACAAGCGAACCTGCAAGAAATTTTGCCCAAAGCTTTACAGAAAGGCTTTCTCCCTGATTTTCAACCTTAAATGTCCACAGGTGATTTATTACATAATTCTGTGTACATGAAATTACAAAGCAGGCAACGCTTACTGCATGAGCTTCAAACTTAAGGATGTCTGCAAAAAGGGCAAACAGAATAAGGTTTGTAAGTGTTCCAAGCCCGCCAGTAACTGCAAATTTCATTATTTTTTTAAGCATTTCTGATTCTCCAGACTGCTTTAAGGGCTTCCATAAAAATTCCCTTGCTCATCTTTGATTCGCCAAATTTTCTGTCAGGGAAAATGATTGGAATCTCTTTAATTGCACAGCCGGCTTTGTAGGCCTTATACTTCATTTCAATCTGGAATGAATATCCCTTGGAAATAATTGTGTCCAGCCCGATTTTTTCAAGGGCTTCTTTTTTCCACATGTTAAAGCCGCCTGTAAGGTCTTTTACCGGACAACCCAGTACAAGACGAGAATAAAGCGAACCGCCCTTTGAAATAAAGTTTCTTAAGGCAGACCAGCCTTCTACAGCGCCGCCCTTAATGTTTCTTGAACCGATTGCAACGTCATTTGTCTGCATTGCTTCGTAAAGAGCAGGAAGGTATTCCGGTTTATGAGAAAAATCTGCATCCATTTCGCAGAGTACATCATAGCCGTTTTCAAAGCCCCATTTGAATCCTGTAATATATGCGTTTGCAAGACCGCTTTTTTCCTTTCTTTCAAGAAGGTTCAGTCGATTTTTATATTCTTCCTGCATCTTTTTTACAGCAGCAGCAGTTCCGTCCGGTGAACCGTCATCAACAATAAGGATTCCGGCATCCTGAGGAATTACCTTAAAAACTTCAGGAACGATTTTTGTAATGTTTTCAATTTCATTGTAAGTTGGGATTATTACCAATAATTTCATAAACTGTTACTCCAGTCTTTTTTTTACTTGTGATATGATATTCTATAAGTATAACTCTTTTTTCGTCTATTGAACAATAGTTGAATTCTTAAATAGAGAAAGTAAGTCTGTTAAAAAAACAGGGGATGCCGTTCATGACATCCCCGTGCATTCTACTCAGCAAGGTTAGCTTTAAGCCATTCCTTGAATTTTGCGTAATCGTTTTCCATTGGAATTGCCTGATCCGGAAGGTTCATTACTTCTACAAGTGATTCAGGAATTACAGGTTCTCTTCCTGTTGCTTCAGCTACGATAGAACCGAATTTTGCAGGATGAGCAGTTTCAAGGATAATGCCTACAGCATTCTTTGAAACAACTTTGTCTGCCCATGCAGGAGCGCTTGGTGTAAGGCCAGGTTTCTTATAATCATTTTTGTTTCCGTTTACAAGATTTTCCATTGCACCGCTTCTGATGTCATCCCATGCTTTCCAGCCAATTGCTCCGTGCGGATCAATTGTATAGCCAGTCTTTGTGTTGCAGTCTGTAATTGCAGCCTTGATTCCGTCGTTGTCAAGCCAGTAAGAAGCAAACATAGAACGAACCTGTTCAAGTGAATACATAGCCTTGATTCGCTCGTAGTTGGAAGGTGCACCTACGTCCATTGCGTTGGCATATGTTTCTACAGAAGGACGTGCATTGTAGTCGCCTGTAGCAATCCAGTCAGGGATTGTATTGTTAGAGTTAGTTGCAGCAACAAAACCTTCAATTGGAGCGCCCATTTCTTTTGCAATAAGGCCAGATGTAAGGTTTCCGAAGTTTCCAGACGGAACAACTGCAAGGATTGCAGGATTTTCAAGTTTAGAATCAAGAGGAGCCCTGTTCTTTACAACAAGAGAAGAGTACATGTAGTAGAAACTCTGTGGGAGAAGGCGAGAAATATTGATAGAGTTTGCTGAAGAAAGGCGGAACTGCTTTCTGAGGTCAGCATCTGTAAATGCAGTCTTTACAAGCTTCTGACAGTCATCGAATGTACCCTTTACTTTAAGTGCGCGTACATTTCCTGTGAATGTTGAAAGCTGTTTTTCCTGGATTTTAGAAATCTTTCCCTCTGGGTAAAGAATTGTAACATCAAGCCCCGGAACGTTGTGGAAAGCTGAACCAACGGCAGAACCTGTATCACCTGAAGTAGCTACAAGAATGTGAAGTGTTCCTTTTTCTGTTCTGTTAAAATATGACATAACGCGAGCCATGAAACGTGCACCAAAATCCTTGAATGCACATGTAGGACCGTGGAAAAGTTCAAGAACGTATGAAGTTGAATCAACTGGAACAACTTTTGGACTGAACGGATATGCGTCACAGATGATAGCCATAAGGTCTTCATCTGGAATTTCGTTTTCAACATAAGGCTTTGCCATATTGAAAGCAATGTCACGGAAAGAAGGCTCTGGATTTTTGTTTATAAAAGAGCTGTCAAGTTTTGGAAAACTTACAGGAATGTAGAGTCCGCCTGTTGCAGAGTTCATTCCGTTCATTACAGCTGTCCTGAAATCTGTTTTTACACTTGAATCACGTGTGTCTGTATAAATCATAATAGTTCCTTACATGCCGTATACAATTGCGTCGGCAGCCTTGTCAGCAAGAATCTTCCGGCACTTTTGATCAGCAGTCCATTTGTTTTTATCTGTTACAGTTTCTGTAAAACTTGTTTTGTACAGGATGTTTCCGTTGCTCATGTCAACGCATGTTATGTCTGCAATAAGGGTAACAGTTGCCCCGTCAGCAGTTTCTTCTGCCGGGGCAGCATATTTGAATGCTCCCATAACCATGAATTTATAGGATTTGCCTACGATATTGTAAGTTTCCCTGTAAAGTTCAGAAACAGGCATATTGAAATATGACGTATCGCTTACTGGAGAGTTTCCAACGTTTACGCCTATGTTTCTGAGGCTCTGAAGGAGAAGAAAGTTATTTGTTGTAGGGTTTCCCTTTTCGTTAAAATCGTAAGTGTAGAGAAGTCCTCCCGGATAACCCAGGTATTCTGACTTTACTGCATAAGGCGCAGAAACTGCTGTTTCATAGGCAGCCTTAACAATAAGGGATGAAGAACTTACCGGTGAAGGGTAGAAAGTCACCTTGTCCTTAACTGCAAATTTTGGAGCAGCAGGTGTAAAAGATACTTTTCCTTCTTCGTCTGTCTTGATGCGGGCAGCGCTGTAAGTTACTGTATCATTTGTCCTGCCGATAGGCCAGTTCACTGTAAGTTCAAGGCCTGCTACAGGACCGTTTTCATCTTTTACTGTTACAACATAAGGTGTTCTGAATGCCTTGTTTGCAACAGTAGCTTTTGGAGAAGATTCTACTTTGAGTTCAATTCGCTTCAACAGGTTCTTGAATTCTGTTTCAAGCTGATTTGATGTATTCTGTACTGATATAGGTTTTGGTTCTTTTATGATTTTGCCTTCCGGCTGAGAAGTTGATTCCTGACTGATAAGTCCATCATCATCATTGCTGCCTGAAGAAGCTGCAGAAGAAACTGTTGCACATGAAGCCAAAAGAAGCAGTCCCGCAGTTCCAAGAATAGTTAGTACTCCTCTGATTTTTTTCATTTTTAAGTTATCCCCTTGAGTGTTCTGTTCATTCTCCTGATCTGAATGAAATACAGACAGACTCACCATACATTCTATAAAAAAAATTAAAACTTTACAATAATGGCGTATGTAAAAATATTATGTGAAACATTGATATTTAAACGATTTCGCGCTTTACACGGCTGGAAACGCTGGTCATCACTTCGTAGGAAATTGTTCCCGTCATCTGTGCAATGTCATCAGCATCAAGAACAGAACCTTTATCTTTTGGGCCGAATAAAATTGCAGTATCCCAGCGCTTTACGTCAAGATTTGCATTTCCTATGTCGACCATGCATTGATCCATACAGATTCGGCCAACAACCGGGTATGCCTTCCCATTGATTGAAACCTTAAGACCAGGGGAATTCCTTCTTAAAAGACCATCTGCATATCCGACCGGTAAAACTGCTATGTCAGTTTCTTTTTCTGCAGTCCAGGTGCGTCCGTATGAAACGCTTTGCCCCGGCTTAAAATGCCTGATTGCAGCAACAGAAGTCTGAAACTGCATTACCGGCTTTAGCTTAAGGCTTATTCCCTTTGATTCAAGGTATTTTTCTGTAACCTGGTCTGCATAATATCCATAAAGAATGATTCCAGGCCGGATCATATCCAGCTGATATTCCGGCATTGCAATTCCTGCTGCACTTGCAGAACAGGTGCAGATTCCGGGATTAATTCCTGCGCTGCGTACGTTTTCTATTGCAAGCCTGAACTTTGAAAACTGACTTGCGGTATAAGCAATATTGTCTTCTGTAATTCCGTCGCTTACTGCAAAATGGGTTATCATTCCTGCAAGTTCAAGTGATTCCTGACTTTCTATGAAGCGTGCAATTTCAGAAGCTTCTTCCGGGTAACAGCCGATTCTTCCCATTCCTGTATCTACCGCAAGAAATACGCTCTGGTGTACCTTGCCTGCCCGGACTGCTGTTTCTGCCAGAAGAGAAACTGTTTCCCGGTCAAAAACAAGGGGAGTAATTCTGTTTTGAACAACGCCTTCAAATTCGTCCGGGCAGCATGGAGAAAGCAGCAGGAGATCAGCCTTTATGCCTGCATTCCTTAATTCTTCACCTTCAGAAACTGTTGCTATTGCAAGATAGGAGGCACCCATTTCTTCTGCGATTCGGGCAGAAGTAACGGCGTCGTTTCCGTATCCGTTTGCCTTTACGGCGCAACAGAGCTTAACGCCCGGCTTAAGGTTCTTCTTTATTTCTGAAATATTATTGCGCAGGTTATCGCTGTATATAATTGCTTTTGTGCATCTCATTTTGTCATCTTCCGTCTATTTTTATGCTGCAAGGCCTTTTCTACCTATCAGGTTTATCAGTTCAGAAACCAGATAGAATGAGCCGGCTGCAAGTATAATATCGTCATTTTTTGAGTCACATTTTAGCATGTTGAATGCAGCCTCAAGGTCGTTTTCTATTTCTGCCTTGATTCCGTTTAGATCTGCATTCCTTTTCATTTCTTCCGGATTGCATGCTCTTACAGTAACAGGTTTTGTAAAAATGATTCTTTCAAACGTGTCTTTAAAAAGCGGAATTATATCCTTTATGTCCTTGTCACCGGCGCATGCAAAAAGAAGCCTGTACTTCCTTCCCGGATAAATTGATTTTAGGGTGCATATTGTATTTTCTATGCTACGGACTGTATGTGCTCCGTCAAGGACTGTATTTCCGCATATCTGGAACCGCCCAGGAATAAGGGCTTTTGAAAGTCCGCGACTTATTGTGCTTACGTCAATTCCCGGCAGCATGATTTTTAATGCTGTAACCGCCGCTGCAGCATTCTGAGCCTGAACCCTGCCGGCCATAAGAAGCTTTGCAGAAAGTTCAAAATCAGAAGGAATTTCTGCTTCTTTGCCTGTTCCTCTGAGCCTTATATTCATTTCGCCGTTTTTAAAATCCAAAACTTCCGGAATAAGGGAATCTTTTACAAGAATGTATCTTGAATTTTTCTGGCGGCATGTTTTTATAAATACTTTTTCCGACTCTGCGTAATTCTGGAATGATATTACGGCCGGTGTATTTTCCTTTATGATTCCGGCTTTTTCAAAGGCAATTTTTTCGATAGAGTCGCCAAGAAATTCTGTGTGTTCAAGTTCAATCGGCATTAAAACCGTAACAAGTGGCTTTACGACATTTGTTGAATCAAGGCGTCCACCAAGTCCTGTTTCGTAAACTGCATAGTCTACGCCGGCATTTTTAAAGCAGAGAAAAGCAAATGTTGTAACAAGTTCAAACCATGTAAGAGGGCGCTGTGCCGGAAGCTGTTCAAGCGGAATGCTGTCTACAAGGGATGTCAATTCATCAGCTGACCTTTCATAGATTTCGTCAGGAAAAAATCCGTGCGGAGTGCAGACTCTTTCACGAAAGTCTGAAATATGAGGGGAAGAGTATATGCCGCATTTAAAACCGGCTTCTTCAAGAATACTGGCAGTCATTTCTGCCGTAGAGCCTTTTCCTTTTGAGCCTGCAATATGAATACAGGGAATTTTATCCTGCGGATTACCGAGTTTTTCGCACAGAAATTTCATGGAATCAAGCCAGAAAATATTTTTTTTCTGTGTCTTTTCAAAATTAAGGTAGTTGTCAAGCCAGTTATAAAATGAAGCAAGAGTCATGGCTTTACTTTAGCGTTCTTTTTAATACATCTCAAGTAAGATATCGGGGCAAAAATGCATTGTAAATCTGTTTTTTTTTATGCTAGAATCACAGATGAAAAAAGGAATAAATATGGCAGAAACAATAAACAGTGCAACTTATCAGGCAGCTCTTGAAGCAAGCCGAAAACTTGAAGAAGACCTTCTTAAAAATCCTTCTAAATACAGGGTTCTTACAGGAGACAGACCGACAGGAAGACTCCATATCGGTCATTATTTTGGAAGCCTTCAGAACAGAGTACGACTTTCTAAACTCGGCGTTCCTACAATGATTCTTATTGCTGACTATCAGGTTCTTACTGATCACGATGCATACCAGGAAATTAGCCAGAATACTAAGCAGCTTGTAATTGACTATCTTGCAGCAGGAATCGAACCGGGGGAAAACGTAATCATCTATCCGCATTCCTATATTCCGGAAGCAAACCAGCTTATGGTTCCGTTCCTTACGCTTATTTCAAATGCTGAATTAAGCCGCAATCCTACTGTTAAGGAAGAAATTCAGGCAGCCGGAATTACAAACGTAAATGCTGGAATGTATACTTATCCTGTTCATCAGGCAGTAGATATCCTTTTCTGCAAGGGAACAGTAGTTCCTGCAGGAAAAGACCAGCTTCCTCATATAGAAATGGCACGTACAATTGCCAGCCGTTTTAACAAGAAGTTCTGCACTGATTCCGGAAAAGAGCCTATTTTCCCGCTTCCACAGGTTCTCCTTTCTAAGACTCCAAGCATTATGGGACTGGATGGAACTCAGAAAATGAGTAAATCACGTGGAAATGCAATCATGCTATGCGCAACAGAAGATGAAACTGCAAAACTTATAAAAAAGGCAAAGACTGACGGCGAACGCCTTATTACTTATGATCCTGTAAACCGTCCGGAAGTTGCAAACCTGCTTCAGCTTATTTCCCTTTGTACAGGTGAAGAGCCTGGCGCAATTGCAGATAGAATCGGAGAAGGCGGAGGCGGAATGCTTAAGAGCACTCTTACCGAAGCATTGAATGAAACTCTGCGCCCGCTGCGTACAAAGCGTGCACAGCTTGAAAAGGATCCTGCTTACATAAGGCAGGTGCTTCTTGACGGAGTTGGAAGGGCAAGGGCAATTGCTGAAAAAACTCTGTGCGAAGTGCGCGAAGCCATGAACATGCAGATTTAGTCTGCTTTAATTTGAATCAGCAAATAACCGTCTGTACAAGTGCAGAAATGTCTTCTTCGTCCAGACGGTTTTCTTTTACCCTCTGAACAATTTCTTCGCCTGTATACGACTCTTCCGGATAAAGCACGACAACAGCCTTGTCTTCGTTCTTCAGGAAATTATTCATCCCGTATTCTGTATATCTTGTTGCACCTATGGAAATAAGAAGGTTTTCTGGATAACCGGCTCCGGCAATGTAAGAATGAATGTCTTCTGCAGGACCTTCATCTTTCTGTGAATTCAATTTTTCCAAAAGCCAGTCAGAAAGTTTTTGCCATATGTAGCTGTAATCGCGCACAGCGCTGTCTTCTCCATAAAGATAAACGTTTCCGTCGCGAACAAGAAAACTTGCAATTCTATAGCCGGCTAACACGCTTTTATCCGAGAATTCTGCAAGAGGAATTGTCTTTGCTGTAAATCCTTTTGAGCTATTTCCCCAATTTTTTTTCAAACTGATTTTTTTAGCACCTTCCTTTCTGATTGAACAGTCATTTGAGGCTCCGAATGCAACAGGAGAAAGAGACAATGCCTTTCCTTCGAGCCATTTTACCTTAAACAGAACTGCACATTCCGGTTCAATCTGGAGTTTTTCTTCTCCTTTTGGAAAAATGATTGATTCAGATGAAAACGGGAATATATGAAGGAATTCCGGAGTGGTGCCATCATTTCCCGGAATATATGTCGGAAAAAGTGCTTTCGGAGCATTGTTTTCTGCTGTCTTTACGTTTTTAAAATCTGCGGCTTCGCCTGCCTGTTCAAGATGTCCAGTAAAATTTCCTGCAACGCCAAAGCACGCGCATTCTTTTAAATTAATTTTTTCGCTCATATCCATTTCCTGTAATCAGTTGATTAAATTTCTTACTGTCCGGATTTTTCTTCATCATCATCTTCTGGAATCGGATCAGATTTATCTATATATTCACAGATAATTTTTCCGTTTACTTCATTTACAGAAGTAATTGAATATTCTGAATAGTTTTTTACAAGCCAGGCATCGTATGTTGTCCAGTTTTCAAATTCTTCATTGTGTTTCATATCAGTTTATCCTCTGTCTGTAAGTTTTTTCTGCTATTTCCAAAAGTTTTTCCCTGCTGTTCTGAGCCGGATCTTCAAGGACTGCCTCGAACAGTTCGTTCAGAATCATTCCTAACTGTTTTCCGGCCGGAATTCCTATTGAAATTAAATCTTTACCGTTTACGGCAAGATCCTTTAAGCTGAGTGCTGAATTTGCATTTTTCTGCTGCTCAATGCGTTCCTTAAATTCTAAAAGAGATTCGCATGCTGCGCTGTCGTGAATCCTCACATTTTCGTTGTATTTGCCATACATGTCTGCAAGGCGCAGGTCAAAAAGGTCCTCAATGTATTCTGAACCCGCCTTAACCAGAAATCTTCTGACGGCGGAATCAGACCATACCGGCTCGTAATGAAACATGTGCAGTTTTATAAGGTGGCACACATATTCAATCTGCGCATTGCTGAATTTAAGCCTTGTCATTATTTTTCCTGCAATTTTTTCAGAATAAACTTCGTGATTGTAGAAATTTACAATCCTGATTCCGCCTTCGTTTTTTTCCGTACGGCTTGCAGGTTTCCCGGAGTCATGAAGCAGGGCCGCAAAACGAAGAAGGGGCTTTTCCTTTGGTGCGCCGTCACATGCATAAAGGTTATGATCCAGTACGTCAAAAATATGGTAGCCCCTGTCATCAGACTGAATGCAGTTCCTGCCGTCTAAAAGTTCTGGCATAAAAATCTTCAGGATTCCGCAGGATTCCATAAGCTTTAATCCTTCAGAAGGCTTTTCCGCCGTCATAAGTTTCATAAGCTCATCACGAAAGCGTTCTGTAGAAATAGAAGCTGTTTTTTTGAGTACTTCCGGATTGCCTAAAGCTTCCATGGTCTTTTCTTCAATCTTAAATCCAAGCTGGGAAGCAAACCGAACAGCGCGCACTGGCCTTAATCCGTCTTCGGAAAAACGTTCAAGAGGGTTTCCGACTGTCCTTATGCGTTTAGCCAGAATGTCTCTGTTCCCGCAGAACGGATCCTTGATTTTACCGTCTTTAAGGGAAGCCGCAATTGCATTCATCGTAAAGTCACGGCGGCTCAAATCTTCTTCAATTTTCCCGGTAAATTCAATTTTATCAGGATGCCTTCCGTCTGAATAATCTGATTCAGTCCTGAACGTGGTAACTTCTATTTCTTTACCCATAAAATGAACTGTAACAGTTCCGTGTGCAATTCCGGTGGGAATAACTTTTCTGAAAATGGCAATAACCTGTTCAGGTTTTGCGTTCGTAGTTACATCCCAGTCATGAGGCTGTTTTTTCATGAGCATGTCTCTTACGGCGCCGCCGACAAGATAGGCTTCAAAACCGTTAGATTCAAAAATCTCATTCATTTTATTTAAAATTGCGGGAATTTTTACATAATCCATGGTATTATTCTAACGATTGGGAGTAGAAAATGCAAAACCCTAAAAAGCTTCATATAGTGATTTTTACAGGCGGTCTGTTTCCGGCCTATGAAAAAACTCAGCTTTACTGGAAGACACATCCGCAGGTTGATTATGTCATCGCCGCAGACTCAGGACTGGAGCCATGCATCCTGTATGGATTTAATCCTTGCGTGATTTTAGGAGATTTTGACAGCATTTCTGACCGGTCAATTTTGGATGCATTCAGCGATGACGTAAAGGTTCCGTATCCGTGTGACAAGGATTATACAGATACTGAACTGGCAGTAGAAAAAGCATATGAAATTGCAGAAAAGCAGGGAGGGATTCCTTTTATAACTCTGGTTGGAGGAGATGGCGGACGGGCTGATCATTTTTTTAATATTTTTGATTCCTTTTCGTCCTTTCATCATCCGGATGTATGGCTCTGCAGCGAACAGTGTATTTATTTTGTAAAGGAAGGAACAAAAACTGAAATCAACGGGTTGAAAAAAACAGACGTTGTTTCCGTTGCAAGAACTACTTCCAGCTATTCCGGCGGAAAAATTCTTTCTAAAGGACTAGAATGGGAATCTAACCTGTTTAGAAAATACGGAATGCCAAGCCTGAGCAACCGTATTTCTGAAGAATATGCAAAGGACAGGCTTCCTGTAACAATATCAGCAGAAAAAGGTGACTGCATGCTTTTTCTGCCTTACAATGCAGTTGTTTCATAAATTAAATTCCCTGAACAATGATAATAAGGGAAGATGAAGCAATAAGGATTGCAGCTCCAAAACAGCACGCACCGGCAAGCAGCACGCAGTGAACGGCATAGTAAAGCCATCTTGATTTTTTTATCATCATGTAGATAAAAGATTCAATGATGGCTGCGGCGCTAAGAACTGCAAGGGCAGAAGCTGAAATCGCCATCGTCTTAATGACGATTATCTGAGTTGAATCAAGAAACTGCTGGAAATTTCCAATAAAATACAGGAAAATCAGCGAGACTGTAAAAAGCAGAAGAAAGAGAACTGTTCTTCGTGTAAGTTTGAACAAAATAGAGACAGATAGATTTTTATTCAAGTCAATCCTTGCAGTTCTCATAATCCATTGTTATACTAAAAATTGTATTTTTAACCGTCAAGGGGGTAAAATGAAAAAGTTCTTCAAAAATCTGTTTGCATGTTTCATTATTCTCGTAGTTTTTGGAGCCGTTCTTTTCTTTCTTGGCTGGACACAGTTCAGGGTTCCGTCTGACGGTTTTGGAATAATCGTTTCCAAGACAGGCGGAATCAGTTCCCGCCCGGTTGTTCCTGGAGTTTTTTCATGGCATTGGGAATTCTTAATTCCATC
>Ga0256407_10009577_pt1 | contig 13845 bp, 6 predicted proteins | sample RumenRJG_04DNA_FD_193489 | JGI IMG/M metagenome (GOLD analysis project Ga0256407, IMG submission 193489) | Bovine rumen microbial communities from Lethbridge, Alberta, Canada - RJG_04 | ecosystem: Host-associated > Mammals > Digestive system > Stomach > Rumen | place: Canada: Alberta | collected... | reverse complement strand
TTTGGAAATCTTCCGCCGCGTGTTCCCACGTGCTATGGTAGTAATCGTCCGCTATCGTTTGCTCGCCCAGTCCGTTGAAGACCGGCGCATAGAGGACGTGTCGTCCGATCAGTTCCGGACGACGGCTAGCGGCGACTCCCGACGTGATCGTCCCCCAACTCCAGCCGAGGAGGTCGACCGTCTCGACGTTCATTAGCTCGCAAATTCGCGTTAGCGCGGCGCAAATGTTTTGCGCCGCATAGTCCGCCGTTACGACAAAGCCGTCGTCAGGGCGCTCCGAACGACCGTAACCGGCGATATCGATCCGCCATACGCGAAATCCGTGTCGCGCCAGATAGCGCGCGAGACTGTAGTCTTTGTAGGGGACGTCAAAAACGTGCGAAGAGTACGTCAGACCGTGAACGAGGAGCACGTCCCTTCGCGCCTCCGTTTCTTTGAGGGAAAGACAGTCGAGGCGAAGTTGGAGACCGCCGTACTCGAGCGGATAGACGACGTCTTGAAATTCGCCGGCGACGTCGTTAAGGAGCGTTTCCGACGTTTGCGCGTTCGCGCATGGCGCCGTCGCTAGGAGCATGACGACGGCGAGCGCCGCCGATAAAATCACAGCTTTTCGTGTTCGGGACGTCGCCATTCTTCGCCTCGGGGTTCTTTACGCCTTTTTGATACTTGAGTTGTTATTCAAAACGCAACAGTCCGAAAGCGTCTTCGCCGCGTTCGGAATTTTCGACGTTCCAGCATTCGACGCCGACTCCGGGCGCGACGCGACGAACGGCGATTCGCCATACTCCGCCAAGACGCGGCGATTCAAATGTGAAAGACGCGAGAGGTATCGCCGCTTCCAGGGTCCATTCGGAGTCTGTTTCGGCGGCGGCGACGAAGAGTTTAGGGTTCCACGTCGCGTCGTTCCAAAGGGAATCGGCGACCCAACCGCGAGAGTCGACGACGAACTTTGCCGCCGTCGTGTAGTCGCCGTCGACGTCGATCGCCACTTCAATTCGGTCGCGCGCGCCGAGCTTGGCGTCGCGTGGACGCGGCGCCTTCTTATCTTTCTCTTTCGGATATTCGATTCCCTGAACTTTTCGGCACGTCGCCGCGACGTATAAATATTCAGAATCGACGAGAAAAGAGACGTTCGTGCCCAGCGTTTGCGAAAATTCGCGATTGCTTGCCCGACGCTGCGCTCTTGTTTTTTCATCGGACGTTTGTTCGCGCGTCGGCGCTTCCGGGTATGGCGTCGAGAGATCAAGCCGCGCGGCGGCGTCCCAGACGTTCGGTTCAAGAACGCCGTCGAGATACGGTTTCTCCGGCGCTCTCCGACAAATTGCGACGCATAGCGGGCAGGGGCCTTCGCTCAGTCCTCCGACGTCTCCTTGCGGCGCTCGCAGCCAATATTCGGCGGCGGCGCGAACCGCCCAGACGTCGTCTGTTCCTCCGCCGGCGCCGGTTCCCCCCGCGGATATCTGCGAGCGGTTCATATAGAAACGCATCGCGCCCTGGTAGTCTCCGGTTCGTAGCTGTACGACGGCATAGGGAAATCGTAGTTCCGGCGCCATGAACGCGTCGGGCGCTTCGACGCGAATCGTTTCCGCGAGACGTTTTGCGTTGGAGAGTCGCGCGCCGTCGTCTTCGTCGAGCGCGACGTTTCCGTTTGCTTGAACGCGTCTTGTCGGTTCCGTGCCGCAATAGTATTGCATGAGCCACGCGAGCGCAGGACGACTTTCGGGGTTGGAGAATAAAGACGGCGGAACGTTGGAATAGATTTCTTCCGCCGCGCGCCACGCTCCGATTCTCGCGAATAGCTTGCCGGACGTCGCGATATATTCGAGCGCAAATTCGGAATCGACGTCGACGAGATTGTCGCGAAGACTTCCGATGAAAAGATCGGCGCTCTGAGGCGTGATTGTCGCTTGCTTCGCGAGTCTCTCCGCGATACCCAATTTCTGGCGCCGCGCGCCCGCGCGATTGACGAGCGCTTCGCCGTTCTGCGCCGCAGCCGTCGACCGAAGTCGCCTCGCGTCGCTTCCATAGGGAAGGTTCAAACCGTCGAAGAACGTCTTATTGGCGTTTTCCGGCGTTCCGTCGGTGAAGAGCGTAAGAAATCCAGTCGACGCGACGAGATCCGAATTGTCGGCGAGAATAGCGCGCGCTTTCGCCGCAATTTCGCCGACGGTTCGTCCGACGCTCGGACAATAATACCCGTCGTCGATCGTCATGTCGCCCTGCGTTCCAGCGCGGCAGAGAAGTCGCGCCTTGGCGACGCGCCACGGTTCAAGTTTGCAGAGCGTGAGGTGTTCTGGGAACGCCGTCGGGTCGGCGGCGTCTTTAATGGCGCCGGACAACTCTTCGAGGATAAAATCGAGGAACGGGTCGCGCGGTCGCTGATCGACGCGCTGCGATTCCTGCGCGAGCGTGTCGATCAGCCCTATCGTATTCGCTTCGTTTCCTGAATTGAAATCGCCTTTGACTTCGAGCGTCGCGGCGTTGGAAGAATCGTCAAGCGCGGAGTCCGTCGCAACGACGACGGACGGACGCCATTCTCTGAGAAGACGCACGAGACGTTCTCGGAATCGTAGCCGCCCCGATCCGTCGTTTTCCGCGTCGAACCGCGCGAGGATTCGTTCAAGGCTGTCGCGACGCAGCTTCGGCGCGACTTGGAAAATTCCCACCTGAATCGCCCCCGAGGCGCCCGTTTCAACGAGCGCTTCGTTGAGACGTTCGACGAGTCCGACTTCGTCCGACGACTGTTCATATTCCGTTTCACGCGCCATGAGCGCGATTTCAGAAAGATAGCCCTCTTCCAGCGCTAGTTGTACGAACGCTTCGAGCGGCGCGTCCTCGGCGCGTCCAAAGACGCCAAGAATTGCCGTGCGCGAACCGCCTTGTCGCTGAATTTGCCACGTCGCGCCCCCGTCGCGCGTAGCGAGGATTGTTCCGAAATCTCCGACGGCCCAGCCGATCTGTTTATCGAGAAAGAAGAGTTTGCGCAGCGGCGTCGCGATTCCCGTCGGCGACGCCTGCCAAGTTTGACCGCCGTCGTCCGAACGGAAGAAGAGGGAGCCCGGCGCGCCGACCGTCGCGACGAACCCGCCGTTTGACGCGACCGCCGTCAGGTCGAAATAATCGTTGACGCCGTTGGGAAAACTCCCGGCGACCGCCGACCAGTTCGTTCCAAAATCGTCGGATCGCAGCACAAGGCCCTGTTCTCCTACGATCCACGCCGTTCCGACCGCTCCGTCGTAGCAGACGTCGGAAAGACGTCTGACCCCAAGAGAAAACGCGGGACGCGCGAGCGCGTCTCCTTCGACCGTTTGGATCTCGCCCGACATGGCGACGCCCGCCCCAAGGCGTTCGATCGGATCGTACATCAGCGTTCGCCAACCGGAATGCTTCGAGCCGCCGACCGCGTTCCAGCTCACCCCCGAATCGTCGCTCACGAAAAGTCCGGAAGGGTACATCGTCGACGAATCGCCTGCGATCCACGCGTTTTCCGGGTCGAGAATACGGACGTCGCGCAGAATAGGAAAGGACGCCGTCTCGACTTCGCCCCAGTGAACGCCTCCGTCGATCGTGCGGAGGACGACGCCGCGACCGCTCCGAGTCGTCGCCATAACGCGACCGCCGACGGCAAGCCCGTAATTTGCGTCGAAAAAACTGACGGCAAAAAGATTGGCGTCGCTGGGCGTCGCGCAAAGCGTCCAGTTCTCGCCTCCGTCGCTTGTTTTCCAAATCGTTCCGCAATCGCCGACCGCCCAACCGAGCGACGGCGAGACGAAGCAGACGTCGTTGAGACGCGCGTCGGATCGGCGTTCGGGGAAATTCCGATAGGAAGGCGGGGGCGCCGTAAATCGTTCGGATTCTTCTCTGGCAAGACGTTCCGCTTCGTCTTCCGAGTCTACCGCCATTCCTGTGTAATCCGATCCGTCGTCGCCGAGCGCGTCGGAAAAACTCAAAAAACCGGCGTTCTGTTCGGTCGTTTCGTTCGTCGTGTCAGGGGCGGGAGAGGGGGAAGGGAGCGGAGGTTGGGACGCGGGTTCGCCGTTCGCTTCTCTTTTGAGTTCGTCGGCGTACATTTTCCACGCCTGCGCGCGAACGTCGTTTTGGGACGTGAGCGCGATAAAAGCGGCGACGGCGTAAACGAGAATGAACGAACGGCGCACGAAACTGTCTCCAGCGCGCGAAAAATCAGCCTAAAAGGAGCGCGTCGCGCGCGCTTCGACGCCGCGCCTCCGCGAAATGGTAGCGTAAAACGCGTGAGCGCGTCAAGAGAAATCAGAGGAGTAAAAGAGCGTTTCGTCGCGTGTGAAAACGAAAAAGCGGGAAACCTTGTTCGAGGTTTCCCGCCAACTATTTCGGTCGATTTCGTTGAAGGCGCCTTGTCGCGTCCTACGGCGGACTACGCCGTTATGTCACATAGGCTGATAGCCGTTGACTTGACCGCCTTCTTGCTGAACGGCATGGAGGTGATCCTTGTCGATGTAGACGATCTCCTGCGCGTCTTTTCTTTCGATCGTGTAAGGAATCGGCCAGCCGACTCGAATTTTCTGTTCGTAGTAGATCGTGCACTTATAGTGAACGTGGTGAACCTGGACGGCTCCAACCATCGGGAAGAAGCGCGGGGGATCGACGTAATCGGCGACGAGCTCTTTCTTGATGCGGACGTCGTTGCGATAACGCGTTTCGAGGAACGGCACGCCGCCGTTGTCCGGCTTCGCCCTTTCGAGCAGACGAATGACTTCGTCGTCGGACGGAGCGTCGAGGCCTTCGGGAACGCCGTCGACGATTGGCGCGAGGACAGGGACTTGGTCGTAACGAGCGTTCTCAAAGGACATATCCTCGTAAGCGCCCTGGAAGTACGGACTCACCGGAACAGGAACGCTGAAGATACCGAGCGAGAAGCCTCCGAATCCAAAGCAACCGCTCGTCACTGCCGCCGCCAGGAGAACCAGAGCCGCGGCAATTCTGAAGTTCGTTTTTTTCATTTTAGCTTCCTTGACAAATGACGTAAAGGGTGGAGCCTCGGGGCTGTCCTTATTCTCTGTTTCCGCCTGTTTTCTCGTGGACACGACGCGTTATCAAGGCGCCTATCGCGCGAACCCGACCGAAGTTTTCGTCGTATATCACGGGCTGTTCAGGACGCAGAAGACAATCTCCCCGTCAATCCATTGACACGGCGTGTCGTCAACGCGAACCGTCTATTCCACGCCTGTACAGGTATCGTATTTTTTTCGCCGCCGACTTTGCTCTTTTTTGATCAGTTTTCACCGAATATGGAAAAAGAGGCGCAGGACGGGCGCAATTCACGTGAATTTTGACCGTCGCCAGAGCGCAAACGCGCAAAGGGATCCGAACGGCGCGTTAAAAAGCCGTCCGCAAAGCCCGTCGGCGTCGTCTTTATCGGCATAATCCTCCCTTGACAATTAATGCATTTGCAGACTTTTTGGATTTTTCCAGTAAGTACGGGCTCTGACTCGGAAAATCACAGTGTTTCTCGCATTTTTTCACAGAACGCCTGTTTCCCTTCAACTATAATTGGACGCGGTTGACGGTTAGCGTCCTCTGTTTTTCGGCGTCTCGCAGAATATACGAGCGAGCGTTTATGTCAGGGGAAGCGTCGTCCCAGGTGAAGCGCCTCGCTTGCTCGTCCTATATATATATTATTGAGGATTCGGCCCAAGAGAGGCGTTTCGGCGTCGCGCTCGTTCTGTTACGACGGCTAGAACCTTCGACTCGTCGGAGCGAGCGTCGGATTTGCGGATAATTCCGATTGAGTCGAATTAACGTTTAATAGCCCCGGCGATCTTGCAAGAAATCTGTTTTCAGGCTTTTTTTGAAGGGATTTCGCCGGAATTGGGACGATACCTGTCTTAGAAAAAATCGCTCGCGAGGCGAAACGGCATGACGACGCGCCTGCGTCCTTGCGTTCGCCGGACTATCAGGACGACCTGATACGCGGAACTTTTCGATTATGTCGACGCGACTGGTTTTAACGAGCGTCATGTGCTCTAAGTCCGTTGATTGCAAGAGAAAAGGACTTTGCAAAGAATCCGAGCGATTTATACTGGGAATCGAAGTTGCGCGTGTACCGCGTCGCGTTTCCTGAGGTTTTCCGAAGGTTGCGAGCTTTGTCCCCAACCCCCCTGGCGGTCGTGAGCCGTTAGGACAAGGAAGAAGTAACTGCTCCCTGGAATCTTGAAGGCGAAGAAGAAAAGATCGTCCTTTGAGTTTCAGCGCCGATAGTTACAGTAAAACACCAATGGCGTAAGCCACATTCATCACTTTGTTTCAAGGAGTCTTCCAGATGACTTGTCGTATCCTTTCCTTCTTCGCCGCTATTTTGGTCGCCGTCAGCGCTTTCGGTCAGGACTGCGTCGCGCCTTGCGCTCCGGCCGCTCCGACCTGCGCGCCGGCTCCGACTTGCGCTGCGGCTCCGACTTGCGCGCCGATTTGCGTTCCGTGCATCAATCCTCTGGCTCTCGTTAAGAACGCCGCTTGCACGGCGGTCAACGAAGTCGGTTGCTGCGCCGCGAACCTCAAGGCTCGCCTTTGCGCTCTGAAGCCGTGCGTCTCCTTCGCGCCTTGCGCTCCGGCCGCTTGCGGTCCCGCGCCTTGCGCTCCCGCCGCTTGCGCTCCTGCGGCTCCCGTTTGCGATCCGGCTCCGGCCGCTTGCGCTCCCGCTGCTCCGGCCTGCGATCCGGCTCCGGCCGCTTGCGCTCCTGCCGCTCCGACGTGCGATCCGGCTCCGGCCGCTTGCGCTCCCGCGGCTCCGACCTGCTGCAAGGTCTGCTGCACGATTAAGCCGTTCCAGCGCCTGAAGGCCGCCTTCGCGCGTCCTTGCATCGCCGCGCCGGCTTGCGTCGCGCCTTGCGCTCCCGCTTGCGAAGCTCCGGCTCCGGCTTGCGCGCCTGTCGCTCCTTGCGCTCCCGCTACGGGCTGCTGATTCGGACGACGACTGCTGAGGAAGCGTCGAGGCTTCTAGTCAACGACGTCTCGGCGCCAACTTGGCGACGGAGATAAAGACATGCCGCAGGACGGTCGCCGTTCTGCGGCTTTGTCTTTATTCTACCGGGTTTCCGTCGCGACACGCCTGATCTCGACGACTGTTCGTAGTAACGCGGGGAGTTCGTCTAACGGTATCATGTTGGCGCCGTCGCTCGGCGATTGACTGGGATCGAAGTGGGTTTCTAAGAAGAGCGCGTCGATTCCAACGGCCGCCGCCGCTTTTGCGAGAGGCGCGACGAATTCGCGCCGTCCGCCCGATTTTCCTGAAGACGCGCTCGGTTCTTGGACGCTGTGCGTCGCGTCAAAGAGAATAGGCGCGCCCGTCTCGCGCATTACGACGAGAGACCTGAAGTCGTTTACAAGTGCGCCATACCCGAAGAACGTTCCGCGTTCTCCGAGGATGACGTTCGGATTGCCAAACGCGACGAGTTTGTCGACGACGTAACGCATGTCGCGCGGCGCCATGAATTGTCCTTTTTTAACATGCGTCGGTTTTCCCGTACGCGCGGCGGCTGCGAGCAAATCCGTCTGTCTTGCGAGAAACGCAGGTATTTGAAGGAGGTCGACGACTTTGCCGACCGGCTCCGCTTGTCCCGGTTCGTGAATATCGGTCACGACGGGAGTCTGAATGGCTTCGCGGATTTCAGAGAGCAGCGCGAGTCCCGCGTCCATGCCTGGTCCGCGCCACGAATCGACGCTTGTACGGTTTGCTTTGTCGAACGAACCTTTGAAAATCAATTGGACGGGGAAACCGTCGCGGTTGAGTTCGTCAACAATTTCGCGGAGTCTTTTAGCGATAATTGGCGAGGTCGACTCTTCCAAGACGCAGGGACCCGCGACCAAAACTAGATCGCAGCCTTTGCCGCATCGACATGAGCCTATTTGCACAGGATTATTGGGCAAAGTCACTTTAAACCTCCGAAAAGACGACAGACCTGTGAAAAGACGGCGCGGCGGGGCCGCCCTCGTGCCGAGCCGCGATTTCGTCGAGTGATCCTATCGATAATTCGCGACGTTTACAAGGTCGGTTCAGAGAAAGTCGCGTCGGATAAGACGTTGTTTTGTACGGAGCGTATCGCGCGCTTTAGCGCGTTTACGGCGACCGCCGGCTCCTGAATCTAATTTTTGCGCCGAGGAGGCGCCGTTATGAACATTGTGAAATTCCACCGTAAAAGGAGCGCTCTCTGTTTTGCAGTTCTCTTGGCGCTCTTTACGCTCAGCGTTTTCCCTTCGTGTCGGCATAGCGCTTCCAAGTCGCAGACCGCGCCTTCTGAGACGGAGAAACCCGGACGGTTAATTCAGCCGTTCGTCGTTTTAGGGGACGCGTCGACTGAGACGCGTACTTTTCCCGTCGTCGTTAAAGAGGCCGCGTCGGCGAAGCTCTCGTTCCGTGTTCCGGGTAAACTCGAGAATTTCGACGTGACGCCGGGGAGACGATTCAAGCAAGGGGAAGTCGTCGCGCAACTTGAGAGGCGCGATTATCAGCTTGTCGTGGATCGTTGCAATCAGGCGCTAGTCGAAGCGCGCGCGGCGTTGAAGGCGATGGAGACGGGCGCGCGTCCGGAAGATTTGGCCTCTGCGGAGGCGGGCTACGAAGCGGCGAAATCTCAGCGTGAAACGGCGGAACGGCAGTATCGTCGTATGGAAAGTCTGCATCTCGACGGAACCGCGTCGGAACTGCAGTTTGACCTTGCGAAATCGACGTACGACAGCGCCGTCGCCGCCGAGCGCGCCGCAGAGAAGACGCTCGAAAAAGCGCGTAAGGGTTCTCGCGACGAAGAGATTGAGATGGCGCGCGCAAAAATCGCCGGGCTTGAGATCGACCTTCAGCTTGCGGAGAATAAACTCAACGACACGACGCTCGTCGCGCCGTTCTCGGGCGTCGCGACAGAGAAATTTTTCGACAATCATGAAACGGTCGCGCCCGGCGTCGCCATTTTGACGCTTATCGACGATAAATCGTTTGAGGGGGAACTCAACGTAACGGAGGAGGTTGCGCTTCGCCTGTCCGACGTCGTCAAGGTCGAGTGCGTATTCGGAACGATTCCCGACAAGGTTTTTTCTGCGACCGTGAAAGAGGCTTCGACTTCGCTCCGAAAAAATTCTCGTTCTTACCTAATGACAATTTCTATCGACGCGACGGAAGAAGACGGCGTGCTTCTCGGGATGGCGGGGATTGCTAAAATCACCCTTACCGAGGAGAAGCCTTACACGCTCGTTCCGATTTCGTCGCTCGTTTCGGGCGCCGACAAAGACGCGAACTCTTCGTCGGCGGAGACGAACGTCTGGATCGTCGATCAAGACTCCCTTACTCTTACGCGTCGGGTCGTTAAAGTCGGCGATACGGTCGGCGATATGGCGCAGATTCTTGAAGGGCTTTCCGAAGGGGAAACGATCGTCGGCGCAGGCGCTCGTTTTCTAACCGACGGTCAGAAAATTCGACTTCCGGAAAATATCTGAATCGCAACGCGTCCTGAACTAAAGAATCGCGCAAACTTTTATACGATAGATTGTCATGCTGCCAAAATATGCAATCAACAACCGTTTCGTCATCGGCTTTTGCGTTTTTCTCATCGCGACGGCCGGCGCGTGGTCCTATCTCACGCTCGGACGGTTAGAAGATCCTGAATTTACGGTCAAGACGGCGGTTGTCGTCACGTTATGCCCCGGCAGTTCTTCGGAGGAAATCGAAGAACGCGTGACGAACGTCGTCGAACGCGCCGCCCAGCAGATCAAGGGACTGGACAAGATACGTTCTATCTCTAAACCGGGCGTTTCTTTCGTCTTCGTCGACCTTAAAGAAAGCCTTAAAGCGTCGGAGATGCCCGAACGTTGGGAGGATCTGCGCAATAAGTTGGCGACGATTAAGACAGAGCTTCCCGTCGAGGCCTTGCCGCCGATCGTCAACGACGACTTCGGGGACGTCTACGGGTGCGTTTTCGCCCTCACGGCGGACGGGTTCTCCGACGCCGAACTCATCGAGCAGGCGCGTCGACTTCAGCGCGAATTACTCCGCGTCGATCAGGTGCGCCGCGTGGAGCTATGGGGACTTCCTTCGGAACGGATCGAGGTCGAGATTTCACGCGCGCGAATGGCGGAACTCAACGTGAAACCGGCGCAAATTTTTCTCATGCTGCAGAGTCAGAACCTGTCGATCGACGCGGGAGCGCTCAACGTCGACGGGACAAAGATTCGCGTCGCGCCGTCGGGACGGTTCGATTCGCTCGAAGAAATTGAAGATTTGCACCTGCCCGACGGCGTGATCGAGGGGGTTCTCGGGGTCGCGGATTCCGTCGTTTCGGACACGCCGATCGAATCTGCCGTTTCGCGTTTTGAAGGTGAAGAAGGAGACGGAACGCGCCAGATCCGTCTCAAGGACGTCGCGACTGTGCGCCGCGTCACGGACGACGAACCGTCCAAAATCCTGCGCTGTAACGGCGAACGCGCCGTCGCAATCGCGCTTTCGCCCGTTCCGAACGGGAACGTGTTGCTTATGGGGCGCGAAGTTCGTGAAAAACTCGCCGCCGCCCTCGAGGATATGCCGGCGGGATTCAATATCCACGACATAAGCTATCAGCCGGACAGCGTTCAGGTTTCGATTCACGCGTTCACGAAAAACCTCTATGAATCGATCTGCATCGTGACGCTCGTCGTGATGGTCGCGATGGGCTGGCGGAGCGGAATCTTAATTACGAGCAGTTTGCTGGTCGTTCTTCTGGGAACGTTCTGCGTTCTTCGCGCGCTTGGCGTCGACTTGCAGCGTACGTCTTTGGGATCGCTAATCGTCGCGCTCGGCATTCTCGTGGACGACGCGGTCGTCGTCGGCGATATGATCTTGGTGCGAATGCAGCGCGGGATGGATCGGAAAGAGGCGTGCGTCGAGGGAACGCGTCGCGCCGCGTACCAGCTTCTGGGCGCGACGTTGGTCGGCGCGCTCGCGTTCTGGCCCGTGTATCTCTCTCCGAACATGGTCGGGGAATACGCGCGGTCGCTCTTTATCGTCGTCGGGGTCTCGCTGATCATCAGTTGGTTTGTCGCGATGCTTCAAACGCCGGTCGTCTACTATTGGTTTGTCCACGCTAAACCGTCTAAAAACGGCGCGGATCCCCATGCGGGCGTTATGTACCGCTTATATCGCCGGACGCTCGAAAGCGCGCTGCGATTTCGGTATCTGACGCTTCTCGTTCTCGTCGGGGCGCTCGTTCTTTCCTGCGCGGGGTTCACGCGCATTCCTCAGATTTTCTTCCCGAGGGCGCAACGCGCGCAGTTCATGGTCGATTTCTGGGAACCGGAGGGGACTTCGGTGAACAAGACGTCGGACGACCTTCGCAAGGTCGAAGAGTATCTTTCGCAGCAAGAGGGCGTGACGAACGTCGCGAGCTTCATCGGCGCGGGACCGCCGCGATTCTATCTCCCCTACGAGCCGGAGATTATCAACTCGAGCTACGCGCAGATTGTCGTCAACGTCGATTCGATCGACAGGATTGAGCAGATTATCGATCCGTGTGAAAAGTGGCTTGCCGACAACTGTCCGGAGGCGGAGACGCGCGCGCAGCGTTTCGCGCTCGGTCCGACGACGAAGTCGGAATTTGAGGCGCGCGTAAGCGGACCCGATCGCAGAATTGTGCGGCAGTTAAGCGAAAAAGTTAAGGCTATTCTGCGCGCCGAACCCGACGCGAAATTTGTCCGCGACGACTGGCGACAGGATATTCCTAGCTGGAAACCCGATTATTCGCAGACGAAGGGACGTCAGGCGCTTGTCACGCGTAGCGAGACTCTTTTCGCGCTCCGATGGGCGACCAAAGGAATCCCGTGCGGATTCTACGCCGACGGCGAAGAGCAGCTTCCGATCATGTTTCGCGCCGCGGAAGCGGACCGAAACGATCCCGAGGCGCTCCGTAATCTGCCCGTCTGGGGACTGGGGTCCAAAAGCGTGCCTCTTATGCAGGTGTGCGACGACGTCGATTACGTCTGGGAACCGGGGATCATCTGTCGCCGCAATCGCATTCCGACGGTTACGGTCGGCGCGGATCCGATCAAGGGCAACTGGTCCGATTTAATTAAATCCGTTCAGCCGAAAATAGCGGAACTCGAACTTCCGCCGGGATATTCGATCGAATATGGCGGACAGTACGAGCGTTCGCAAGACGCGACGCAGGTGCTCCTTAGCAAGACTCCGATCGCGTTCGTCTTCATGGCGATTATCGTCGTCGCGCTCTTTAACGGAATCCGTCAGCCGCTCATCATCGTGTTGACCTTCCCGCTCGCGTCGATCGGCGTTACGCTCGGCTTGCTCGCGCTGAATAAACCGTTCGGATTTATGGCGCTTATCGGCGTCATGAGTCTGCTCGGAATGATGGTGCGCAACGGCGTCGTGCTCATGGACCAAATCGAAGAGGAACTCGCCAAGGGCGAAAGTCCTTACGACGCGATCGTCGACGCGTGCGTCGAGAGACTGAGACCTGTTACCGTCGCCGCGATGACCGTCATCGTCGGCATGATTCCGCTGCTGCAGGATCCGCTCTTCGACTCGATGGCGACGGCGATCATGTTCGGTCTGATCTTCGCGACGGTTCTGACGCTCTACGTCGTGCCGATCTTCTATTCGATCCTGTTCCGCGTGCGGACGGGCAAGGCGCGAGCGAAAAAGTAGCTTGCCGCTTTGGCGACGCTTGATTTTGACGAAGGGGGCGCGTATACTCACGAGAGAACGCGCCCCCTTTGGCGTATAAGGCGCAGACGTCGCGTTTGGTTAAAACGCCGTTTGCTTCTCCTCGTAAGGAATTGTCCGTGAATAGAATCAACAGGACGCCCTTATTGACGTTTTTATTCAACAAAACCTAAGGTCGCTCAAATGCTCAATATATTTGGAAAAGAGAGAGGCGTAAAACGAGACGGTTTTACCCTTGGCAAATTCTTCGTCGTTATTGCGGTCCTCGGTTTCTTGTTCGCCTTGCCTGAACGGGGATCTGGAATGGATCAGTTCAAGGTCGTCGGTTACGCGCCAAACTGGTATGGAACGGGGTATCTGGACAGGATCGATTACAACCAAGTAACGCATCTGATTTACGCGTTTGCCATTCCGACGGAGGATGGGGAAGTCCGACCTTTAAACGACGGCGGCTTCATGACCGCGCTGGTGAAAAAGGCGCATGAAAACAACGTGAAGGTCAGTATCGCGATCGGCGGTTGGTCGTATAAGGGAAAACCGCTTGAATCTACCTTTGCCGCGGCGACCGACTCGGACGCCAAATGCAGGACGCTGGCAAACGCCATGTTGAAGGTCGTGGACGATTACGGACTCGACGGAATCGACGTGGACTGGGAATACCCAAGAGCCAATACAAGTCGCCAGTACGAGACTTTAATCAAGTATTTGAGGGAGGGACTCGACCAGAGAGGGGAAGGTAAGATCCTTACCTCCGCGGTTACGGGCTTCATGGCCGCCGACTATTCCTCGACGGCGCTTGGTTGTTTAAATTGGGTCAACGTCATGGCTTACGACGGCGACGGGGGAAGCGGACATTCTCCGTATCGGTACGCGGTCGACAGCGTGAACGCTTGGAAAAAAGTCGGAGTTCCCAAGGAGAAAATTATGCTCGGCGTACCGTTTTACGCTAGACCGAGCTGGGCTTCCTACAAGGATTTAGTCGCCGCCGATAAGAATAACGCCGCGAAGGATAAAACAGACTATAAAGGCGCGACTGCGTATTATAACGGGTTGGAGACGATCGCCCGAAAAACAGAATTCGCCTTCGAGAACGCGGGCGGCGTCATGATCTGGGAAATAAGTCAGGATTATACGGCGGAGAAGGAGTTGAGTCTGTTAAATAAGATTTATGAAAC
>Ga0256407_10009573_pt1 | contig 13847 bp, 11 predicted proteins | sample RumenRJG_04DNA_FD_193489 | JGI IMG/M metagenome (GOLD analysis project Ga0256407, IMG submission 193489) | Bovine rumen microbial communities from Lethbridge, Alberta, Canada - RJG_04 | ecosystem: Host-associated > Mammals > Digestive system > Stomach > Rumen | place: Canada: Alberta... | reverse complement strand
AAGTGGTGAATTATATAATCAAATAACTAATTCATATAATGAATATCAATTAGCAGTTTTATTTTATCAAATATTTTCTGGATTATATTATTTACATACTAATAATATTATTCATCGTGATTTAAAAGAAAAAAAAACAAAATAAACATCAAAATTATATAAATCATAAAAAAGCTAAAAGTTTAACAAGCAACAATTTATTATTGAAAAAAAAGGAAAAAGATATAATAGAATCTGAAATTGATATAACAATTGATGCAAGTAGTATATTAAATAGAATTGAAAAAAAAGATAGTTTTAAAGTAGAAAGATTAAATCAGGAAAATTTAAATAATAGACTAATAAGTGAAACAAATATTAATCATAATGAAATAACAAATAAAATTATAAAGTTTTTAAATGATATAGGAGAACAAAATATTAAAAATGAAATACAAAATACTAATGATGATTTAAAAGAAGAAGAAGAAGAAAAAAATAATGAAATTGAAATCAAAGAAAATAAAAATATTAAACATAAAGAAAATAAAAAAAAAAGAATAAAAAGCATTGTTTATATTTTATTATATTTATTTATTCTTACATTAATTTTTACTCTTTATATATTTATTCATCATAGATAAATTTTGTTTAATTATAAATAATATAATAATTGTATAATAATTTATTCTTAAATAAATTAAAAAGAATGAATATAATATAATTATAATTTATAAAACAAATAATATATTTGTAATATTAATTTAAGAATAACAATTTTAAAAAATTATAAACTAATTTTCTCTGAAGATGAATCTTATATTAGGAATATATATTTATTTTTATGAAAATAAAATAGTAAAATAATGCTTTTTGAAAAAATAAATTATAGAATAATAGTTTTATAAACATTAATGTAATAAAAATATAAAATAATTTAAAGTATAAAATGATTTTTATTTAATGAAAAAAAAAATATAAAATAATACGTTATTCAAAATAAGTAAAATTTTAAAAATCACTATCTTGAATATTATTGTTATTATTAATATTACTATTATTAATAAATCTTTGTTGTTGTTGTCTTTGTTTTATCATCATCATCATCGAATTCCAAGAAATAAAAATTCAAATGAATCATTTTTATTTGAATTTAAACATTTTTTCAATGTTTCAAATTCATTCTCTAAATTAAGTTTAGAAAATGATATGATTATATTTAATGAATCTCAAATTGAACATTTATCTTTTGTAAGTCAAATAAATCAAAAATTATTATTTAATTCAACTCAACAAGAATTAATTTTATTAAATTCAAATTCAAATTCAATATTTGATAATGAGACATTTTTAGATTATTTCCTTACAGATAATGAAAATATAATAAAAATGATATTAAATATATTTTGTAATCTATATAATACATACAAAATCAATTTTACAAATGTATATAAAAATTCAAAATTAATTCCAAATTTTTTTGAAGTAAACTCCTTTGATTATATTAAAAAAATAGTTTTTGAAAATGATTATAATTCACTAAGTGGAGTAAAACATAATGATGATGTATTTATAGATAAAAATAAAAATCCACTTTTATATTCACCATTACAATTCAAATCAGAATTAGATAATCAAAAAGATAATCCAATTAAAATTTGGTGTTCAGAATCATCAAATTTAAATCATATGAAATACACATATGATTTAATATCAAATGAAGATATTAGAAATATTGATAATTTTACTAAATATTTTATGTTAAAAATATCAATGAAAAAAAAAGAATTTGAAATAGGAACATTTAAACTATCTTCTGCAGATTTATGTTGGATTTATTTAATAAATAATCAACAAGATATATTAAATTTTATTTGTAGTAATAAAATACAAAATATAAATTGGAAAACAATGACATTATTTAATATACCAATGTGGATTAAAAGTAATATTAAATTAAAAGAATTATTAGAAAATGTTGCTAGAAATGAATATAAAAGAGTTGTTAGATAAGATGCTCAAAAAAATGAAAATAAAACTCAAGAAAAAAATCATACTGAACATATTGCATTATATTTATATCTTGCAGATAAACAAAATTTAATTTTAGATTATTATGATAGAGAACCACAAAATGAGAAAATAAAAAAATTTGTAATGAGAGATTTTTCAAATAAAAAAAATAGGAAAATTGCAAAGGAAAATGCAGATACATTAATGAATAAAAAAAAATATATTTATGCTGCTTATTTTTATTTACTTGCTGATGATATTCGTTCTGCTTTAGATATGACTTTAGAAAAAATGAAAGATATAAATTTAACAATTTGTCTTCTTAGATTAGTAAATTCAAAATATGGAAATGATTATTGGAAAAAATTTTATTCACTTGATAAATTATATCAAGATTTTTTTATTAATTTTGGAAATGTTATTAGAGATCCTTATTTAGTTACTTATGGTTATTTAGGACAAGAAAAAATTGATTTATCATTAGAATATATTTTAAATTATGATAATGAATATTTTTTTAATAATATAAAAAAAATTTCTGATAATATTGATGATTATAAATCACATTTAGATATTATTCAAAGTATTTTTGGATTAAATGTTTTTGATTATAAAATATTATTATTTGCTAAAAGTTTAGAAAAAGTTTATTTATTAAAATATGAAGAATCACAAAATAAAACTCAAAATATTCAAAATACTAATTTTGAAGATATGTGGGATATGGATAATATAAATGGAAATGAAGAAGAAGAAGAAGAAGAAACAAATGTAAATTCTAATAATCAAAATAATAATAGTAATAATGATAATTCAATAAAATTAAAAAAAGTTGATATAGATTATAATAATTTAATTGAATTATGTTTAATAAATGCTGCAAAAAAAGGAGCAATTTTTGCTCCTTTATTAGGTTTATATAAACAAAAACATAATAATTCATATCAAAAATTGCTTCCAAATATAAAAGAAATGTTGAAAAGTTTAATATGTGATAGAGTTGTTTTAGATTCTTTATATGCTTTACAAAAATCTGAAGTTGAAAAATATTTTTCTAGAATTGATAATTTATTTGGTTATTTGGAAAAAAATGGTGCTTTAAGTAAAAGTAAATTTTATCAACAAGTTAATTATGAATATATTTTATTAGATGAATATCAAAATGCACAAATAAGTTCTAATAGAAGTAATTCTATTAGACAAACTTTAATTATCTTAACTAATTTTACTGAGAGATTAATGAATAAGAATTTATATGTTTTGATAAATTTTAATTTTTTTGAAAATATTAATTTAGGAAAAATAAATACAATTTTAGATAAATTAGTTCTAATTCATTATTTTATTTATCAAATAATTATATCTTTTATATCTTTAGAAACAAATAATTTAAATGATAATTCTACAAAAAAAGAAAATGAAATTAATAATATTGAAGAAGCAGAAATGAAAATATATATTTTTAGAATAATATTCATGATGTACTTTTATTTAATATTTGTTTCAAAAATTATTTTAAAATATTATCATATAACTAAAATTTATCAAATTTTACAAGGTTTTTTTTTAGATTATCAAAATTTTGAAAAAATAACTTTACAAAAAGCAATAGATAATTTAGATAATATTAATAGATATATTGCTCAAACTAAGTCAAGAATTAGTAAACAAATTAAAGGGGATAAAAAATTAAAAAGAGATGAAGGAATATCTTTTTATATTCAGTTTCTTAATTTAGGGATTATTACTCAATTTTATAAAATGTTAGAAAAACTTAAAAAAATTTATAAAATATCCCTTTCTGAATTAATTGGTTCACCTATTCAAAAAAGTGAAGATTACTATTTTGATGAAGAATTTAAATTTGCACAATATTTATCCTCTTTAATGAGTAATTACATTTCTAATTTTGAAACAAATTTAGAAACATATATTAAACTTTATATGAAATCAAATTTAATTTATAAAATTCATGATGAATTGAAAACAATATATGCAAAAAAAGATTTAAATAGTACATATGATAAATTTAAAATAATAGATATTCAATTATCATTCCCAAATCCAGAAAAATTATCAATATTTGAACATTTATTTAATTTAAATAATATAATAGTAAAATATATTAGTTTCCTTTGTAAAAGATTAAAATATGAAAAAAAACAATTTGATTCAAATGATAATAATAATGATGATGATATAATTATAAATAATTCATATGAAGAAAATGAAAATGAAAATTATATTCCAGAAAGTTCATATACTAAAGCAAGTATAAATATAGTAAATCAAGTATTTTCAAATGGATTTGAAATAGCAAAATTTAATGAAAATTTAATAATTCAAGATTTTTGTGTTAATAAATGTGATATAAGTAATATTGAAGTATCAATATTATCATCAGGTCATAGAAAATTAAATTTATTAAATAGTTTATTAGTGAGATCAAGAAGTGATAATTTTTTTAATTTATCAGAAAACAATCGAGATAATTGGGATGAAGTATATAAAAAAAGTTTTAATCACAATTATTCAAATTTAGCAGAAACTTTATTAAAAAATAATTATAATGAAATAATATCAATAATAACTCATGAAATAACAGAACCAAAAAAAAAATTAGTACAATTCCCATTATCAAGTTCATTACCTCCAGAAATTTTTAATGAAATTCCAAGTGAACATTATTTAGAAGAAAAAATTATTAGATTTAAAGATTCTAGTGATGTTTTTTATTATTTTAAAGAATGTTTTAATCCAAATAAAAGTGAGATTATATATAATGATTTTGATAAAAGAATTTTGTGCATTGATAAAATAATTGTTAGAGCAAATAAAATATTTAAATAAATGAATAAAGAATATATTTATAATATTAAAAAAGAATTTAATAAAAAAAATAATAATCTTGAGGGAATAGAAGAGAAATATTGTGATTTATTTTCAAAATCTTTTACTTCTCAATCATCAACTGAATTTTCTTTATATAAAAAAATATCTAATAATAATTATCTAAGAAAAAGTTTTGGAACTTCTAAATCAAACTATATCATTTTAAATGAAGATGAAGATGATTTTGAAGAAGAAAATTATTATAAATCAAAAAATTTAGATAAATTTTATAATAAAGAACCAGAAATGTTTTTTATACCCACAGAAGAAAATAAAAAAATATTAAATATTATATTCATTTCATTATATTTAATATCAACACTAATTTATTTTATTGTAAATGATACTGAAAATATAAATAAATATTATAATATAATTGAATCAAAAAGTGGAAGTGATAAAATCAAAATGAGTTTTTCAGATAAAAAAAACATAATTAGGATGAATATAGCATCAACTTTTATAAACTCTGCAACACGAAGAATATTAGGAATATTCAAATAACTTTCATTTGATAGGTCTAATCCAAAACTTTTCATCTGCAAGTTCTATATGATGATTATCTTTATCAACCTCTGAATATATTATAATTGTTATAATACTTAATTCTTTACATATTCTTATAATTCTAACTGCAATTTCTAATCTATTTGCAATCAAATTTTTTAAATTTTATCATTTTTCCTTCAATTATACTTCAAAATAAAAGAAACAATCAATTTTACCTAATATTATAAACTATAATTTATAATAAAAAAATTTTCATCGTTGATTGAAATTTTTCTCAATATATATTTCATTATCTATTTTATTTATTTAAATTTTTTACGGATGACGTTTTTATACTTACATTCCAATAACATGTTTTTCAGCAGTTTTATCTTTTGCTTATATTCTTCTAATTTTATATCAAAATTATAAATTTTATTAATTGCTTTATAACAAGCATCTATTTGTCTATCTCCAATAGCATCTTTTTTAGAAAAATTTTGTTTTCCACCTAAATCAGTTTTTATAAATTTTATAATAGCTCATTGATAATAATAAGAATTAAACTATATTACATTTAACATAGAATTCAATTATTTAAAATTGCACATTTATTAAAATATAAATATCTTTATCAAAGATAACTTTTTTTTATCTACTAATTTTTTAAATTTAATAAAATGCTAATCTATCTTTTCATTATCAAAATTATATCCTAATTTATTAATTTTTATCTATAAAATAATGAAAATATATTTTTGTTGGATCAAAAAAGTATAAATGAATAAATTATTATATTTTGCTATAATGGTATCATTCAATATGATTTAAACTAAAAATTCCATTTACGCAATATTATAAAACTGTTGTAGTTGATGAGGTTCGGAGAAATAATACTAATATAAAATATGTTATTTGTTTCATTTTATATAATTTATTTTTTTTATTTTATAAATATTTAATATATATAGTTTTTAAAAATTTTTTTTTTTATTGAAATTAGATTATTTTTTGATTGTGCAACTTTCATTTTTTATTTGGGTTTGTGGATTGGGCCCAATCCCCAATCCCCAATAAAAAATAATATTTATTTTAAATTGAAAAATTATAAAATTTTTATAATTAAATATTAGAATATTATAATTAAATATAATATATTATGAATAGAAAAAACTTAATTATTTTTAAATGATTACTATATAATGAACATTAGTGATTATTCATTAAAATGAGAATAAGTTATTCTTTAATTAATGAAAATAGGACAACAATAAGAAATGGAAACATTAGAAAACCATCTTATTATTGTGAATCTATGATAAAAACTCTAATTAGTCAGGATTCATTTATTTCAAAGAATGCTATTAGTAAATTATTGTTCGAATGTTACGGAATGATGTTTGATTATAATGAAAATCATTTCAAAAACAATGAAACTATTTATGCAAAGCTCAATGGAATATATAATAGCATTTCTCAAACTATTTCTAATTTATCTAATGAAAATAGCTCCCTAAGGAGAGATTACAATAATTTATACTCTACTAACTCTAATAATGAAAGGAGAATAAGTGAATTAAATTATCAAAACCAACAAAACCAAAGTAGAATAAGTGATTTAAATTATCAAAACCAACAAAACCAAAGTAGAATAAATGATTTAAGTCAACAAAATGAAAAATTAAATCAAAAACTCCAAAAAGAAGAAAATTTAAGAAAAGAAGAAAAAGAAAAATTTGAAAAATTTAAAAAAATTTTTGAAGAAGAAAAAATAAAAATAGAAAAAAAACATATTGGAATTTCGAAAGAATATATATTTAAATTTATAATTAATAAATTCTTGAAAGAATTTGAAACCAAAATAGAAAAAAAAAATGCTTTTACTCACTCTTTAATTCAATATATGGAAAAATTTAATGAAGAATATATGCAATATTGTCGAAATTTTTTAAGTTCATTTAAAGCTAATTCACATAAAATTGTTAATGAATTTAATATAAATGATAATAATATATTAATTGAACATATTAATTTTATTGTAATAGGAAAAGCTGGAGTAGAAAAAAGTTCATTTATAAATGAAAGTTTACGTTTACCTAAAGAAAAAAGAGCAAAAGAAGGAATTGGAAAATCTATAACTTCGCAATCAAAATTATATAATTCAGATACATTAAAAATGATAAGAATGTGGGATACTCAAGGACTTGATTATAAAGTTTCTCAAGAATATATTTTAAATGAAGTAAAAGGAATTGTTGAGGATGGATTAAAAAAAGGACCTGACCATTATATAAATATTATTTTATATTGTACTACAGGTGAAAGATTTCAAGATGAAGATGGTCAATTTATTTATGAAATAATGAAATTATATCCTTCAGATAATTTGCCTGTTATTATAACTCAATTACAAGCTTTTTTTGTTGATAGAGTAAAAGAAATGGAAAAAACAATTAGAGAAATTTTATCAAATTATCTTGATAATAAAATTGCAAAAAAAATTGAAATAAGAGATGTTGTTGCTAGAGATCAAAAAGCAGAAAGTGTGGTTTTTAAAGCAAGAGGAATACCTGAATTACTTAGATTATCAGTTGAATTAATGGGAAGAGCTATTATTCAGCCACTTGTAAAAAATTTTCTGAAGAAATTGAAAATTTATGTAAAAATTTTGTTGACAAAAAAATAAATTTTATTAAAGAGCAATTTAAGTATGAAATGGAAATATTAGAGTTATGCAAAAGTATGTTTGTGGAAGATATTGATGATTATTTTGAAAATCAGGAAGAAAAACCAAAAAAAGAATTATCAGAATCAAACATGTATAGGAAAATAGATAATAAAACATATTTTCAAGATAATTTCATAAAAATTATGTTAAAAAAATTTATTGAAATTTATAATTACTTAAATGATGAAAATATACAATTAAATGAAAAAGAAGAAAATCAAGAAATCAAGATAATCAAGAAAATAAAGAAAATCAAGAAAATCAAGAAAATCAAGAAAATAAAGATGCTCAAGAAAATCAAGAAAATAAAGAAAATAAAGATAATAAAAATTACTTTGTAAATGGAGATAAACCATTGGTTTTAATTTTTATTGAAGATCGATTGCCTAAATTAAAAAAAATTATAAATGATTCTTCAAAAAAATATTTGAAAAACTTTTTAAAATTAAATTTCAAGATTATTTAAGCGATTTACAAAAAAAACAAAGTTTAATAAATAAAGAATTTAATATTAATTCTCAAATTATAGATGTAGCAAAACAGAGCAAACATTTAAAGATGAATTAATTAAATATTTTAATAATGAATTTTTTAAAAACTTCTTTTGCATTATATTAAAACTATTTATGACCAAATTGAAAAATGAATTAATTGAAAATTATAAGAAGGAGTTAAAGGAAAATGAAATGATGAAAGAGATAATAAATAAAAAAGCTGAAGATTCATTAAAATTTATAACCCATAAATTACATGAAACTTTATTAAAGGAATTAAATGAAAATTTTTGTAACAACAATGAAAAGAAAGAAGAAGTAAAAAAAGAATTTGATGATATTAATTGTGATGACATGGGTTTTGCATATTAAATATCTATCTCACTATCAAATAATTATTTAACTATATTTATTTAATTTTTATTTTGTTAAACTTCAATTTAGTTATTTTGAATCTTCTTTCATTTATTATTTATAAATAATAAATTCTAAGTATTGCTTTACAACCATAAAACAATAATATTTATTTAAAAAGTAATTAAATATTAACTTAAGTATAATATTTTTATATTTTAATTGATTTATTAATGTGGATCAGACATAATTCCTATATAAATACTAATTTTAAGTATGAATAATATTGATAAAAATCATTTTTTTTACTCAAAGATTTTACCACACATAAACAAATATTAATTTACATTTTATTTAATTGTATTTACAAGAACATTAAGATAAAATTTTTCAATTTGAAATAATAATTTACAAATTTTATTATTATAAATTTTTAATTCCTTTTTCCTATTTGATATTTGAATATTTTTATTTGATTATATTTTTATTTTTATTGGTTGCTATAAAATATTTATAAATAATTTTCATTTAATTACTTTCATTTAACATTAGTATCCCCGTCCCCAAGTATATTAAATATTAATTATTTTTTTGTTGTTTATAAAATAAAATTTATGTTTTTAATTTTAAAATTTTTTTTTTAAAATATTAAATTTTTATTTTATGTTAAGCTCAATTTTCATTATAATTTGTATTTATAATACAAATTTTTTTTACAAAATAAAAATTTTAAATATAATTAAGAAAATTAAATATTAATTTAAAAATAATAAAAAAATAATTAATATTTAATGTATGGGGATTGGGGATTTGACATGAAATTTTCTACAATAGTTGATTCAACTTTTTTACTTTCATAAATATAAAATAATATATTCCATACTTCTTTTAAAATAAGGAAATTCTGACTTTTAGTAAAGGAATATAATTCTTTTAAATATTCAATATTTAAAATTATTGAAATATAATCTTTATCTTTTATTAATTTTCTTATCATTTTACCAATTGTAACAATTATAAAATTATCTCTTAATTTATATAAGTTACTCATTAATAGTTTTAATATTTTTTTAACGTTTTTTAAAATATAATTATGAATTGTTTCGTTATCATGTAAACTTTTTTGTAAAACTCTAAAAATTAAATATATCAAATCAACTTCCTATAAATAAATATTATTTATTTTTTACTTTTGGTGTATGATGATTTAAATTTGATAATAATTGAATAAATGAATCATCTATTATTATTTCATTAGCACAAGTAATTTGTGTTTCTGAATCTGTTATTAATTTCTTTACAATATCACAATATTGAGAGCATATATTTTCTTTTTTTTCTTCTTCTTTTTTTCCTTCTTTTTTTTTCTTCTTCTTTCTTTTCTTCTTCTTTCTTTTCTTCTTCTTTCTTTTCTTCTTTTTTTTTTCTTCTTCTTTTTTTTCTTCCTCTTTTTTTTCTTCTTTTTTTTTTCTTCTTCTTTTTTTTCTTCCTCTTTTTTTTCTTCTTCTTTCTTTTCTTCTTCTTTTTTTTCTTCTTCATCTTTGAATTCTTTAAATTCATTTACACAGTATGAATAATTTTTTTGTTTTTGACTTGAAAGATGCTTTAACATCACTAATTTAAGCTATATTTAAATATTAATATACATGAAAGAAATGTTCTTAATATTTGTTCTTTTGTTTTATTTTTTGTTCCATAATATGTTTCATTTAATATTACTAATTCTTCTTCATTTTTTGTTTCCATTTTTTAATATAAATAAAAAATATAATATTTTTTAAATTTAAAGAAAAAAATATTTTATATGACTTATTATTTTAAAGTTTTGATTAACTTTTATATTTTAGTTCTAAATACATAATATGTTTTTAAATTTATTTCTATTAACCCTATTTATAATAATATATTATTTTTTTTATTTTATTCTTTTTATTTAATTTATCTATGATAATTAAAGGGATTTATAGGAATATAAAAGGAAAAAAAATAAAATTAGTTTTGTTTTTGAATATCTTGATTATTATTATTTTTTTGTTGAATATTTGGTCCATTATTATTATTATTAACTTTTTTAATATCTTTTTGTCTTGCCAATTCATTAAACATATTTTTTAAATTTCCTGTTTTACCTTCATAAAAATTTTTATTTTTATTTTTCTGTTTATTTCCATCATAAAAATTTTGCATTAAATCATTAGAACTATTTAAAATATCTTTAAAACTATACAATAAATTATTTGATTTATTATTAATATTTCCAAATAGTTTTGGATTAAAATTATTTTGAATTTGTTTATTTTGGTCTATTATTTGAGGAGGAATATATAAATTTTTCATATTGAAATATTGATTAAACTGATTTAAAGGTAGATTAATCATTTGTGAATTATTATTATCAGAAAAATTAGAATTTATTTTAAAGTCATTTAATATTTGATTATTATTTAATGAATCATGGATTGAAGAATAAAAATTATTTGAATTAAAATTTAAAGATGAATAATCTAATAAAATATTTGGATTGAATGATTGAAATAAATTGTTTGGTAATGAATTAGAATTATTATTATTTATTGTATTTAAATCTTTTGGTAAATCAAAAGTATTCAATGGATTAATTGTATTTTTTAAATTTAAGTGATTATTTTTATTTGATGGTGAAATTGAAAAAAGTGATTTTTGAAAAGGATTTTTTATATCATTTGTTAATAAATCATTAATATGATTAAATGGATTTGATGATAGAAATATTGTATTATTTTGTGAATTATTATCATTTGAATTTGAAATATTTTCACCAATTATGTCTTTCATTTGATTAATAAATTTATTTATTTTTTCATTTGTAATATTTACTGGATTATTAATTATATTAATTGTCTTTTTTAATATTTCATTTTCATCAATTATTGAATTATATAAAACTTTAAGTAAGCATCTCTATTATATTTTAAATGATTTTTACATTCATTCATATTTGAATTAAATTGTTGAAATTGATTTTTATAGTAAATCATCAAATATAAAGTCATTTTATTCATTATCTCTTCGGTTTCAATTTCATTTTTAATCATTGATTCATTTATTTCTTCTAATCTTTTAATCAGTGAATTAATGAAAAATTGGCTTATTGAATTTATTATTTTTTCGTTATTATTATTATTTATTTTATAAATTAAATTATTTACACCTTCAATTAATATTTCTTTAATTATACAATCTTTACATAAATTATTTATTTTAATATTATTATATAATTTTTGAAGATTTTCAATATATTTATCAATTTTACATTTGAAAATTTCTTCTTTTAAAAATAAAAAAAATTCATATTGTTTTTTATTAAATTAATTTTTTTTTCACATTGGATACAATTTGTAATATTTATATTATTATTTTCAATATTGATATTTAAATTATTACCTTTATTTTCAATATTGATTTCTTGATTTGATGAGATTTCATTTTCATTTCTTATTCTTTTATTATTAAGATATTCATTTTGATTATTTTGTGTTTTTTCTGTATTATGTTTTTCAATTGTTTCTTTTTTTATTTCTGAATTATCTTGAATATCTTTTTTTTCATTTTCTTATTTTAAAAATATATAATAATTGATTTTAAATAAATTAAAATAAGATGATTTGTTTTCTAAATCAGAAAATTAACATTATAAAAAATAAAAATTTTAATTTATAATCAAATTATAATAAATAAAAAAATAAAAATAAAAAACTTAAAAATTTATCATCTCTAAAAATTAAAAAAAATAAAATAATTTTTTAAATATATAAAAAAAGTAATTGGGGATTGGGGATTGGGTCCAATCCCCAATCCCCATGTTAAAAAAAATTATAAATTTTATTACAAATTATGAATTAATAAATATATTTATTTTCAAAATGAATCAATTTATATTTATATTTAAATTAATATGAATTTACTAAAATTTCATTTAAATTCATAAATTAATTTTGACTAATCAAAAAATTATATTTTTATATTAAAAGCTCCACATTTTTATAATATTATTAGAACATGATATAATTATTCCATCTTTTAATTCAATAAAACAATAAATACTACTTTTATGAGAATCTTTAATTGTTTGAATACATTCATAATTATCATTTCTATATATCATTATATCTTTACTTTTCCCTCCAACTAAAAATATACCTTTATCCTTAATTAAATATATTGTATAACAATCAAAAGGATGATTAATTTCTTTAATTATTTCTTTTTTTAATATTGAAATTATATTTAATGAAGTATTTCCTTTATTTCCAACAACAATTCTATCTTCATCTAATTTACATAATCCTCCATACCATCCACACCAAGTTTCTTTAAAATATTTAATACATTTAATATTATTATAATCATTTAAATCCCAAAATTTAGTACCATCACCACCAGAAGATATTAAAATATTTTTATCTTCTAATAATAATAATGAACATACATATTTAGAATGATTTAATATTTTAATATTATCATAATTATTATTATTATTTTCTTTCCATATTTTAATATTATTTTCAGCAGAACAAGAAATTAGATTTCCATTATTACAATATATTACTTTATTTATTTTATCTTCATGTGCATTTTGAATAATTTTATTAATTTCAAATTTATTATTTTTTTTAATCCATAATTTAATATTTTTATCTTTAGAACAAGTATTAAATTATTTTCATCTTTTATTTCAACATAAATAATACTGTCATCATGTGCATTTGGAATATTTTGTAAAATATTTAAAGTAATATCATATGTATTAATTGATTTATCATTTGAAACAGAAATTATATTTCCTGAAGGAAAAATAGATAAAGAATTAATCCAATCATTATGTGATTGAATTGATTTTATATATTTTAAATTAATAA
>Ga0256407_10009572_pt1 | contig 13848 bp, 20 predicted proteins | sample RumenRJG_04DNA_FD_193489 | JGI IMG/M metagenome (GOLD analysis project Ga0256407, IMG submission 193489) | Bovine rumen microbial communities from Lethbridge, Alberta, Canada - RJG_04 | ecosystem: Host-associated > Mammals > Digestive system > Stomach > Rumen | place: Canada: Alberta... | reverse complement strand
AAATCAGAAGAAGAAAGAAGACAAATGTCTAAAAATAAAGAAAAACAAATAAAATATGGAATGAGGCTATTTATAAAATACTTTGGTTATCTTTGGTATTAATTATATGGTGAGATTGGTGTAGTAGTAGCACATCAGTTTGTGGCACTGATAGTAGGGGAGCGTAACCTTTATCTCACCCCATAGATGGCTGGGTAGCCAAGGGTTTTAAGGCGCAAGTCTGCAAAACTTGTATCGTGGGTTAGAATCCCACCCCGGCCTCCATATAAAAATAAGAAAGGAAGTTATCAATATGGGAATGTCATTAGATTTAAAAACTAGAAGTTTGACCCCTGAAGAATATAAGGGTTTATTAAATAAAGAAATCTATCTTAGTAGATGGGATTTATCTTTAAAAACAAAAGAAGAATTAGAAAATAATTATAAAACACTATTTTTTGATATAATTAATCACATGACAGTAAAAGATTCTTGTGGAAAATTATCTTTAGTTATTAGTGATATAAAAGCAAATGAAGATTTATTTGATTTCTTTATGAGAACTTGGCAAACTATTGTAGAAGATTTAGATTATGCCGTAGATATGGATGATAATGACCTTTATGAATATATAACATTTGATGAATGGAAAGAAAATGTTTATGATGAAGATTATTATATAGAAAGAGAAGTTACAGAAATGAGAGATGGAAGTTGTGTACTTTCACAAGCTCGATTTTGGTAATTTTTGACAAATAAAAAAAGTTTTTATATAATATATATGTAAGATAAATAAAGGCTCATGGACAGCAAAATTTTTCCTATTAAGGAGAAGAGGTAATTTTAACAAATTACAGTTAGTACCAATTTTTGGTAAAAAAGTAAATGATGGATTACTGCGACTGTCACATATAGGGTAGATGAGGTAGAGCCTAGAAATATAAACCAAGAGGCTACTCTATAGACGGTTGATATTAACATATACACGGCAAAGATTATATTTAGGATTATTATGTTTTATTTGAAAATTATTTATATAAGATAATCTGTTGCCTGTATTAGATGCGGGCGGCGACTAAGCTGCCCATTTTTTGTATATAGAGATGTCGTTCAATGGTAGGACTACGGTCTCCAAAACCGTGTATCTGGGTTCAAATCCTAGCATCTCTGCCATGTGTATATTATGCGCGGCGGCCGGTTAAGGCCTCTTTAACCTAGCCTTATCCCATACATAACCAACCGCCGCATTTCTAATAAATATTGATTTTTATAAGAAAATATTATATAATTTATATATAAGAAAGAAGGGATAGTATGGCAAAAAGAGGAGGTGCTTCTCATAATGGAGAAGGGCATTACATTATTACTCAAGCTAATTTAGATAAAAAAGGAAAAACTAATAAAAAACTTAGAAGAAATCCTATGGCATCTAAATATTTAACAGCTAGAGGACAAGAATTAAAAGATGCTGCTGCTGAATATGTTAAACTTCACCCTCCAGGGTCAGGTAAGTCAGGAAGAAAAAAAGCAGCTGCAATGAAGGCTATTGAAAAGAATACAGGAGTTATTGTTACCTCATAACAGGAGGTGAACAATATGGCTCTTAATAAAGCAATTCAATATGGAAAAGAAAAAAGAAAACAATATATTGGTAAGAATTATTGTAAATTGGTAGATGGAACTTGTCGTAATCATGGCTCTTGTCCATGGTGCTATGATACAAGAACTAAGAAGAACAGAGAAAAAGATAAAATCGCAAAACAAGAAATATTAAATTATATTAAATATCGTTAGGATAAAAGACACTTTACAGCAAAAGAATGGACGCCCATCATTGGGGGCGAATAGCTTAATAGGTAAAGCAACTGACTTATAATCAGTAGATTTAGGTTCGATTCCTAATTTAATTACTGTGTCTTGTTTTCTATGGCTGGATAGCTCAGTTGGTAGAGCACGAGACTGAAAATCTCGGTGTCCCTGGTTCGAATCCCAGTCTCCGCGCCATTTGGGGGAGTAGCGAAGTGGTTAAACGCGGCAGACTGTAAATCTGTTCCTTTGGGTTCGGTGGTTCGAATCCACCCTCCCCCACCATATGCGGGAATGATGTAATGGTAGCCATGCGAGTCTTAGAAACTCGTGGACTTTGTCCGTGCAGGTTCGAGTCCTGCTTCCCGCACCATAATAAATATAAAATTAGGCAATAGTAAATAAATAACTCATTCTATTTTTAAAATATTTTAGAAGGAGATGAGCTAAAATGCCAAAAGCATTAGACTTAACAGGTCAAAAATTTGGAAAATTATTAGTTTTAAAAAGAGTTCCTAGTAAAAATAATAAAACTTATTGGTTATGCCGTTGTCAATGTGGTATCGAAAAAGAAATACAAACAGGACATTTAAAATCTGGAGCTATTTCAAGTTGTGGGAGTTCTCAATGTAAACAAAAAATATTACAAGAATATAAAAAAGAATGTCTAATATGTAAGAAAGTTTTCACGACTAATTTTAATAATAGAATATATTGTTATGAATGCAGTCCTAAACAAGAAGAAGGAGATATTAATAAATATCAAAAGACGAAGAAAAGGGCTATAAAACATCAATTAGTAATATATAAAGGTGGGAAGTGTGAAAAATGCGGGTATGATAAATGTGAAGGAGCTTTGCAATTTCATCATACTAATCCAAAGAAAAAAGATTTTGCATTGGGAGATATAAATATTAGTAAAGATTTTCAAATGGAAGAATTGTATAAAGAAATTGATAAATGCCAATTATTGTGTGCTAATTGCCATGCAGAGGAACATTTTGACAATTAATCTTTAATGTCTCGCTAGCATAATGGATAATGCACAGGTCTTCTAAACCTGCGATTCCAAGTTCGAGTCTTGGGCGGGACGCCAGATTTATTTTTATAGTTGTGGAGAAAGGAATATTTATGACAAGAAGTAAAGGAAACCTACCCTCCCTTAGGGGATTAAAAGGGAAGATTTTTAACGGAAAGGTCATTGGTTTATTTATAATCTTTTTTATAAGTATATTTTTCATTTTTACTACTATATCTTATATAGGAATGAAAACAGGAAATAGTGATAATATTGTTGAAGCTAAAGAGTTAAGTTATGAAACAAAAATAGTTGATGAATATGCAAGAAAATTAGAAAAAGAACAAGGATATGAAGAAGTTATTTATCAACTAAATAAAATAGTAGAATTATCAGAGCAAAGTCATATACCTTATAAGATTACTTTTGATATAGATGATAGTCTTGAAGATATATTTATAAAAAGATATGACTATTTTGTAAAATATTATAAAACACAAGTGCATGACAAAGTTTATTTATTTAAAAATCAAACAGAGTGTGATAATTTTATTCAAAATATTAGTCAATATGATAATCAGGAATATGTGATTGAAACAACTAGAGAGATGGTAAATAGAGAGACTTCTGAAGAAGAAGTTAATAGTATAATAGAAATTAAAAAACAAGAATATGAAGAGGCACAAGCTAAAGCCGCAGCAGAGGCTGAAGCAAAAAGATTAGCAGAAGAAAAAGCAAGACAAGAAGCTGAACAAGAACAAACCACAACAAATTATACATATAGTTCTAGTTCATACAATTTGTCAGACTTGCAGGCTTATGCATATAATTTAGTAATAAATCAATATGGATGGTCTGAATATGATTTTCAATGCTTAGTAAATTTATGGAATAGAGAATCTGGCTGGAATCCAAATGCTCATAATAGTTATTCAGGAGCACACGGTATCCCACAATCTTTACCAGCTTCAAAAATGGCAAGCGAAGGTGCTGATTATTATACAAATGGAGAAACTCAAATACGTTGGGGATTAAAATATATATTAGGAAGATACGGATCTCCATCAGCAGCTTGGGCGCATTCTCAAAGCACAGGTTGGTATTAAAAATATTATAAGAAAGTAGGGAAAATAATGACAATAGAAGAATTAAAAACTACCCCTACGGTTCAATTAAGTTATCTTATAACAGAGGCTGCTGAAAATAATAATCAAAATTTAGTAAATATTTATGCTTATGAATTAGCAAGCAGGATATATGTTCCTAATCAAGCAGGAGTTACCTTTGAAAAATTATTAACTGATTTTGGTTATTCAGTTGAATCAGAGGTAGAAGAAAAAGGTCAAAAACAAATAAAAAAATTGACTTTAAAATAAAAATATTATATAATTTATATATAATAAAAAAGAAAATTAGTAGTTCAAGATGAAGTAGACCTTAGGTGAGCTCAAAATCTAACAGAACCTATTGCAAATGAAAAGTCTAATAAATCCATTATAATTGAATTGCAATATATATTATAATGTCCAGAACACCGTCCTTGGTGGACGGAGCTCTAAGTGTGAGTCTTAGCTAATTTTAAAATATGGCGTCGTGGTGAAGTGGTTAACACATTGCCCTTTCACGGCAACATTCGCGGGTTCGAATCCCGCCGACGTCACCATTTATAATGAAAGGGTTGATGAATATGATATATATATGCCCTACTTGTAGTAAAGAGTTTAAAACTAAAGGAGAGGTAACTGCACATTTTTTAAAGTGTTGGAAAGAACAAAACCCTCATCATAAATCTAAGTCAGCTCCTCGTAGTGAAGATATAACTACAATCGAGGTGAATGAAGACATTATGGCTTTCTTTGATAGTTTGAAAGGGGACGATGACAATGAACGAAGTAATGGTTAAAACTCATTTAATTATTACTGATATACACGATGAATACCATATAAAATGGTGTGGTAGTATTAAAGATACTACTCCACTAATGGAGAATGGTAAACCCGTTTTTGTTATTCGTAGTAAAGAGGGGGCCGTAGAGATGAATACGGTTGATATGAAATATTTGGAAGATGTTGCTAAAAAAATGACAGCTCCGAGAGGAAGAACTGCATTAACTACCGATACTGCAAGGATAAATATTAAACAAATAGACGGAACTGAAAAAACATTGGGAATTTTAACCCATGACCATATTAAACAATTTGCACCTATGTATGATGCAGTATATTATAGATAAAATATGCCGTGTGTCCGGGCGGTGAGGGAGCGGTCTTGAAAACCGTTGGTCTTAGGACCGTGAGGGTTCAAGTCCCTCCTCCCGCACCATTATCGGGGCGTAGTTCAGTTTGGTAGAACGCTTGGTTTGGGTTACGAGATTTCTATTAAAGAGTAAAATATTATGATAGAAGAGACACAAAAAAAAGGAACTCTAACAGAATTACATTGTATTTTAGATTTAACTGAATTAGGAATTAGAACTTTAACTCCTACTGATGAAGCATCTAAATATGATGTTGTTGCTGATGTTGATGGAAATTTTATTCGTATTCAATGTAAAACAAGTAGATGGGCTTCAGATACATCTGTACCTGAATCAGCTTTTTATATAGATACTTGTTGTCAGACAACAAATACGAAAACCACAATTAGACATATGTATTCAGAAGATGATATTGATTATTTTTATACCTATTTTAAAGGTCAAGGATATTTAGTTTCAATTCAAGAAGCTAATGGAAAAACTTTCCGTTGGAGATATGAATATCCTAGTACTGGACAAAAGGCAGGAGTTCATATCGCTGACGAATATAAAATTGAGGAGGTTATAAACTCTTTAATAGTCTAAGACTAACCTGGACCAAGAGGTCGCATGTTCAAATCGTGTCGCCCCGACCATGTGGTTCGTTGGTCTAGTGGTCTAAGATGCCGCACTGTCACTGCGGAGGTCACGGGTTCAAATCCCGTACGAACCGCCATTAAGTTTATAATTGTGTTTATAATAGATAAGAAGGAGGTTAACCTATGGTAAAAGTTGTAGATTCAAAAGAATATATTAATGAAGAAAAAAGAACTGTTGTAACTATTTTATTTGATGAAATGAATAATCGTTTTGAAGGTAAAGCAGTATGTTCAGTAGATGATGATTTTGATATTGATTTTGGTAAAAGATTATCTTATTTAAGAGCAAAAAGAATTATGCTTAGAGCATATAATAAAGAAAATATTAGATATTATGAAGGTCAAAAAGAAAGTTGGAAACAATTTTGTGAAAGAGCTGAAAAAGAAATATCTAAATATGAAAATGCTTTAGATAAGATTAATAATACAATAGATGATATGTTAACTGACTAATGCGGCAGCGGTCGTTTAAAGCCGTATGAATCAAGAATATGCAAATGCATAACCGGCGGCCGCACACTTAATTTATGGGCTTGTTTTGGTTTCGACTGGAACTGATAGAATATCAGAATACAAGTGGTAGGCAGATACCTAAAAGGCACTCTAAAAATAAATGGAAACATTTTATCAAAAATTTCTAATAAAGTTAAATCTTTATTCGCATTTAATTGCGTAGCTTTTGCCTAATATAGGAAGCTAAGAAACTTTTATGCAAAGTATCAGTAAGCGGACAGAGAAACGCATAATCGTATTAACTTATTAAAGACCGCCGCATAGCAAATTCTTCTCTTATATGATTTGCTATTGTGAACTAATTTTAATATAGGAGCCTCCTCTGAACGTGGGTGAACATAATTGAGATGAGGATAGAATCGTCACCCTGACCCATATATATGTATGGTAAAACTTGTAACGTAAGAATGAGATTTCTGGTATGGCTAGGTTTTAGGACGCGGGTTCGAACCCCGCCAGGTCCACCATGGGTCGTTAGCTCAGTAGGTAGAGCACGTGACTTTTAATCACGGGGTCTGGAGTTCGAACCTCCAACGACCCACCATTTTAAAAATAAAAAAGGAAGAGGGTAATAAATATGAAAATAGAACAATTAAATGAAGATAACAAAGTAATAGCAACCTATTATTCAATTCAAGATGCTGCAAAACATATACAATCAAGAGCTAGTGAAATGGCAATTCAATTAAATATTGCTTGGGCAATCATGCATAATACTAGAGCATATAAATATAAATGGCGTCAAGCTAAATAGGAGGATATTATGGAGTTTTATGTATTAAATTATGATTTTAATAAAAAATGTTTATATAATATGAATATCTTTAATAATATTACATTTAAAGAAAGTATTGATGATGCAATGAAAGACTATTATGCAGATGATTTATCCTTTGAAGATTTTAAACAAATAGTTCAAGATTGTTTAAGATATGCTTTTTGGTCTAAACGAGAATATGAATTATTTATAGGAGATGCTTTTGATGAAAATTTAGATAATTATGAAAAGATAGATGTATATTCACAAGTATTGCCTAATTTAGATATATTAACAAATTACATTCTTAATAATTATAAAGTTGAAAAGAATTAAAATTTTTAATATAATATATATAAGAAAAGACAGATACAGCAAAAAATAATATATAAAAGAATTCATTAGTTTTGGGAATTAAATAGAGCTTTTTAACTGTCTTGTTTTATATGGTGGAAATGGTGTAATGGGTAACACGCTTATTAACAAAATAAGAGCTATGAGTTCGAATCTCAACTCCACCACTGGTCACGTTTGTAAGTGTCGTTAAAACTTACATATACCATTCGGAGGTGGCTGACCCTTAAACAGTGGCTGAGCTCGGTCTCTTTGAGCTAGTAAGACTTACGCAACTCTATGGCGATTCTCGAGATTACATATGTAAATATGTTGCCATAGAAGGTATAATTAATTAATTTTTTATATAACAGGTTTTACGGTGCGGTTGTCCTTAATCAAATCGCCCACTTATATATCGTTATAGTCTAAAGAGTAGGACTCTAATGGCAACTATTCGGTGGTACCATTGGCGGTATTGGTGCAATTCCAATTAACGATACCTAAAAGCGAAATTGTGATGCTTTATAAATAATAACAATTTCATATTTTCATTTCTTCCAAAGAGAATATATTAAGTAGAGAGGAGTTGTTAAAACTCCTTTCAACGATTTTGGGAGAGGGAGGATAACATGGAAACAATAGTATTAAAAGATAATAAAAGTAGATTTAAAAAATGGATAAAGAGAATATTTATAAGTGCGGTAATCATTTCTATAATAACATTTTTTAGTTGTTTAAGAATTAGATATGAATATTATAAAATAGACCCAGATCTAAACCGCACAACATTAGGCATTTCCGCAGACAAAGGATTAAAGTATGATGCAGAAATAGCTAGAATAGAAAAAGCTAAAGAAGATGGATATTTAATAGGTTCTTTTGATTATGAAGATATTGTTGAATATAAATGGGTAATTAAATGGTTTAAAACTCCTACTAATGATAAACAAATAGTATCTTCTATTGAAGATAGTGTATGTATAACTGTATATGCGAGTCAAATAACTTTAAATAATCAAGTTTATTTTTTAAATGAAAAAGATATGAGTTCTTTAATATCTAAATTAAATGAATTATATCCTGAAGAAAATTTTAATGCAAAAATGACTTTTGTTAATATAAATAAAATATCAAATGATATAGATAAAATAATAGCAAATTATCAATCTACTATTGATAATAAATAAAAAATATTATATAATGATAATGTAAACAAAAGAAAAATTTTATTAAATAAATTGATTAAAATTTTAATTGATTTATTAAAAAAATTATTATATAATATAAATGTAAAGAAAAAAGAAAAATAAGGTTTTATGGGTGGTCATAAATTAAATGTGTATCCGTTATCGTGCAGCCTTAAACTAAGATAATCTTAGAATAGGAGTTTGTGAAACCCACTAAATGAGCAGGGTAATGCTTAATCAGTAGTTCTCCTTTATCAAAAACATACGGCAATAAGCCCATTTATAAGTTTCTATATCGCTACTTGTTTAGGTTCTTATTAAAAACTTAATGTAGCACCTTGATATCGCGGGGTGGAGCAGTCTGGTCAGCTCGCTTGGCTCATTTGACCTGTTTTAGATAGTTGAAGATTATTAAAATGGATATAAATTCAAATTTTAAAGGTAGCATAACTGAAATGGAATGTGCGTTAGCATTTACTAAATTAGGTTATTATATAAGTCTTCCTTTTGGAGGACAAGCACGATATGATTTTCTTGCTGATATAAATGGAAAAATTATAAGAGTGCAGGTAAAAACTGCTAAAGATAATGGGAATGGAAGTTTTTCAATAGAATGTAGAAATTCTCATTATTTACAAGGACATCATACTCATACTAGATATGGAAAAGATGAAATTGATTATTTTGCTACCTTCTTCAATAATAAATGCTATCTCTTTTCTATTGAAGATTGTGGTAGCACTAAAACAATTAGGTTTGAAAAACCTTCAAATGGGATAAAAAGCACTATTAATTGGTGTGAAGATTATGAATTAGAGGAGGTTATTAAGACTATCTAATTCAAAGTTCGAATGAACCAAGAGGTCGTGGGTTCGAATCCCACCCACCGCAACCATTGATTATTAATTGATTTTTTATAAAAATTAATTTATAATATATATGTAATAAATAAATATTACAAATAATTATCACTCACTTATGAAGCCTCAGAAGCCCTATATTGGAACTGACAGTACACTGGTTTGATGGTTTGGGTGTGCAAAGTAAAATAATCAAACTTCGTTATAAATGAATAATAATATACAAAACTAAACAATGAGTAGTGCTATCCTGATGTTTTGTAAAAGGTAAAAGCTAACGATGGTGACTCTGGAGCATAGTAATCCATCTACCCGTGTATTATTCATTTATAAGGGGGTTTGGCTATAATGATTACCCTAGGGAAAGCTGCTGGTAAACCCTAACCGAACAAAGTAGCAGGGAAAGTTATAAGAGGACTAGACAGGTTCGGCTCTCTAGTATGAATAACGAATACCAGCCATTCTTTTATAAGATATGGCTATGAATAAATTAGTATACTTAGCCTGAGATATCTAAGTCCTAAGTTAGGCATTATTTCTATCCTAGTTATAAATCTAATTTATTCATAGGCATACCTTATAATCAAACAGAGAGCAAATGGTGAAGCGTCCATAATACAAAGAAACCACATCCACCGCAAGGCGGCTGATGGCTCTCGTTAGGAAGAATATGTCTCGGGCGAATTCTGTTTTAACAAAATACTGTGAGTGGCGAAAGATAAACGCACGAAAGAAAATAGAGGTATCGAAATAGGGACGCCAGTGGTGTACTCACTGCGTTATTAGATGAACAGGCGGACTTAGTAATCTAATAATGAACAAATTAATAAAGGCTCCGCAACCCTAATAGATATGTTGGAGAGGTGAAATGCCTACCCTCACAGTCTTAATTTAAAAATAAATGGGAGATGGAAAGGCGATCTCGTGCTCGCGGCTACCCATATTGCGACTTGTCCTAATAGACAATGCGACGGGTATGGAAGTAACAACATGCAGAGAATAAGACGGAACACCCATCATAAAAAAGTCGGTTCGCAAAGCAAGTGTAGGTTGGCTTGTAATTATCACTCTTTTAGATATATATAATATATCAGTACACTTATATAAAAGACAGGTTATTTATTAACCTGTCTTTTTCTTTTTGCACAAATGAAAAATTTTTGGTATAATATAAATGTAAGTAAAGAATAGTGATATTTATATCATTTGCTTATACTTTTAAGCCTCAGAACATTAAGTTCAGAAACTTTACTTACATTCAATCCCTTTCCTGGCAGCTTCGGCTGCCTTTCTTTTTATTTGAAATAATATTAAAAATATAGTATAATATTTATATAGAGAAAATTAAGGAGGTGTAATTATGGGAAGAACTTTTATTACAGGAGATTGTCATGGTAGTTTAGATAAAATTATAAATTTCATTAAAAAATTTGACCTTAAAGAAGGAGATAGTATAATTGTTTGCGGTGATTTAGCTTTAGCTTGGCGTAAAGACCAAAAAGATTACAATTATCATATTGAAAATTATGAAGCTAATTGTAATGGAGTTGATTTATATTGGATAGACGGTAACCATGAAAATTTTGACATTATAAAAAATTGGAATTGTGAAAAAGAAATATATAATAATTCACCTCATATACATTATTGCCCTAGAGGGAGCGAATTAATAATAGGCGTTGAAGTAAATGAAAATCATACTATTTTAAGAAAATGTTTATGTTTAGGAGGAGCAGATAGTGTAGACAAATTTAGAAGAACTAAACATTTATCTTGGTGGGAAGAAGAAACTATTACAGAAGACGATATAAAAGATATAGAAGGAAACTATTATTATGTATTTACACATTGTTGTCCTTATTCAATTTTTAATCCTAATAGAATTTATTTATGTACTTTAGATAATATTACTGAGAGTAATGCAATACACGAAAGTGAATATATGTTAGATAAGGTAAAAGATAATATTGAATTTGAGAAATGGTTTTTTGGACATTATCATGTTAATAAAGAGCTTGAAAATGGAAAGTTTCAATGTTTATTAGATGATTTTATAGAATTAAAATAAGAGAGGGATAAATATTATGGACGTAAGAAATTTGAACTATGATTTATATGAATTACAGATATATGTTGAAAGAATGCAACTTGCATATCGTAAATTAAGTAAAATAAATGATATAGAAGATTTAGATGAGTTTATTACTGAAAAATTTGATATAGATGTTTTACAATTAAAATATCATGCTGACTTAATTGAAAAAGATTTAAAAGCTTTATTTGGAAGTGTTATAAATCCTGCGGCAGTTGGTCGATACTCTAGCAAGACGCGATTAAAGACAGATGAACCGGCTGCCGCACATAATAATTGATTTATTTATAAAAATATTATATAATATATATATGAAAGGGGAAAATAGTATGAAAAAAGAAAATCAAGATATAATATTAAGTATATTAGGTATTATAATAGGAATACTTATCGCTATTTTTACTTTTGTTATGATAAATTTTTATAATGATTATAAATGTTCTACAACTGATGATGCTGTATGGTATGCAGAACATCAATGTTATAGATTTAATAGATAGAAAGGGAGTGCTAATATGTTAATTAATAATCGCCGCGAATTAGCTTATACTGTTAAGATAGATGCAATAGAACCAATAATAGGTTCAGACAATTGTGAAGCTGCCGTTGTAGGTGGATGGAAAGTTATGACTAGAAAAGGGACTTTTAAACCAGGGGATATAGCTGTTTATTTTGAAATAGATAGTAAAGTTCCTGAAACTGAAACATATGCTTTTTTAGAAAAGAAACATTATAAAGTAAAGACACAAAAATATACTTTTGGTGGAAAAGGTTGTTTTATATCACAAGGTCTTTTAATGGCTTTATCTGATTTTGAAACTAATGGAGGTATGCCAACTTGGTTAGCTAATCTTAAAATAATGGCAACTGCCGCAATAGTTTCAAATGAAGAAGAAAGATATGAAAAATTAATTCATATCCCATTAACTGATGAATTAGGAGTTAAATATTCAGTTGCAGAAGATAATAAAAGAAAAGCTTCTGTTGATAAATATAAAAGAATGGCTCAAAGACATTGGAAATTGTTTAAACATAATAAATTAGTTCAATGGTTATATAAAAAAACTTGGGGTAAGAAGATATTATTCTTATTTTTAGGAAAGAAAAGAGATAAGAAAGCATCATTCTGGCCAGAATGGGTAGTTAAGACAGATGAAGAAAGAGTACAAAACTTACCTCAATTATTCCCAGGTGACGATACTAGATGGATAGTAACTGAAAAAATAGATGGAACATCTACAACTTTCACTATGAAGAGAGAGAAAAGAAATAAATATAATTTTTATGTATGTTCAAGAAATGTTTGTTTCGATAAGCCTGAAAAAGAGTGTTTCTATGAAACTAATGTATATACTGAAATGGCTGAGAAATATGATATAGAAAATGTATTACATGAAATATTATTTGAAGCTTTTGACGATAAAAAATTAGATTTTGTTACGATACAAGGAGAAACTTATGGAAAAGGAATTCAACAAAGAGATTATCATATGGAAGATGTTAAATTCATGGCATTTAATGTAATCTTTGGATATTCAAATGGGGAAGTAAAAAGACTAAACCCAATAGAAATGAATGAGTTCTTAGATTTATATAATGTCCCATGTGTTCCAGTATTAGATGAAAATTTTAAATTACCTGAAACAATAGAAGATATGGTTGCATATGCAGATGGAGATTCTACTATTGATGGAGATTATAGAGAAGGAGTAGTATTAAGAACTGAAGATGGAGTTAATTCATTTAAAGCAGTATCAAATTATTACTTAACAACTAAATATAGTAATGAATAAATCAATAAGGAAATATAATCTTTATTGATTTTTTTATTAATTTATTATATAATATTTATATAAAGTTAAAAGAGGGAAGTTGATATTATGGGCAAAGAAAAATATTATAAAATAAGTGAGTCTGAATTAAGAGATTTATTATATGATGCTGCAAAAGTAGCTGTTCTTGAGAGAGATGGAGTAGATAATTGGCAATTCTATTATGAAAGCTATGCTGAAACAGTTGCCGATTTTATGGAAGTGAGTGTTGAAGAGGCTGAAGAAAATGATTTAAGTCTTGCGGATGTAGTTGATAAATGGATAAAAGAAGATTATGAAGAAATCAAATAGGAGGGGTGCGATATGTTAGTTTATATATTAATTGAAGAAGGTAATGTAGTAACATACAGAAGTCCTCAAGTATTTTCAACTCCAATGAGAGCTTTTCAAAAGTTAAAAGAAATAGAAAAACATTATTTAGATAGAGGCTGGGATTCAGATATCCAATATACAGGCGGAAAAGATGTTATGATGTTATTAACTGATACTGAAAATATATTAAGAAACACTTTTTATATAATAGAAGAAAAAATACAATAATAAATCAATAGAAATAGTTTACTCTATTGATT
>Ga0256407_10009571_pt1 | contig 13849 bp, 7 predicted proteins | sample RumenRJG_04DNA_FD_193489 | JGI IMG/M metagenome (GOLD analysis project Ga0256407, IMG submission 193489) | Bovine rumen microbial communities from Lethbridge, Alberta, Canada - RJG_04 | ecosystem: Host-associated > Mammals > Digestive system > Stomach > Rumen | place: Canada: Alberta | collected... | reverse complement strand
TTTTGTGGTCAAAAAGGAATTATTATGTCAGGATACCTCAAAAATATTGAATTGCTGGATGAGGCGCAGGGTTATTGGCAGGCTTCATCAGATTTCCGCATACGTCGTGAACGCTGCAAGCGTTATTGTTATGGCGACCAATGGTCGGACCGGGTGATGGTGGACGGGAAATGGATGAAGGAAGACCAGTATATCCGCAGCATGGGCAGTGAGCCGCTGAAGAACAATCTCATCAGGCGTTTGGTGAAGCAGGTGCTGGGCCTGTTTCGCCGACAGATGGAAGAGGGGGATGGCGCGCTGGTGTCCTCAGAACAGCCCTATCTGGCCGAAGCCTACCGACAGATGCGCTTGCTGAATGATATGGATGAGATGAATGCGCGCGCATTGGAAGAACTGCTCATCTCCGGACTCACCATCCAGCGCAAGACATACGGCGTGCGCCATGGGGTGCGTGGATGCTTTACCGACAACGTGTCGCCTGGGCGCTTCATCATCGACTCCTCGTTTCGCGACACCCGCGGATGGGACGTGAGGTGTGTGGGCGAGATTCACGACCTGAGTTTCGATGAACTCTGTGCCGAGTTCGCCCATTCGGAAGCCGATTTCGCATTGCTGGCCGACATCTACAATCCCGCCACCTACGACGAACGTATCTCGCAGTTGCTCTGCCGGTTTGGGGCCGCCCAGTCTGCCGACATCGCATTCCGCACCCCCGCATCCTCGGCCTGCAGGGTATACGAACTGTGGCGGCGTGAGCGCCGTCCGGGATACCTGTGCCATGATGTGGCCCAAGGCCAATTGTTCTGGGTGGATGTGGCAACGGCTCCCTGCGTCGAGGCCGTCAACCAATGGCGCCAGACCAAGGAGGTGGCTATTCCGCCTATCGGGATGCGGTGGATGATGACCGATGAATGGAGATACTACTACCTCACACCGTTTGGCGATGTGCTCGACGAGGGCGTCTCGCCCTATGCCCATCGCCAGCATCCCTATGTGTTCAAGGCCTATCCTTTTGTTGATGGTGAGGTGCATTCGTTTGTCGACGACATCATCGACCAGCAACGTTACACCAACCGACTCATTACGCTCTACGACTGGGTGATGCGCTCGTCGGCAAAGGGCGTGCTCATCGTGCCGGAGGAAAGTATCCCCGATGGGTACACCATCGACGATGTCGCCAGCCAGTGGTCGCGCTTCAATGGCGTTATCCCGGTGAAGACACGCAATGGTGCCTTGCTGCCTCAACAGGTGTCGGCCAATGCCGTCGGAGTGGGTATCAACGACCTGCTCAGCACCCAACTCAGTTTCATGGAAGATATCTCAGGGGTAACCGGAGCGTTGCAGGGCAAGGCCGGAGGACCAAGCATGAGCGGCAGACTCTATGAGCAGCAAACGCACAATGCCTCGTTGTCGCAACTCGATCTGCTCGAGTCGTTCGACAGTTTTCTTCGTGAGGCGCGTCGGAAGGATATCAGCAACCTCAGGCAGTATGTGGTTGGCTGAAGAGTGAGACATCGCTGAAACTTAGGTATAATCGGACTTCTGGCGGTGTGACTGATTTGTCAGGTCTAATGACAAAAATGATTGTTGTGATGTGTAGTAAATTTCTTTACATATTCTATTGTTAAATATTGATAAATATTTTGTGCTAAAATAACAACATATTTAGTAATTGATTATTTTTGTAGTGCAAAACAATCAGTTTTTAACTATTATGGCATAATAGCCAAAGGCGTTTGGCTAATAATTGAATAAATATACGTTTGTTAAAGTGTACTTTTGATAACAAAAAAACTAAACCCTTTTACATATTGATATCGTGAGAGGGCGTAAAATAGAAAGAAATATCAATAATCCTACGTCGGATAGGATTATTCTGGGGGAGTGGTCCGTATGAGGATTGCTCCCCTCCTTTTTGGCATAAAAGCAAGACAGGCAGACCAAGATTGGTCTGCCTGCCAGATATGGAGCCGTAGCGCCTTGCCTTGTGTTATTTGCAGGGCGTCCAGGGCTTGAGCTGCTTGAAGAAGTCGTTGCCCTTGTCATCGACGAGGATGAATGCGGGGAAGTCCTCCACCACGATTCTCCAGATGGCCTCCATTCCCAGTTCGGGATACTCCACGCACTCTATCGACTTGATGCACGACTGCGAGAGAACGGCGGCCACGCCACCGATTGAGCCCAGATAGAATCCGCCATGTTTCTTGCAGGCGTCGGTCACCTCTTGGGTGCGGTTGCCCTTTGCTATCATCACGAGCGATGCGCCATGGTCTTGGAACTCGTCTACGTAGGGGTCCATACGGTTGGCCGTGGTGGGTCCCATCGATCCGCAAGGATATCCCTCGGGCGTCTTGGCCGGTCCGGCATAGAGGATAGGATGGTCCTTGAAGTAGGCGGGCATCTCCTCTCCGGCATCGAGACGTGCCTTGAGCTTGGCATGGGCGATGTCGCGTGCCACGATGATGGTGCCTTTCAGGTTGACGCGGGTGCTCACCGGATACTTCGAGAGTTCGGCGCGCACCGAGTCGATACCCTTGTCAAGGTCGATGACGATGCTGTTGGCACCCTCGCCGGGCTTGCAGAACTCCTCGGGAATCAGTTCGGCGGGATTGTCGTCCATCTTCTCCAGCCACACGCCATCGGCGTTGATCTTGGCCTTGATGTTGCGGTCGGCCGAGCACGACACGCCCATACCGATGGGGCACGAGGCACCATGGCGTGGCAGGCGCACCACACGGATGTCGTGTGCCAGGTACTTGCCGCCAAACTGTGCGCCCAGTCCGATCTTGTGTGCCTCATCGAGCAGTTTCTTCTCCAGTTCCACGTCGCGGAAGGCCCGTCCGGTCTCGTCGCCCGTGGTGGGCAGGTTGTCGTAGTACTTGATGCTGGCGAGTTTCACGGTAAGCAGGTTCTTCTCTGCCGAGGTGCCTCCAATGACGAAGGCGATGTGGTAGGGTGGGCAGGCTGCCGTGCCGAGCGACTTCATCTTCTCGACGAGGAATGGCAGCAATGTGCCTTCGTTCTGGATGGTGGCCTTGGTCATGGGGTAGAAATAGGTCTTGTTGGCCGACCCGCCGCCTTTGGCCACCATGACGAAGCGGTATTCCATGCCCTCCACGGCCTCGATGTCGATTTGTGCCGGCAGGTTGCAGCGTGTGTTCACCTCGTCATACATATTGAGCGGTGCGTTCTGCGAGTAGCGCAGGTTGTCCTGGGTGAAGGTGTTGTACACACCGAGGCTCAGGGCCTCCTCGTCCTCGAAACCGGTCCATACTTGCTGTCCTTTCTCGCCGTGGATGATGGCGGTGCCGGTGTCCTGGCAGAAGGGCAGGATACCTTTCACCGAGGTCTCGGCATTGCGCAGGAACTGCAGTGCCACGTATTTGTCGTTCTCGCTGGCCTCAGGGTCGTTGAGGATGGCAGCCACCTGCAGGTTGTGCTCGCGGCGGAGCATGAACTCTGCGTCGTGGAATGCCTGTTGTGCCAGCAGGGTGAGCGCCTCCTTGCTCACTTTCAGCATGGGGTGGCCTTCAAACTCGCCCACACTCACTCCTTCTTTCGTGAGCAGGCGGTATTCGGTCTTGTCTTCACCCAACTGGAACATGGGTGCATACTTGAATTCGGGTGTTTTTGCCATAATGATTTGGATTTAGTGTTAATGATATAGGAATTTTGTTGGTATATGCTCTTCTGTTAATAGCCGAAAATCTGCTCCGTACTGAGACGGTGCACCGGACCGATCTTCTCCAGCGCTTTCATGTCGAGTTCTTTCTCATCGCCCAGGATGATGAATTTGTAGGTCTTGCCCACCATGTTCTTGCGCTCGAAATTGACCACGTCTTGCAGGGTCACGCCGGGCAAAGCCTTGTAGATGCGCTCGTTCATGTCGAAGTCGAAACCACGCTTCTTGGCCCAGTAGTAGTTGCTGAGGATGCTGAACTTCGTGGTGCGGACCGTCTGCAGGCTCTTCATCGCGCTCTGCTTGGCGATGTCGAATGCGGCCTGGCTCTGGGGGATGGTGTCGATGATGCTCTTGAAGGTGCGGATGCAGTCCATCATCTTGTCGTTCTGCGACACGATGTAGGTGATGTAGGTCTCGGGGTGGTTGAGCCTGAACGGAGTGCTGTAGCTGGCGGCGGCGCTGTAGGCCAGTCCGCGGCTCTCGCGCAGTTCCTGGAACACGATGGAGTTCATGCCCCCTCCGAAGTACTCGTTGAGCATGGTGCGCAAAGGAGCTTCCTCCAGGCTGAAGGGCTTGCCTTCGTTATGGTATTGCACCATATAGATGTTCTTGGCCTCGTAGGGTGCGATATACACCTCGTTGGTGGGAGTGAGCTGCTCGGTATACTCCTTGCCGGCAGGTACGGGCAGGAGCCGTTTCTGTGTCTTGTGGTATTTGCCGATTACCTTGCTCAGTTCCTTCTCGCTCATCGGTCCATAGTACATCACGGTGTGCTCATAGTTCTTCAGTCCGGCGATGAGGTCGAGGAACTTCTGTGGATTGGCAGCACGCAGTTGTGCCGCGCTCAGGCTGTTGAGTTGCGGGTTGTATGTGCCATAGGTGACGTAGTTGCGCAGGGCACTGAAGTTAGAGCTCTGGTTCTTCTTGGCGTCGTCGCGGTTCTTGAGCACCAGGTCGACGTATTGCGAGTAAGACTCCTTGTCGGCCTTGGCATTCTGCAAGAAATCCTCAAGCAGGGCGAGTGCTGCGGGCATGTTCTCGCTCAGTCCGTTGAGGTTGACCGTGGTGTAGAAACTATTGACGTTGACGGAGTAGTTGCAGGCCAGTTTGTAGAACTCGAGTTTGATGTCGCTCACGCTCTTCTTGTCGGTGCCGATATAGTCCATATAGGCGGGACCATAACTCAGGTTCAGGTCGCTCTCCTCGCCGAAGTCGTACATGAAGGTGAGGTTGAAGAGTCCGTCCTCGTCGTTGTGCTTGTAGAGCAGCGGCAGTCCGCGTTTTGTCTTGCTCACGGTGAGGTCGTTCTCGAAGTCGAGGAATCTGGGAGTGATGGGCTTCACGTAGGAGTTCTTGATCTCGTTGAGGAACTGGCTGCTCAGGTCGCGGTTGGTGGGGATGGGCGTGATTTCGGGTTTCTCGATTTTCACCTGTGTGGAGTCGGTGCCCACGCGTTTGTATACGCACACGTAGTTGTTCTCGCCGATGTATTTGTTGGCGAAGTCAACCACGTCTTGCTTCGTGATTTTCGAGATGCGGTCCACGTAGTTGGCCACGTCTTCCCACGGCTGCTCGTTGATGAACGCGTCGACCATGAGGCTGGCCCTGTTGCGGTTGTCTTGTATCGCCTTGAAGAAATTGAGCTTGGCATTGCTCACCACGGCGGGGATGAGGTCGTCGCTGAACTCGCCGCGCTTGAGTTTGGCCATCTCCTCGAGCAGCAGTTGGCGCACCTCGTCGAGGGTCTGGTTGTCTTTCGGGTAGCCATAAAGGATGAATGGGGTGTAGTCGGCCATCTCGTCGGTCATGGCGCCGGCCCCCATCAGTTTCATCTTCTGCTCGAGGTCGACCTCGAAGAGTCCGCACTTGCCGTTGGCCAGCAGGCTGCTGATGATATTGAGCGTGTCGCTCTGGCCGGAGTTGGCCTTGGCGAACCGCCATCCCAGCATCAGGTATTCGGCCTCCTTGCCCACCACGGAGGTGTCTTGCGGCGTGGTGATGGGTGCCAGAGGTGCGAACTTTGGCACGTTCAGGTTGTTGTTGGGCTTCCATCCGCCGAAGTATTTGTCGATGATAGCGATCACCTCGTCGGGGTCGAAGTCACCTGCCATGCAGACAGCCACGTTGTTGGGTGCGTAGTAGTTGCGGAAATAGTTCTTGATGTTGGTGATCGACGGGTTCTTCAAGTGCTCCTGCGTGCCGATGGTGGTCTGTGTACCATAGGGGTGGGTGGGGAACAGCTTGGCGTAGATGGCCTCCCACATCTTGCGCTGGTCTTGGGCCATGCCGATGTTCTTCTCCTCGTATACAGCCTCAAGCTCGGTGTGGAATCCACGGATCACCATGTTCTGGAAGCGGTCGGCCTGCACGCGGGCCCAGTTCTCGATCTCGTTCGAGGGGATGTTCTCCACATAGCAGGTCACGTCGTTGCTGGTGTAGGCATTGGTGCCTTCGCTGCCGATGGCCGACATCAGTTTGTCGTATTCGTTGGGGATGAAATACTGGGCGGCGATTTGCGACACGCTGTCAATCTCGTGGTAGGCCTGCTTGCGCTCGGCGGGGTCGGTGAGTTTGCGGTATTTCTCATAGCGGGCCTCTATTTCATCGAGGTAGGGTGCCTCGGCCACGGGGTCGGTCACGCCAAACTGCTTGGTGCCCTTGAACATCAGGTGCTCCAGGTAGTGGGCCAGACCGGTGGTCTCGGCGGGGTCGTTGCGTGAGCCGGTTCTCACGGCGATGTTGGCCTGCAGGCGCGGCTTCTCCTTGTTTACGGAGAGGTATACGGTGAGTCCGTTGTCGAGTTTGTAGATGCGTGTCTGTGTCAGGTCGCCAGGCACGGTGGTGTAGTGGTAGTCCTTGGCCTGCAGCGAGAGAGCCGCCATGCAGGCCATGACCAGTGTGCAAAGTCTTGTTCTCATATCCATGTCAATGTGTTCGGTTTATTCTTCTATTTTCATGTCGTTCTCGAATTCCATCTCGCCTTGCAGTTGGGTGATGAAGTTGTCGAGCACTTCCTTGTCCACGTCGCCGAGGGTGTACTCCTTCTCGGCGTCTTTCTGTATCTCGGCTATCCACTTCCGTCGTGCGCTCACATAGTCCTGGTGGATGCGCTTCGCATCGTCCTCGGTGAGCGTCTCCAGTCCATAGTAGTCGAGAATCATGCGGTAGGTCCAGGTCCAACGGTATTCGGAGTAGTTTCGGTGTATCTCCTCGAAGCGGTCGAGGATGTCGTAGATGTCGATGATGGTGCCGTTCTTGATATCGTCGATGAGGCGGTATTCCTCGGTCTCGGGCAGCAGCAGTCCGGAGAGGTCGCTCCACTTGCCGGTGCCCACCGGACTCTTCGGCAGTTCGAGTTTGTGACGCTTGAGCACGGCACCCATAAAGATGTGCAGGGCCATGTCGTAGAGTTGGATGCCCAGACGCAGGTGGTTGGCCTTGATCACGTATTCATGGTAGTTGTAGTTCGACACTTTGTCGCCAGAGGCTGCCCTGAGGTTCTCGAGCACTTTCTTTCCCTCGAGTATCTCGCCTGCGGAGAACGGGCTGAGCCAGTCGAAGTTCACGATGCTCTTCTGTCCGTTGCGTGGCCGCTTGTCGCGTTTCGGCCATTTGCGGATGTCGCGGTAGAGTCCCACGGTGGTGAGGTTGCGTGCGGGGTTCAGGTACATCGTGTCGCTGTAGGCGATGAGGTAGGAGAAGGGCAGGTTGCGGGTGTCGGGGTGGTACATCAGTTTGCCGAAGCACACCGAGAAGGTGCCGATGTGTGCGGGCATGAGGATATAGGCACCGCTGGCGGTCTTCACGCCTCGCTCGAGCGTTCCATAGTGCATGGGCCCCATCTTGTAGGCATGGTTGCTGAAGTTGGTGGCCGACCCGGCGTTGTAGAACGAGAACATTCCTCCGATGAGCAGCGAGCTCTTGTGGTGGCTGGCCGAGAACGGACCGCAGAAGGCGGCGCAGGCCTCACCGTTCGACATGAAGCTGTTGGCGAAGAAGATGCTGTTCTCTGCGGCGAACCCGTTGGTGATCTTGCAGGCCTCGCCCACGAAGCAGTTCTCCAGTTTCACGCTGTTCAGGATCGAACTGCCGTCGTAGATGATAGAGTTCTCGCAGATCACTCCCGACCCGATATACACGTTGGCCTCGGGAATGCTCTTGATGGAGCAGTCGCTCAGTCGGCAGGCACCGCTGATCTCGCAGTCGTCGTTGATATGGGTATTGGTGATCTCGCCGGTATTGATAATCTTCACGTTGTTGCCGATGGTGCCCCGCTCGGGCACGCTGGCCTCCACCTCCTTGCGGATGAGGGTGAAGATCTGCTTCATCAGTTCCTTGTCGCGGTAGTGCTTCACCATGAATGCGGCCAACTGGCTGGTGAGTCCGTCGAAGAGCATCACGTTGCCGTCGCCCACCTCGTTGAGCACGGAGATGAGGTTGCCCTCGCCGAAGGTGGCGCCCTCGGTGGTCTCGATGGTGTTCACGTTGCTGATGTAGCACTCGTCGCCCAGAGTGTAGTTGTTGATGAAGTTGCCGATGTTCTCTATCAAGCAGTTGTCGCCCATGGTCACGTTGCGCAGAGTGGTGCTCTTGATGCCACAGTGCTTCACGAAACCTTTGCTCACCTCAATCTCTTTCTCGAACACGCCCAGGCGTATCTCACCATAGAACGAGGTGTTGCGGATATAGTTGGCGGTAAACCCAGGGGCCACGGTCACGAGGTCCCAGTCTTCGGCCTTGCATCCACGTTCTTCGAGCAAGGCGATTTCCTCTTGTGTAAGTTGTCTGTATTCCATTCTTATATGTTTTAGGCTTTGTTATTCTTCTGATTCAGTCTCTGTCTCCGGATAAAGGAAGTCGTTGTAGGGATATTTCTGCACGTGCAGTTCGCGCACCTTGCGGTAGAGCACCGACCGCAACTCGTCGATGTTGATGTGCTCGCGGGCGGAGATGAAGATGCAGTTGTCGTTGAGCTTGGCCATCCAGGTGCGGCGCAGTTCGTCGAGTGTCACGTTCTCCTTTGTGGGAGGTGTCAGGTCGTCGGGCTCCTTGTCCACCCAGTGGTAGGCGTCGATTTTGTTGAAAACGATCATCATCGGCTTCTCCGAGCAGCCCAGTTCGCCGAGGGTCCGCTCCACCACGCTGATCTGCTCCTCGAAGTCGGGGTGCGAGATGTCGACCACGTGGATGAGCAGGTCGGCCTCACGGGTCTCGTCGAGGGTCGACTTGAACGAGTCGACCAGGTCGGTGGGCAATTTGCGGATGAATCCCACGGTGTCGGCCAGGAGGAAGGGCAGGTTCTCCACCACCACCTTGCGCACGGTGGTGTCGAGGGTGGCGAAGAGCTTGTTCTCCGCGAACACCTCGCTCTTGGAGAGCAGGTTCATGATGGTCGACTTCCCCACGTTGGTGTATCCCACGAGGGCCACGCGGATGAGTCTTCCGCGGTTCTTGCGCTGTGTCGATTTCTGCTTGTCGATTTCGGCAAGCCGCTGTTTCAGGAGCGTCATGCGTTGAAGGATGATGCGGCGGTCCATCTCAAGCTGGGTCTCACCAGGACCTCTCAGTCCCACCGAGCCTTTACCACCGCCCGAGCCCGAGCCGCCTCCCTGGCGTTCCAGGTGGGTCCACAGCCTTTGCAGACGGGGCAGCATATAACGGTATTGCGCCAGTTCCACCTGGGTCTTGGCATTGGCGGTCTGCGCCCTCATGGCGAAGATGTCGAGGATGAGAGAGGTGCGGTCGAGGATTTTCACTTGCAGCACCTGCTCGATGTTGCGCAGCTGCTTGGCCGAGAGCTCGTCGTCGAAGATCACCATGCCCACCACGCGGTCGGCATCCTCCTCGGCCTTGATGTAGTCGCGTATCTCCTCGAGTTTGCCTTTGCCCACATAGGTCACCGACGACGGACCGTTCATCCGCTGTGTGAAGCGTTTCACGGTGACGGCACCGGCAGTGTCGGCGAGGAATTCCAGCTCGTCGAGATACTCTTTGGTCTTGGCCTCGTCTTGGTCTTTGGTGATCAAACCTACGAGAACGGCGGTTTCGGCTTGCGCCTCGGATATCACAAATTCTTTCATAGCATGTGTGTTGACATGGGCAGGGTGGGGTGAGGGGCGCATGAAGCACCAATTTCTGCTGCCTATTATCGTGCAAAAATACAAATTTTTCCATAAACGGCACAATCTTTCACCTTATTTTATTGACGGGGTGAAAAGTTTTTGTATGTTTGGATTTGTGGCCGGTAAGGCAGTGCCGTTGGCAAAACGCCCTTGCCAACGTTCCAACGAAAACGTTTACGTTGATTTTCGACCCTAAAGATGCACCTTTTTTTGATTTAAATCAATTTTTGATTAACTTTGCACTCGTTAAAACGATTTTCAGAAAGATAACTACATAAGACAAACTGCTGAAACATTCAAGAATGAAAGTCCCCGACGCGACGTCGAGGACTTTTTTTTGTTGGTTGTGGCGATGCGGGTTTGAAAGGTGGATTAACTCATTATCTATAAGGTGCGATTCTTCTTTTTTGTAATTTTTTTCTTCTCTTTTTGAACATTTTGTCGAAAAATATTTATTTTTGCAGCGAAAAGAAACATTTTAAACAAAAGTAATATGAGATTAATCATCGAAAGCGACTATCAGAAAATGTCGAAGTGGGCTGCCGAGCATGTGATCAAGCGCATCAACGAGGCCAATCCCACAGCAGAGAAACCCTTCGTACTCGGACTTCCCACCGGTTCCTCGCCCGAAGGTATGTATGCCGAACTGGTGAAAGCCAACAAAGAGGGTAGGGTGTCGTTCAAGAACGTGCTCACCTTCAACATGGACGAGTATGTGAACTTGCCCGAAGACCATCCTGAGAGCTACCACTCATTCATGGCACGCAATCTTTTCGACCACATCGACTGCCCGAAAGAGAATATCCATATCCTCAATGGCAATGCCAAGGACCTGGCCGCAGAGTGCGCCCATTACGAGGAGATGATCAAGGAGGCCGGCGGCATCGACCTCTTCCTCGGCGGCATCGGTCCCGACGGACATATCGCATTCAACGAGCCTGGCTCGTCGCTGTCTTCCCGCACCCGTGTGAAGACCCTCACCACCGATACCATCATCGCCAACTCGCGTTTCTTCGACAACGACATCAACAAAGTGCCCAAACTGGCCCTCACCGTGGGTGTAGGCACCGTGATGGATGCCCGCGAGGTGATGATTCTGGTCAATGGTCACCACAAGGCCCGTGCCTTGCAGGCTGCCGTTGAGGGAAGCGTGAACCACATGTGGACCATCAGCGCGCTGCAGATGCACCAGCATGGCATCATCGTGTGCGACGAGGCTGCCACCGACGAACTGAAGGTGGGCACCTACAAGTATTTCAAGGACATCGAGAAAGACAATCTCATCTGATTGCCTCTTCATCAAGATACCACAGCGGTGACGTCGAAACGACGCCACCGTTTTTTTGCATCCTGTACGTCGCCCAATCCGCAAGTTGGAAAGAAAAGGTCGAATTAATTTGTTTTTTCTATCGCTTAATCGTAACTTTGTCGCCTAATCGAATAAAAAAACAAATCGCCTATTCAAACTCGAGACGGAGTGGCGCCAGATGAGCCATGCCACCTGCTTCACGAGTATGGGCCGTATCGAATACCGCCGGCATTTGGCTTGATTTTTAAAAGAAAAGTACATATATGAGAAAGACGATTTTATTGATGACAATGGCAATGGTGGCTTTTGTGCAAGCCATGGGCCATGCCAACGACGCTCCTTGCACCGTAGCCTCGCCCGACGGCAGGCTGGTGGTAGAGGTGACAGCCGACGATGGCCTTGCCCGCTACCAAGTGACCTATGGCGGAAAGCTGATGGTGCTGCCTTCGGCCCTCGGTCTGAAAGCCGACATCGGTGACTTCACCACCGGCCTCAAAATCACCGGCAGCCGTAACGACAAGGTGGAGAAAACGTACACCATGCAGCAGGCCAAGGTCTCCAACATCCATTATGTGGCGAACAGCATGGACGTGGACTTCGTGAATGCCACCGGACAGCGCATGACGGCCACCTTCCTCGTGTCGGACAACGACATCGCCTTCCGCTACACCATTCCCCGGCAGAAGAACGACAATCCCAAGTGCGCCCTTATCTATAACGAGGCCACCGCTTTCCGCTTCGCCGATGGCACCACCACTTTCCTCTGTCCGCAGATAGGACCCAAGACAGGATGGGAGCGCACCAAGCCCTCCTATGAGGAGGATTATGAGGCCGACATGCCCATGGCTACCAAGTCGAAGTTCGGCCTGGGCTACACCTTCCCCTGCCTCTTCCGTCTCGGTGATGATGGTTGGGTGCTCGTGGGCGAGACCGGCGTGTCGAGCGCCTACTGTGGCTCACGCCTGAGCGACTACGACCCTGCGAAGGGCTATACCATCGCCTTCCCCGAGAAAGGAGAGTTCAATGGTGTCGGCAGCGAGTTTGCAGGCATCCCCCTCCCCGGCAGCACGCCTTGGCGCACCATCACCCTGGGCACCACGCTGAAACCCATTGTGGAGACTACGGTGATGTACGACGTGGTAGACCCGCTCTACGAGGCCACCCAACCTTTCCAGTCGGGCCGCTACACCTGGAGTTGGCTCATCTGGCAAGACGAGTCGATCAACTACGACGATCAGGTGCGGTTCATCGACCTGGCCTCGGCCATGGGGTTCGAGTTCTGCCTCGTCGACAACTGGTGGGACAAGAACATCGGGCGCGAGCGGATGGCCGAACTCTCGCGGTATGCCCAGCAGCGGGGCGTGAGGCTCATGCTGTGGTACAACTCCAACGGATTCTGGAACGACGCGCCTCAGACACCACGCGACTGCATGTCGACCTCCTATGCCCGTGAGCGCGAGATGAAGTGGCTCAAGAGCATCGGCGTGGCCGGCATCAAGGTCGACTTCTTCGGCAGCGACAAGCAGGAGACGATGCGCCTCTACGAGGACATCCTCAGCGATGCCAACCGGTATGGTCTGCAGGTGGTGTTCCACGGCTGCACCATGCCCCGTGGATGGGAGCGCATGTATCCCAACTATGTGGCGAGCGAGGCCGCCCTGGCATCCGAGAACCTCATGTTCTCTCAGCACCATTGCGACAAGGAGGGATTCGAGCTCACCATGCACCCCTTCTCACGCAATGCCATGGGCGCCTTCGACTGGGGAGGCATCATCATGAACCGGCGCATGAGCCGCGACAACAACAGCCGCAACTACCGCCGCTCGTCCGACACGTTCGAGATGGCCACGGGCATCGTGCTGCAGACCGCCGTCAACTGCGTGGCCATGCAGCCCAACAACCTCAACGAACTGCCACAGTTCGAGCTCGACTTCCTGCGCGCCCTGCCCACCACCTGGGACGAGACGCGTTTCGTAGACGGCTATCCCACACGCTATGCCATCCTGGCACGCCGGCATGGCAACGACTGGTATGTGGCGGGCATCAACGGCACCGACCAGCCTATCACCCTCACCCTCAACTTGCCGATGTTTGCCGCTCAGACCGTGCGTTACTACACCGACCGTCAGGCCTCGAAGGCCGAGAACGCCATCGCCGAGGCTGAGCTCCGTCAACTGAAGGTCGACAAGAAGGGACGTGCCAAGGTCACGCTCCAACCCATGGGAGGTATTATACTGGTGAAGTAAGCATCAAAGTATGAGCGTAGGCGAACAAGAGGCACGACTGCTGAGATTTCTCAAGGAATGGACATTGCCGGTGGCGATGCTCACCGGAACGCTCATCTACCTGGTGTTCGCCTTCACGCCCCAGCTCGACGAGGCGGGAGAGTTCTGCGAGCCCATCATCGATGCCATCTTCCCCATGTTCATGTTCCTCATCCTCTTCGTCACCTTTTGCAAGGTCGACTTCCACAAGCTCCGGCCCGTGGGGTGGCATCTCTGGGTGGGCGTGTTCCAGGTGGCCTTCGTCGTGATGGTGGTGAGCGCCGTGCTCATCTTCCACATCAAGGGCGACAACCTCATCCTGCTCGAGGCGCTGCTCACCTGCATTATCGGACCATGCGCGGCGGCCGCTGCCGTTGTGACGGCCAAACTGGGCGGAAACCTGGAGGAGATGACCACCTATACGTTTCTCTCCAATTTCCTCACCGCCCTCCTCGTACCGGTGTGCTTCCCA
>Ga0256407_10009570_pt1 | contig 13849 bp, 15 predicted proteins | sample RumenRJG_04DNA_FD_193489 | JGI IMG/M metagenome (GOLD analysis project Ga0256407, IMG submission 193489) | Bovine rumen microbial communities from Lethbridge, Alberta, Canada - RJG_04 | ecosystem: Host-associated > Mammals > Digestive system > Stomach > Rumen | place: Canada: Alberta... | reverse complement strand
TTACGAAATAAAAAATTATAAACACGAATTAACACCAACAAAGTAATATTAATCTAATAATTTAAAAATAAAGAGTTAAAATAAAAAAATCAACTTGACGACATTGAGCATTTTTATTAATTGGATTTGCTTTAAATAGCCACGATATAAATAATTTTATTGCAATGCTTTAAAATTATTATTTTTTTTTATGGTGGTTTATATGGTAATGGATCCAAATTTTAAAAAAATATTGGAGCAAACCAATATTAATAATAATAAAGAATTATCATTAAAAGAGATTAAACAAAGATTAGAATTAAATATAAGTTATACTAAAATAAAACAAATCCTTAATTTAATATACGGAAACGATTTAAAAGAAATACACAAAAAAGACAAGAGATATTATAATATAATGGTTACCCGTAAACCTATTAAAACACTAGACAATATAATGTTTTGGGAATTATATAATAAAGAATATATTAAAAATAATTATAATAATATTAATGGTGCTGTCCACTAATTGCCAAAATTTGAAAACTTTCATTTCACTTGAAGACGTCCTAACAATTCACAAAAGTTTAGTTTTACTTTTTTCAAGCACTATCGTTTAATTAAACCAAGACTTCACCAAACAAGACACTAATCAAAACAAAATGTTTTTAATATTATTTCCATCTTTGAATCCTTAATCTCATTATAATTCATAAAACATATTGTTTGATTATCCAGAGCAGTTTACATAAGTTTTATCAAATTTAAGCATGTAGAAAGCATTAAATAGGTGATTGGAGAAATATAATAGTGTAAATCGAAAGAACTTCCCCAATCACTGTTATTTACTTTTGTTGGGGATACAATATATATTTTGTTCTTTCTTTTTTTTACAAATAAGTTTAATCAGGAGAGTTAAGGTTTTATGTTGGCAGTAAAAAGTAAATATCATAGTATTCAAGCCCCTTTGATTTATAAGAGTCCTGTAGAAGATTTGGATGATTCTAATTTGGCAAAATTGGTTGTGCATTTAGTTAAGTTGTTTGAAAAGGAAAACCCTGAATTATTCAAAGGTAAAGCACCAGGTGTCCCTGGTCCCAAATTTAGATATTCTAAGTCTGAAATGTTGGGATTATATGCTTTTGCTACTTTTAGAGGCTATAGGTCATGTCGTAAGATTGAAGAATTCTTGGATGATAAAAGCAAGGCCTGTATGTACATTACAAATGAGAATTTGCCTAGAAAATCAAAAATCAACCAATTTAAAAATGATTATGATTATTTAATTAAATATTTTTTCAAATTTACAGTGCAGTTTGGATTTAAAATGGGATTAGTTGACTTTAAAATCATCTCTATTGACAGCACACCAATAGAAGCTTATGTTAACGAATTCAGAAGCTTATCAATAGCACAAATCATATATTTAGAAGACTTAATATACGATTACTCTTTTGATAAAGCTACACGAATTATTTGGAACAAAATTAAAAGATTCTTTTTTATGGATGAATTGCCGGAAGATATGATTGATTTGATTGATGAAATCTACCATAATCTCAATGAACATGGACGACAACTATTACAAATGGCATTATCCTCTAAAAAAGCACGTAACGAGATTTTAGACAGATTGGAGGTGTTAAAAGAAAATTATGATGGAAACAACCGTGTCAGTGTAACTGATTCTGAAGCACGTAAAATGCATATGAAAGATGACACAATAAAGTTCGCGTACCTATTGCAAACAGTAGTTGACGTTAAAACCGGATTAATACTAATGCAGCGAATAGTTGAAGATAAAACCGACAGACATCAATTAAAACCTGCAATAGACTACATAATTGAAACCTATAATGTAGTACCAGAATACATCTTGGCAGATAATGGTTATTATGGCTTGGATCAAATAGAATATGCATATTCGCAGGGAATAATACCTATAATCCCTGATAGGAACGATGCAATGAAATCAAATGGAACATGCAGCGACAATCCACATGCAAAATGCAACATGCACTTTGATCCCATAAAAATAGAATTCACCTGCCTCAATAATCAAAAATTAAAAGTAGATGGAATAGTAGAGAAAGATGGTGAATTAAAATTAAGATTCAGAACACTTGAATGTCCAAATTGTCCATACAAAAAAGAATGTGCAAAAAATAACAAATATCGAGTATTATATGAACCTTTTAATCCGTTTTTCATTGAAAGGAAAAAAGCATTTCTTTCACAAAAAGGACAACAAATCTATAAATTACGAGCAATTCACAGTGAGGGAGCATTTTCAGAGATAAAAGAAATACAGGAATTCAAACAATCCAAAAGAAGAGGACGAACAAAAGTTGAAATTGATTTGATACTGGAGGCAATAGTTTTCAACCTCAGAAAAATAAGAAATCACCTAAATGTAACATTAATCTAAAATTTTTTGATTAGAAAATTCTCTATTCAACCATCACTACATTTAATTAGCATATTATCCTTAATTATTGGTCAATTAATCTGTATTTTTTATAAAAATATAAGATACAATACACATTTTCATCAAATATAGGTTAACACAGTCAAAAAAAAAAATAATCCTTTAATTTTACTAAAAACAAAATACCAATTAAATTAAAATAACAATTAATAATTCAATACTTTACATTAACAAACATAGATTTACAATAACGTAAATCATATTATAATAATCCTGTTGATTTTTCAAAATATCAATATTTGGATACATGTATATGAAATTGCCAATATATCCATAAAAATCATATTAAAATAAGCCCAAAATCAAGGCTAAATTTAAATAGTGGACACCACCTTAATGATTATTTTAATATTAAACATTACACATCAGAATATAATAAAAGAATGAAAAGAGCAATTAATACCATTTCCATGAATATTATTTATTTTTGCCTTTGTTCTGGTGTACCTAAAAACGCAATACCACAAATATTAATTAATGCTAGTTATAAAGCAACTCAAAAACAAATAAACACGATTTATAATAAAAAAAGAAATGATTTTAAAAAATTAAATAATCGTTGTGGGATTTGTGGGTGTACTACTAATTTAGAATTGCACCATATAGAACCGTTAAGCCATTCGATAGCATTAAAATATAATCCAGATAATTGGTTTATTGTGTGTTCGGAATGTCATAAAAAGATACATAAAAATATTATTGATTTAAAAGGAGTTTTAGGCAAATGAATAAAATTTATAATACTGTTAATAATACCCATGAGAAAATAAAAGTAATGAATTTATTATAAAAAATGGTTTTTATAATTTTGGATCAATTAATAAAAAAAATAATGTATATGTTAATTTAAATAATGGTTATTTGTTGGTTATTCATTTTAATATGTCTAATGATACATTAAAAGGGTTTATGCAAGATTTGAAAATTATTTTTAATACTGGTTTAAATAATACTTTAAAAAAGAGGTATAAATTAATATAAAAAAAATATTTTTTTGAGTCTATCCAATAAATAATTTTTTCTAATTTTTTATTTTTTTTATTTTTTTGTTTCGTTTTGTTTCGTTTTTCTGGTGGTGTTTTGGAACATCAAATAATTAATATCAACTATTAAAATAATTGTTTTTGTTGCATTGTCTTTTAATATTTTAAGCCATTGCTTTTATTATATTGTTTCACTTTGATATGATTAAATTTTTTTCTGGTTTCATAATATCCAAGCCATGATAATATGTATGTTTTTTTTGTTTTTTTTTTCAATAAATTTATATGATTTTATTTTTTATATAAATTATATAATTTATATAAATTATATAAATTTGCCTGGACTATATACGCACACTTATTATTATATATATTATTATAAATTATTATATTATATTATATATATTGAATTGATAAATAAATAATAAATAATACTTTTTTTCCAATTGAATAGTTTATATTTTGTTTTTGTTGTTTTTATCGTGTTTGCTTTGTTTTTTCTTATTTTTTGTTTTTTGTTTTTTTCCAGATGCTAGTATTTTTTATATAATTTTGCTATTATTTTTTATATAAAAATTGTATTTTTTATATAAAAATTGGAATGGCTTATTTTTTAAAAGTGTATTTTATGCTGATAAAAAAAAGAAACATTTTTTATATAAATAATGAAACATAAAAAAAATATATATGAAAGCACCAGAAAAAACATTTTTTAATTTTAAATGTAATCAATGCAAAAACAAGCCATTAATTAAAGATTTGAAACATAATATTTTATATTGTGGTGTTTGTGGTTTGATACATGAAAATAATATTAATCCAATTATTGAAAATGTTTATTTTATTGAATTGATTAGAAATAATACAAGTCAAAAATTATTTTTTTCCAGAAATTTAATTTAATAAAATGGTTTGTTTATCTTTTTTTTTGAATTGTTATTTTTTTTATTTAAATTGCTTTTTGCTATTATTATATTTGGTGGTGTGGGTATTGGCTTTAATATTTTGTGAGGTTTTATTTGTTTTAATTAATGTGTTTGGATAATATTATTTTTTTGTGGTGTTTGGTAATTATTGGAGTAGTTAAAAATAGTAAAGTTATAATATTTTTTTTGTTAAGTTTTGTTAAATATTTTTTGTTAAGTTTTGGAAAGTTTTGGAAAGTTTTGGAAAGTTTTGGAAAGTTTTAAAAAATGGAATTTGATAATTTATATAAAAAAAATATTTTTTGTTTTAAAGGGAGTTTGAAAATATTATTTTTAATATATTTATTATCAAAATCATTTTTTTTTATTGTTGAATTAAATATATATCACTTCACATAAAAGTAAATAAATGAAAAAAATATTTTCTCTTTTTTATTCATTCACTCTATATATTATTATTTATTGTTTGGCTTTTATATATGTTGTTAATGTATTGTAACATTTCCAGGCATTTAACAATATGTTTTTTTGTATTGTTATTGTATTGTTAATGTAACAAGAAATTAACAATAATATTATTTAATTATTGTTTTTGGCTTTTTTTTAATTAATGTTGTTTGTATTAGCTATTAAATTATTAATTGGTTGTGTTGTTATTTGTTGTTTCTGGTTTTGTATTGTTTTTTGGGGTTGTTTGGTTTATATTTATTATTGTTAATTTATTGTTTTTGTATTGTTATTTTAACAATAATATTTTTTTGGGTTTGGTTAATTAATATTAATTTAATTTAATTGCCTTTTAGATTGCCTTTTAAATTATAGTTATTATAATATGGTAAAATATTTTTTATTGTTATATTATTGTTTTTGTATTGTTAATGTAACAATAATAAAATAGTACATAAGTATAAAAATATTATTTAATGTTTTTAGTGTTTTGAGTATAAAAAAAAGGGAGTTTAAAAAAATGGTTTATTATGAAATTGCATATATCAGAAGATACCAGAAACAAGCTAGTTATAAAAATAAAAATAATGAAACAATTAAAAGAGATATTGAAACAGTAGAAGCAAGAGGAATTAAAAAGACAAGTAAATTTAAGGATAATCAAGAAATAATATTAATTGATAAAAAAGAATTTGAAACAATGCAAAGACAATTAAAGGAATTACAAGAAACAAATAATAAATTATTGGCTAGTGATTTAAATCAGATGCAAAGCAATAATAATAAAATGGAATTAAAGTTAATTGAATTAATGGAGGTTGTTAATAATAGGAATGAATTATTATTTAATGTTAATGAACAATTTAATAATATGCTTGATGCTGTTATTAAGGAGTTAAACCAGGCATATATTAATTTAATGATAGATGTTAATAAGGAAAATAAAAAGCAATTGGAATTATATATAAATGATTTGCTTGATAATTCCCATAATGAATTTATTAATAATGTTAATAGTGAGTTGGATAATATTAATAATGAATTTAATAATATTGGTTTTTTGGAATTGTTTAGGAAACGAAATAAAATTAATATTAAATTGGATTGTTTGGATCAATTAAATAATATTGGTGTTGGATCTATTGATAATTTTTTTATTACTCCAAATTTTAATAATATTGATGTTGGAAAAATTAAAGATAATGCAAAAAATAGTATTGATTTTTCAAGGCTTTATATTAATTTTTCTGATAAAAATAAGTTAATTGATTTATAGCGTTTGTTTAATTTTTGTTGGTGGTTTTTGGTTTTTTGTTTAATTTTTATTTTTTTATACTTTTGTACTTTTGTTATTTTGTACTTTTGTTATTTGGTATTTTTTAAATAATGTATTATACTTTTGTACTTTTGTACAAATGTATAATTTATTTTGCTGCATTTGTAAATCCGGACCTTTATAACGTTTTATTAGCTATTTCAAGAGCATATAAGATTTTTTTTAATCGTTAAAATTTTATTTCCTTAATATGTATTAAGGAAATAATTTATATAAAATAATACAAAAGATACTTTTATACAAATGTTAATTTATTGGTGATGTTGAAATGTTGAAAAATACAAAAGTACCAATCCAGACAATACAAATACCTGGAATAATTGAACAAATGAAAATTTATATAAACCTACAATATAACCAAAACACAAAAACAAATTACAAATACGCATTAAAAAATTTTAACAAATATATAGAAACACAACAAATAAAAGAAATACAATTAAATAAAAATGTAATCGAAACAATATTAAAAAGTTACAAAAAATATTTAATAAACTCCAATTACTCCAATAAAACAATAAACTTATACTTAACAGTAATACAAAACTTTTTTAAATATATAGGCATATCCACAACAATTAAAAAAGTAGAAAATACCACAAACAGCAAAGAATACAAATATTTAACAATACCAGAAATAAAAAAATTAATCGAAACAATACCAGAAACAACAAACAAAAAAGAATTACAATTAAGAAACAAAGCAATAATATTATTAATGTTTTCATCTGGATTAAGAGTAAATGAATTAATAAATATAAAAGCTAATGATTATTATAAACAAGAAAACAATTATTATATATCCATCAAACCAAAAGGCAAATTAAATAATATAATATTGCCAATTGCACCAGAAACAAGCCAAGCCATTAATTTATATTTAGAAAACAAAAAGAAAAACAATAAATATTTATTCTCAAACCAAACCCACAACAAATTAACCAGACAAGGAATAAATAAAATATTAAAACAAATTGCCATTAAAACAGATGCCAAATATAATTTAAATATTACTCCTAGAATATCAAGCCATATATTCAGGCATAGCCTAGCAAGATATTTATTAATTGATAAAGCAAAGCCAATTAATCAAGTTAAGGACATATTAAGGCATAATAATATTAATACTACAATTAAGTATTTAACAACAAGCCAAAACGAAATAAACGAAATAAGAATAAATATTTTAAATGGATTTTAAAGGGAGTTTGAAACAATGGAAACAACCAAAGAGTATTTAAAAAAATTCAATGAAAAACAAGAACAAAAGAAAAAAGAATTATTAAAACCAAATCCAGAAGCAAAACCCATAAATAAAAAAGAATTGTTAAATAATTTAAATAAAATCAATTCCAATAAAAAAGAAGTAATTAATTTTAGTGTTAAAATTGACAAGGATTTAAAAGAACAATTTTATTTTATTGCCAAAAATTCCAATATAAAAAACAAAGATTTAATTAATAACATTTTTTCAGAGTATTTTAAAAAAAGAACATTGACAAGTGATTTTTTAAAGTTGGATAATCCATATTATTTTAATGTGGTGGAGTTATTAGAACAAAAAGAAACAAAAGCAATAAGCAAAGCACCAGAAACAAACCAATTTAATTATTATATAATTGATGCAATACCAATTAATTTTAATGCCTGGAATAAAAATTATAATTCATATTGCTTTAATAATGAATTTAACCACCACAAAGGAATTATTTTTAATTGTTTCGTTGTTAATGATAAATTATATAATGCGTTTATAATATTTGAATTAAAAGACAAGGATTTAATAATAAAATTATATGATTATAACGAATTGAATTTATTAATAAATAATGATACCAAAGAGATTATAAATGAATTAAAAGACAATTATAAATTTTATTATAATGGTTGGATAAATAATTTAAATTTAAACTTTATTAATAATGTTACTGGAATTAAAATTAATAAACCAATCGATAGTATAAGCAATTCAAATTATAATATTTTCAAGCCTTATTATTTGGTAATTGCTTTTAATCATATTGCAAACGAATTAAAAGAAAAAGAATATATTAATATATGTGGTTTAAGGTTTTATTTGGAAGATTTGGAGGGTATTTTAAATAATAAAGATTATAATGATATTTTAAAGAATGATTTTTATAATTATTGCAAAGAATATATTTTTAAATAAATTATTTTATTTCAGATGCTCCAATGAACATATTAATTTTAATGGATTGCTATTATTAAATTAATAGTTTTTCCATTAACTATTAAATTATTGATTAATTTTTTTATTATTTGTTCTATCAAGAATTAATATTATTTTTGTTTGTGTTTGGTAATTATTGAGTAATAAAATTATATTGTTTTCTTTTGAATTTTATTTTTTTTTGGATCAATTAATTTTTTTCTGGTGTGGGTCTTATCATTTTAATTATATTTAATTGCTTTTGGCTATTATTATATTTGGTGGTGTGGCTATTGGTTTTAATATTTTAAGTCATTGTTTTTATTATTTGGTTTAATGGGAATTAATATTATTTTTTTTTTAATTGTCTAATATTGGAGTAGTAAAATTATATTATTTTTTGTCTTTTTGTTTTCAATATTTTTTAAAGGTATACTTTTTTTGTATTTGGTTTGTGTTGTGGTATTCTTTTTTATTAGTTAGTGGGTAGTATAGTATACCTAATGTATTTGTTTTTATTTCTTTTGTATACTTTTATTATTTCTTTTTTTGCAATATTAAAGGATTTAAAACAGTATTATTTAAATATATTGAAGTATAATATTAAAATAAGGATTTAACGAAATATTAATTAATATCTTAAAAAAATATTGAGGTAATAAAATAAAATGATATTCAAAGAACCAAAAAACAAAACAAATTATTTAAAGTATTCAAACAATGATAAAACAAAAGGAAGGCATTTTAATTTAAATGTTGAAACATTAGAACAATTAAACGAATTAAGAGCCGTATTAAAATTAAATTTAACAAGTTTAAATATAACCAGTGATCTGATTTTAAACATAATATTAAAAGAATACTTTAAAACACTAGCAAACAAACCAGACAACGAAATAATAAACCATTTTAAAAAGGAAATATTAAAAGGAGTTTGAAACAATGGCAAATTATAAAACATTAGAAAAAATAAGAACAAAATTAAACAAAACAATTATTAACCAAATCAGAGCCTTTAAATACGATATACTAAACCTAGAAATTGACAAAGTAACCAACCATTTAATAAATAACGAATACGACCAATTAAGATATTATCTTGGATATCTATTAAACATAGAACCAGAACAATATTATATTTTATCTGGACTAATAAGCCAGTTAGAAATAGTAAATTACTTAATAATGAATGGAGGTTAAAAAAATGTTTGAAAATACAATTAATAAAAATAATAAACTAGTAGTTCATAGGCACATAAAATTAACACCACAAACAAGTATTAACTTAAATGCTTTAAAAACAGTTTATGAATTATCTAATAATAGTACATCGTATAATAATTTAATAAATATTAGTATACTGGTTTTAATGGAATATTTAAACAGTTTGCCAGAAGATAAGGCAATAAATTTTATAAAAAAATATCATGATAAATTAAAAGAATTAAAATAAAAAAATTGGAGTTTGATAAATATGGAACTATTAAACGAACCAAACCAGGCAATAACAAAAAATTTATTTTTATCTAGTTTAAAAGAACACAAAGAACCTATTAAAATAAAAATCGTTAATGTTGGAAGTATATTTAAAAGTAAAATGAGCAATAAACCAAACTTATTTATAGATATATTAATACTAAATCATTTTAATTGTAGTATGCTTAAACTAGATGCAAATAACGAACCAGAAACCAAAGAAAACAACGAACCAGTAATAATAAATGAAAATATATTAAATGAAATTGTAAGTATTCCCTATAATTTAACGGAAAATAAAAACAATCCAAACAATTATATAGTTTCCAACAGATCCAATTTATTTAATATTTTAAATTACTGTTTGCAAGAAAAAAATTTAATCAATGCAAATAATAATAAAGGTTTCAATATTTCAGAAAAAGAAATAAAAGAGGCTTTAATTGATATGGTGCTTTATGTAAAATGTGAATTAATAACAAATACGAATTATAAACCATATTTAAAATTAATTCCAGCCATAAAAGGAGTTTAATAAAATGGTTTTATTAATTGAAAAAATAAGCCAATCAATTAATAATAATACGGAATTAATAGGAAATAAAAATATTTCTTTTTACATTGCACCAGAAACAAATATTAATATTTTAAGCAAGGAATTAAAAGAACTTAAAAATATTAAAATCGATAACATCGAAAATAAAAAATATTTCTTAAATGTTTTAAAAATGGAATTAGAATATTTTCAAGAATTGCAAGACATTTATAAAAGTGATGTATTATTTAAAGATAATAATTTATTTCTTATTACTCCAAAGCATAAACAAATAATACGGAAATTATTAAAAGAATTACGAAATTTAATCAAAACGATTAAAAGAGATATTAACCGAGGGTTAAAATGACATGGCAAACAATAAGAAATTAAAAGAACCTAAATTAATAAGTTTCCAAATGGAAAACGAACAATTTAACGAATTTAATAAAATTGTTGGAATGTTAGGAGTTACCAAAAGCGAGTATTTAAGGCAATTAATAGAAACTAGCATTAATAATAATAATTGTTCCATTGAAGAGTTAAAACAATTAAGAAACGAAAAAATAAACGAAAAAAACAATATTGAAATGGAAATAGAACAATTAAACAAAGACATTAATAAATTAGAACAACAACAAAAGGAAAACGAACAAAACAATAATATATTAATGGATATACTAGAAATTATTAAAAAAGTTTCAATTAACGAAAACGGAATAACAAAAAAGAGAATTGAAAAAATAAACAATGGAAAAATACGAAATACTTTATTACTCCAAGAATGCAAAAAACAAGGCATTAACATTATAAAAGAAAATGAAAAAACCAACAGCAAAATTATTAATAATAGACAATTCAACAAAGAACCTTTAAAAATCGTATTTAATTTATTTTCCAGACAATACAAAGGACAAAAAACATATAAAAACCCTTTAAAATTTCTGGAAAAAAACGAAAATAAATTTAAAACAATATGCGATAAAAAAGAAGTTTCTTTTAATGAGTTTAAGAATTTAATTAATAAAAAATTATAAACAATAAAAAGGAGCGTTTTATTTTATGCAAAAAACAATAAACAAAATAGAGAACAATTATAAAACCGAAATAAAAAAGACAATCGAATATTTAAAAACAAAAGGGTTTATTTTAGATGAAAATAACACCATTTATAAATTTAATATATTCACAAAACAATTTAAAGAAATAGATATAAATAATTTTTATAAATATGTTTTTAGTAATATGGATCATATTAATAACTGGAATTATCCATTAGAACAAAGCCAGGAATTTATAAACGATTTCTTATTGATAGAAAATAAAATATTGCCTATTGTTGAAACATCAACAATAAAAGAGTTTGAATTATACAAACAAGCCCAAAACTATTTAAACAATCCACAAAATATTTTTTCAAAAAGAGATTTAAATAAACAATTAAAAAGGAACAACCAATTAAAAAAGGCGTTTAAATTTGATACTAATAATATAAACTCCCAAATACAATTATTAATTAATAATAATATATTTTATGATGATTTGAAACAATTTTATAGATATGATGATAAAACAAACTTATTTATTCATTACGATTTAAACGCATTAATAAAATTATTTAAATCAAAATCTAATTACCCAGATTATTATTTAAAAGAAATTATAACGGAAAATACTTTATTTTATATTCAAGGATTAATTAATATTAATGCGATTAAATGGAACAAACAACAAAACAGCGAAAACAATTTAATTAAATATAAATCAAGTTATAAAACTATTAAAAATATTATAAAGACATTTGAATAATTTTTATTAATTATTTTTTTCTTTTTTTAGAAATACTATTTAAAACAAAATATGATAAAAAGGAGGTTTTTATAATGGCAAATTATAGGAGTAAATATTCACAAATAACCCAAGAATTAACAGCCATTAGCATGGATTATTTAAACAAAGACTTGTTTAAAAAAAAAAATATAAAAGAATCAACAATACGTAATTATGAGTTGTCTTTATTAAATTATCATGAGTTACACGACAAGCCAATAAATGAACAACTAACCATTTATTTAAATGAACAGCAAACAAACAAGAGAATAAACGAACGGATATTATACTATGATTTAATAGAGTATAGAGAACATTTAATTAATAAAAATTATTCAAATAATACTATAAAGGCATTGATAACTAAAATTAAAGCTATTTTAAGTTATTTTTATGTTGATGTTCCTAAATTGCCAGAAGTACAATTAAAACAAGAGTACGAGGCTACTTATTTAGATTTACCAACACACAAAGAATTAAAAGAAATTTGTTTAAAAGAAGTATAATATTATTTATGTCTAGTAGTGGAACAGCATTAAACGAAACAACACAATTAAAAGTAATTGATTTTTTAAAAGGCTGTAACGAGTATTTAATAGAACCAATAAAAGAGGATAATTTAAAACAATCCATAAGCCATTTAAAAGGCAAACATAATATAGTGCCTTTGATTGCATTAAAAAGAATTAAAACAAATAAACAATATTACACATTATGTAGTCCAGAAGCAAGTTATTTAATAATTGAAAATTTAAACAGTAGGAAAGATTTAAAACTAAATGATAAACTATTTAATGTCGGAAGAAGAGGCATACAAGACAGATTTAGAAAAATAAATAAAGATAATGGATATGGTAAAGTAAAATATTATAATAAATTTAGAAGCCACACATTAAGAAAGTTTAACGCCAGTAATTTAACATTATCAAGTGAACAAATAGATTTAATACAAGGTAGAGGAAAAACCAAATTACACGAAACATATATTAAAACTAATTGGGAACAATTAAAAAACGATTATATCGAGGCTTTACCTAGTATTTTAATATTTGATAATTGGGGCTATTCTTATAATAAAAATAGGATTGATTTAAAAGCGTATCCGTTAGGTTTGGCAAATGAAATTAATATTTATTATGATTTAAATCAAAAAGGAGTTTTAACAAATAAGCAATTTGATTTAATAAAAAGTAGATTATTGAAAAATATTATTAATTGGGACTGTCCACTAATTAATATTTTTTCATAACCAATTGACAGTGAATCTGGCAGTTACATTGGAAATTTCACATCGATAATTTCAAAAAAGGAACAAAAAACTCACTAAATAAACCCCTGTTTCCTTAAATTAAGACTTCAGCAAAATCAAATAAACAATATCAAGAAGTAAATTAACCAATTCACCATTCAATTAAATAATACTTAAAAGAATTAAAACAACATTTTCTAAAAATCCATGGTGGTTTTCACAGATATTTAAAGGTTAATTTCAAGTATAAACTAACTTAGAAAGAGTTATATATGTATTGGAGAGATATTATTTATTATGAAGCAAAAACAAAACCTCTCCACTTATTATTTTTGGAGAGTCATAATATTTAATATTTTTGTTTTTGTGTTTAATATTGTCTAATAAAAAAAACATTAAAAGTGATAATTTATGACTCTAATTGCTC
>Ga0256407_10009563_pt1 | contig 13854 bp, 13 predicted proteins | sample RumenRJG_04DNA_FD_193489 | JGI IMG/M metagenome (GOLD analysis project Ga0256407, IMG submission 193489) | Bovine rumen microbial communities from Lethbridge, Alberta, Canada - RJG_04 | ecosystem: Host-associated > Mammals > Digestive system > Stomach > Rumen | place: Canada: Alberta... | reverse complement strand
TCATAAGATGCTCTGCCAAAGGCTTTTGCAAGTTCAGGGATTCTTTTTCCGCCAAACAAAAGTAAAATTACGATTAAAATTAAAGTGATTTCTTGTATTCCGAGTGACATGATTTATTTCCTTCCCTCTTAATTATATTACACTTTGTTCATTTATCGCAAATATATTAATTGCTTCAGTCGGACAACTTGCTGAACACTTTCCGCAGCCTATACATTTTAAACCGTCAATAACTGCTTTTTTCCCCTGTTCCCAAATTATCGCACCGCTCGGACAAACAGAAGAACATTTTCCGCAACCGACACAACTATCTGTTACTTCTGCCGTTGCTATTTTAATTTTTTGTTTTTGCTCAAGCGAAAGTTTTTTAATTGCACCGCTCAGACAAACTTCATTGCATTTGTTACAGTTATATTCGCAATAATTTTTTCCTTTTTTATAATCAATATGAACAACAGGGAAATTGTCGTCCGCTTTAACTAAGATTTTATTCGGACAATTTTGAACGCACAAATTACAGTTTAGGCAATTATTAACCATTCTGTTCGGATTTTCTGCTCCTGCGGGGAGAATTATGTCTTTGATTTTCTTTGCCGTGTTTTTAACCAAATTCATTCCGACAGAATAGCCGACACCCAATAATCCCAATGCTACGATACCCCAAAGAAAATCTCTTCTTTTAGGGCTGAATTTTATCGGCTGAACTCCGAATTTAATTGCTTTATTTTCACAAATATTCAAGCATTTTAAACATTTTACACACATTTCGTTATTTATAAATTTTTTATTATGGTCTATGCAGCCCGAAGGACAAGAGCCCGCACAGGTTCCGCAAGAAACACATAAATTTTTATCAACATAAATCTTGTTTAACGATAATTTTGAAATTAAGCCCAAAATTGCACCAACAGGACATATATTCGTACAAAAAAATCTGTTTTTGAAAAACACTAAAATCAACACAAGAATTGTCGCAATTATTCCGAACAAACTCAAACCAAAAGCAGAACCAAAAATTGTATATGGGTCTAAATATCTTATAAATAATGCTGAACCTCCTATTAATACGCCAAAGGTCAAGCCTGAAATCAAATACTTAAATCCGAAATTTCCTTGATACTGATTTTTCTTTTTCTCTCTTAAAAAAGAAAAAAATTCCTGCAAAATACCGAAAGGACAAAGAATTGAACAATAAAATCTGCCGAAAAGTAATGTCAGAACAAATATTCCCGACAAAAGAGAAATAGCAATTACTGAGAAATCAACAATACATCTTTGTAAAAGTGCCGTAAATTGAATATCCATAAATTTTACGGGATAAAACAAGCCTAAAACTGCGGATATTGACAATATTCCGACAATACCCGCAATTGTTAAACGAATTTTATACGGATTAATTTTCACTTTTTGATTTTTCCATAACCTTTATATATTAGAAACCTTTTTGTATTCTTCATCTACCTTTGCCAATAACTGCGGAATATCGAGATGATGAGGACAATTATTATTACATGCACCACATTTTAAACAGTTATGAGCTTTTTCACTTTCAGGAAGGTTTTCATATTTATTTTTGAACATTTTTTGATTTCCCGTAGCTTTATATTCATTGTATAACGCAAAAATTACAGGAATATTTATCCTTTTCGGACAAATTTTGATACAATTTGAACACGAAGAGCAGTGAATATTCCCATTTGAATGGTGATGTTTAATATTTTTATCCATGGCTTTTACTTCATTTGTATCGCAACCCGTAAGCAAAATTGCACCACTGAACGCCAACATTGAATTTATAAGAAAATCTCGTCTTTTCATGTTCAACACTCCTATTTTTTATAACATTTTACCACATTAGTAAAATTTATAAATTAATTCAAAAAATAAAATTAAGATTCTTTTTCCAAAATAAAAGTTACAGGTCCGTCGTTAATTAAAGAAACTTCCATCATAGCACCGAATTTGCCTGTTTTAATATTTAATCCGCTTTCTTTTGCCATTTCAACAAATTTTTCATACAAAATTTCCGCATATTTCGGGGGCATCGCATTATCAAAACTCGGGCGGGTACCTTTTTTAACACTTCCCGCGAGCGTAAACTGAGAAACTATAAGAATTTCTCCTTTGATATCAGAAACCGAATAATTCATTTTTTCGTTTTCATCTTCAAAAATTCTTAGTTTCAACAACTTATTACAAATATATTCCGCTTCATTAAGAGTATCGGCATTTTCTATTCCCAAAAGAACGAGGAGTCCTTGTTCTATTGAGGAAAACAATTCTCCGCTAATACTGACCGACGCTGATTTAACTCTTTGAACAACCGCTTTCATAACAAAATTATATCAGAGAAAAGAAAATAAAAAATCTGTCCGTAAAAATTTACACAAAAAAAAAGAGCCTTGCGGCTCTTTAAATGTTTATTATTGAGCAATGTTCATACTGTTTCTGACTTGCTTTTTAGTTCTTTCTATTTGTTTTATTCTTTTTTCTGATTCTCTAATCGCTCTTTTTTGTTGTTTTCTTTGTTCTTTTACTAATTTATATTGTGTATCGATATCTGTAAATTTTGCTCTTTCTTCAAGAAGTTGGTTTCTTACATCGACTTGAGCGCTATCAAGTTCAAATAATGCATTTTGTAAATTTGTATTTTCTCTTGCAGATGCATTAGTGATATCTTTCACTTTATTTGTATTAACTGCAGGAGTAACTTTTGTTGTTGAAGAAGTTGTTGAATATGTGCTTTTTGCTGCAGATGAAGTTGTAGCATCTGCTTTAGTTACGGGGTAACTGTTCGGATCAAAAACCAAACCGTCAGCAAAAACCGGTGCTGATAAACAAATTGCGGTTACAGATAATAAAATTGCCGTTTGTAAACTCTTTTTCATATAAAAATCTCCTTAATTCATTAAAACCTTACACAATATATTGAACAACAATTTGTTATAAAACAAATCATATATATATAGTATATGTTGTATATTAATTCTGTCAATTGCTATGAATATTCGTTTGCGTTAATATTCTTTATATGCTTCAAGAACACGATTTATATGAAATTTTAATAAAAACTGCCAATTACAAAAAAATTAAAAGTTATCTTAAAAAAGATACCTCTTTTGCTTTGTCATCTCAAAGTAATTTAAGCAAATTACTTTCGGCAAATTTTATTTCTCTTGAAAAGAATATCGTAATTGTCACAGAAACAGGACAATCCGCACTAAAATACAAAAACGATTTTAAAGAACTTTTTGGAAAAGATGCAATAATTTTTCCGTATAGCGAAAGCGGAATTTATGACACAAATTTCCCTGATTTGTACAGGTATTCGGAACAAATAAGGATTCTGAAAAACATCAACGAATACCCGATAATTATTTTGCCTGTTAAAGCAATTTTTGAAAAATTTCCCGATGAAAAATTCTTCATAACTAATAAAATAGACCTCAATGTTGATGAAGAAATTGACTTGTCCGACCTTTCAAAAAAACTTTTAAGTTTCGGATACAAAAGAGTTTCTTCCGTAACAGATATAGGAGAATTCAGTATCAGAGGGGATACCGCAGATATTTTCGGATTAGATGAAAATCCGATAAGAATTGAATTATGGGGCGATACAATTACCGATTTAAGATTTTTCAACCCCGATACCCAAAGAAGTATTGAAAAAGCAAAATCTGCACAAATATTTCCGATTTCAAAATTCATAAGGAATGATAAACTTGCAAAATTGCTTGATAAAGGTTGTTTAGATTCTTTTAATAAAAAATTATCGGAATTAAACGAGGAGCAAAAAGATTTTTTCAGGACAAAATATGAAGAAGTAAAAAATTCTTTAAATTCAGAACTTGATTTTGAAGGAATTGACTATTTTGATACGGTTTTTAACTCAAATATGAAAACATTTTTTGAATTTCTTTCTGATAATGTTTATGTAATTTTTGACGAATATTCGGAATTAAAGGAAAAAATAAATCAAATTTCGAATTTATTAAGCAAAAAATATGAAGAAAATCTTTTTCTTCCGCAGACTCTTCCTCTAAATAAGCCTAAACACCCCGATTTAAAAAGTATTATTTCTTATACAAACAAACTTAAAAAAATATATTTTGATAACTTCATTTCGGAAGAATACGCAAATCTAATTGAATTTAATTATTCTGCAATTCCTTTATTTTCGGAAGGATTGTACGATGCTGCGGAATTTATATCAAAGAAAAAACAAGAAGCATACAAAATAATAATAGCAACAGACTATGAAAAAAGAGTAAAAGAACTTTTTGACGAACTTGAAATTTCCGTTTCAGATGATTTTGATTCTGTTTCCGATTGTTACATAACATCTGGAATTTCCCGTTCGGGAAGTGTATTTGACGATTCAAAACTTGTCTTTTTAACGGATAGAGAGTTATTTAATAAGCGTTCGGAAGAAGTTACAAATTCAAAAAGAAGATACCGTCGTGAAAGAAAAAATGAAAATGAATTAAAACCTGAAGATTATGTTGTACACCAAATTCACGGTATCGGAATTTTTAAAGGAATGTCAAAACTTGAATTTGACGGAGAAGAAAAAGATTACCTTTTAGTTGAATATGCTGGGAAAGATAAATTATACATACCTGCGGAACAAATTTCATTTTTAACACCTTACAAGGGTTCAGGTGCGATAAAACCGACTCTTTCGAGAATGGGCGGAACTGATTGGGAAAACGTTAAATCAAAAGTTAAAAAAGCAGTTGCGGAAGTTGCAGAAAAACTCCTTAGATTATATGCAAACAGAAAAACCGCAAAAGGATACTCTTTTGAACCCGATACAATTTGGCAGTTTGAGATGGAAGATTCGTTCCCTTACACTGAAACCCCGGACCAAATGAAGGCAATTCGGGAAACAAAAGAGGATATGGAGCTTGATAAGCCGATGGACAGACTTATTTGCGGAGATGTTGGCTTCGGTAAAACAGAAGTTGCAATGAGAGCAATTTTTAAAGCAATAATGTCAGGAAAACAAGCGGCAATGGTCGTTCCGACAACAGTTCTTGCAATGCAGCATTATGCAACCATTAGCGAAAGGTTTAAACCTTTTCCCGTAAAAGTAGATGTTTTATCAAGGTTTAAAACTCAAAAAGAGATAAGAAAAAGCCTTGAGGCTCTTGCGGCAGGCGAAATTGATTTTGTTATAGGAACACACAGACTTCTCCAGGATGATGTTATTTTTAAAGATTTAGGACTTCTTGTAATAGACGAGGAGCATAAATTTGGGGTTAATCACAAAGAAAAATTCAAAATGTTAAAGAAAAATATTGATGTTTTAAATATGTCTGCAACGCCAATTCCGAGAACTTTATATATGTCACTTGCAGGAATTCGTGATATTTCTGTTATTGCAACACCACCTGCCGAAAGATTGCCCGTAAAAACATTTGTTACCGAATTTAATGATACCGTGATAAAAAATGCCATAAACTATGAACTTGAAAGAGAAGGACAGGTCTTTTATCTTTACAACAGAGTAGAAACCATTTATGAATTCGGAGCATATCTGCAAAAAATTATGCCTAACGTAAAAATTGCAATAGCACACGGAAAAACTGACGGTTCAAAACTTGAAAAAATAATGTGCGACTTTAGAGACGGACTCTATGATGTTCTTTTATGCAGCGCTATTGTTGAATCGGGAATTGATATAAAAAATGCAAATACAATGATTATCCATAATTCCGATAGATTCGGACTTGCGCAATTATATCAATTAAGAGGAAGAGTAGGGAGAACCGACAGACAGGCGTACTGTTATTGTTTGTATGAAAAAAACAAAGTTTTGACAGAAGATGCCTACAAACGTTTAAAAGCAATAAAAGAATTTAATTCTTTCGGAAGCGGCTACCAGATTGCATTGAGAGATATTGAAATAAGAGGAATAGGAAATCTTCTCGGAACAAAACAACACGGGAAAATGGTCACCGTCGGTTTTGACACATACTGTTCTCTTCTTGAAGAAGCAGTTAACGAACTTCAAAATATCAAAAAACAAAGTTATAAATCTTCTTTAATTGATATTAACGTAACCGCATATATCCCTGATGAATGGGTGGGTTCGGAAGAACAAAAAATGACAGAATACAAAAGACTTTCCGATGCAAAAACAGTTGCAGAAGTTGACTTAACCGCAACCGAATGGAAAGACAGATTTTCAAAACTTGAAGAACCTGTTGAAAACTTGATTAAGTTGGTTAAATTAAAAATTCTTGCCTCAACTGCAAATATAAACAGAGTTCAGGAAACACCGGCAGGAATAAGAATTTATACAGATTTTTCACCTGCAGAAGAAAAAATAATATATAAATCATTACCTTTGGAAATAAAAAAATATATTAAGTTTGTGAAACTGCCAAAGGCTTGTACTGATGGAACTTCAGTTATATTGTTAAACAATTCGAGTTTTAATTTTAATGAATTATTTAACATTCTGTCGGATTTATTTTATTATATAACTGAAATAATATCCGAATATGTTAAACTTTCGGACAATAGCAAGGAGAAATAAATGAAAACATTATCAAAAGTAATATGTGCATCGGTTTTATCCGCAATATTATTGACAGGCTGCGGATTTAACGACAAAAATGCAGTAATCATAATTAACGATAACCCTATTACAAAACAACAATATGAAGAAAAACTGAAAGAAGCAAGCAATAATCCTATGTTCAAACAAATGGGTATTGATGTCCAAAAAGACCCTGACGGATTCGTCGGTTTAATGCTGAAAGACAGAATTATTAATGAACTTATGGTACAAAACATTTTAGATGCGGAAATCGAAAAAAGAAAAATCAAAGTTTCCGATAAAGATGTTGAAGCAGCATTAAAAGACATTATTGATAAAATCGGTTCAAAAGAAAGATTTAATGAGGTATTAAAACAAAGTGGCGTTTCCGCTTCTCAATTCAAAAAAGATTTGAATGAAGAATTAAAAGTTAAAAAACTTATTGATTCATTGGCAATTGTCAATATAACAGAAGATATGACAAAAAAATATTACAATAACAATATTGATAAATTTAAGTATCCTGATAAAGTCAGAGCATCACATATTCTTATAAGTGCAGATCCTGACAGAATAAGAGAAATGATTACATCAAAAGAAGACTCTAAAGACTTAACTCCCGAAGCAATAGAAGAACAAGTTAAAAAAGAAATGAATGAAAAGAAAGCAAAGGCTGAAACAATTCTTGCAGAAGTTAAAAGAGACCCGTCAAAATTCGCGGCAATTGCAAAAGCAAATTCTGAAGACCCCGGAAGTTCAGAAACAGGTGGTGATTTAGGATATTTTACGGAAGAACAAATGGTTAAACCGTTTGCAAAAGCGGCATTTTCAATGAAACCTTCAACCGTAAGCAATGTTGTACAAACACAATACGGCTACCATATAATTCTTGTAAAAGACAGAATTGCTGCTGGTACTGAACCTTATGAAAAAGTTAAAGAAGAAATCAAGGCATTTTTAGAAAACCAAGAAAAATTAAAAGTTCTTCAAAACTTTATAAATAATACTAAAAAAGAAGCAAAAATCGAATATGTTGACCCGAGTTTCAATCCTGATGAACTTCAAAAGAAAATAAAAGAACAAACAAAAAACAATCCGATGTTTAATCAGGCACCCGAAGAACCTTCGAAAAAATAAATTTTAAAGGGGATTAAAAATCCCCTTTATTTCTTATGAAAGGAATAAAATGAGCAATTTAATCGAACGTAAAAATTTACAAAAATTACTGAGTTCTTTAAGAGCCGAAGGAAAGACAATTGTCACGACAAACGGCTGTTTTGACATATTACATGTGGGACACGTCAGATATCTTGAAGCGACAAAAAAATTCGGTGATGTTTTAATTGTTGCTTTAAATTCTGACAAATCAGTAAAAAGTATTAAAGGAGAAGGTCGTCCAATCAATAACGAACTAGACAGAGCGGAAATTCTCTGTGCATTAAAAAGTGTTGATTATGTAGTTCTTTTTGATGAAGATTCTCCTGCCGATTTATTGGCTGAAATCAAACCCGATGTTCATACAAAAGGTGCTGATTATACAATAGAAACTCTTCCCGAAGCAAAAATAATTATGGAAAACGGCGGAAGAATAGAATTTATTAAATTTGTTGAAGGAAAATCTACAACTTCAACTATCGCAAAAATAAATTCGCAAAAATAATTCTAAAAGAATATTAAGAGTTTGTGTTTTTGAAATTAATATACTAAAATTGACAAATAAGGTAATAATAGATGGAGTTTATTGTATGAAATACTTTAATGCCGAAGAACTTGCACAAATAACAGGCGGAATGTTAAACAAAGTTGATGATGTAAAGGTTTGCAAATTGATGCCTCCATTATTGGCTGACGAAGAAACTTTGGCACTTGCGTTGAATGAAGAAGAAATCGGAAATCTTGCAAGGACAAAAGCAAAAATCGCAATTGTTCCCTTAGGAGCGGCTCCTGACAATATTACTTCAATTGAAGTCGAACGTCCGAGACTCGCAATGATGAAACTTTTAACAGTATTTTACAAAGAACCGTCAACAGGTGAAGGAATTCACCCGAGTGCTGTCGTTGACGAAACCGCAAAACTCGGACAAAATGTTTCTCTCGGACCTAATGTTGTTGTTTGTGCGGGAGCGGAAATCGGAGATAATACAAAAATTCTTGCAAATGCATTCGTTGGTGAAAACACAAAAATCGGAAAAAATTGTCTCCTTCACGCAGGTGTAAACCTCGGTAGCAACACAATTTTAGGTGACAGAGTAATAATTAACCACGGAGCAAGCATTGGTGCAGACGGTTTCAGTTTTGTTACAGAAACTCCAGACAACATTGAAAATGCAAGAAAAGACGGCGGAGAAATAAAAGAAACAAACGAAAATCAAGTTATTTTCAAAATACCTTCTCTCGGCGGAGTAAAAATAGGCAACGATGTTGAAATAGGTGCAAATACTTGTATTGACAAAGGAACAATCGAATATACCCAAATAGGTGACCAAACAAAAATAGATAACCTTGTTCAAATAGGTCATAACTGCAAAGTCGGAAAGGCTTGTATGATAGTATCTCAAGCAGGTATCGCAGGAAGTTGTGTAATCGGTGACAGAGTTGTAATCGCAGGCCAAGCAGGTTTAGCAGACCACTTAACAGTCGGAAGCGACTCAATCATAATGGCTCAAGCAGGCGTTTCAAAGAGTTTCCCCGAAAAATCAATTATTGTCGGTACTCCTGCTGTTCCGAGAAAAGAATTTATTCGTCAGTTACAAACGATGAAAAAAGCAGAACAACTGATAAAGAAATTTCAATCTTACGAAAAGATTTTAAATTCAGAACTTCCCGGCAACGAGGAATAATATAGATGTCAACAATAAAAAAAACAGTTGAATATTCGTCAGTCGGTTTAATGACAGGAATTGACTGTACTGCGACTGTTGTTCCTTCCGAAGAAAAGGGAATAAGATATCATTATAAAGACGGCTGCGTCGAGGCTAACCTTGATAATGTTGTTGCAACAGACCATTGCGTAGTTTTGGGAAACAAAACTGTTAAAAAAATAATGTTAACCGAACATTTTTCCGCTGCTTGTGCTATATGCGGAATTGATTCTCTTGACGTTTATTTGACTCACTATGAAGTTCCTATTTGCGACGGCAGTTCTAAGGTTTGGGTTGAATTATTCGAAAAAGCGGGAATAAAAGACAGAAAAAAAGAATCTTTTAAAATTACCGAACCCGTTTATTATTTGAACGAAAAAACTCATTGTATTGTACTTCCCTCCGATAAATTTCGATTAACTTATGCTGTTAATTACAAACACCCTCAACTTACACGAAGATGGGTTGATTTTGATTTAAAAAAGATTGAAGAAATAACGGAAGCAAGAACTTTCGGATATTTAAAAGAAGTAAAAATGCTCCAATTAATGGGATTTGCAAGAGGAGTTAATGAAAATAATGCCGTAGGAATGACAGACGACGGCTACACAACCGAATTAAGAAGTGATTTAGAGTTAATTAAACATAAAATGCTTGATATTATCGGTGACTTTTATTTGACAGGATACAATCCACTCAATTGGAAAGCACAAATAATAGTAAAAGAAGCGGGACATACCGTTCATTACAAAACAGCAAAGATGTTACAGGATAAAATAGTTAAGGAGTAACAATGACAGAAGAAGTTTTATCGTTTGACATAGAAGGAATAATGGAAATGATACCTCACCGGTACCCGTTTCTGTTGATAGACAAAATGACGGAATGTGTTCCCGGTAAATATGCAAAAGGTTATAAAAATTTAACTTTTAACGAACCTTTCTTTCAAGGACATTTTCCTAATAAACCTGTTATGCCGGGTGTTCTTCAACTTGAAGCAATGGCACAAATGGGTGCGGGAATTATAATGACAAAAGACGAATATAAAGGTAAATTAGTTGTCTATGCGGGAATTGACGGTGCAAGATTTAAAGCAATGGTAAGACCGGGTGACAGACTCGACATAAATGTAGAACTTATAAAAATTAAAGGACCTATAATAAAAGCTCACGGCTGTGCTTACGTAGGGGAAAAACTTGCGGTAGAAGCAGACATGATGTTTTCTGTTTTGTAATTTGAGGATAAAAAAATGACGATTGATAAAAGTGCGGTAATAGCAAAATCAGCAATAATTCCCGATAGTGCGTATATCGGACCGAATGTTGTTGTCGGGGAAAATGTAGTTCTTGGAGAAAATGTCAAAATTATTGCTAACGCTTATATTGAACATAGTGAAATTGGCGACGGAACTGTTATTTCTCCGTTTGCAAGTATCGGAACACCCCCTCAGGATTTGAGTTATAACAACGAACCAACAAAAACGGTTATCGGTAAAAATTGTCTTATAAAAGAGTATGTAACGGTTAACAGAGCATCAGGAGAAGGTAATGCAACTGTTGTAGGGAATAAATGTCTTTTAATGGCATCTTCTCACGTTGCACATAACTGTAAACTTGAAGACGAAGTTATAATGGCGAATTTAGCCACAATAGGCGGTCATTGTCAGGTCGGATTCGGTGCGTTTATCGGTGGAATGAGCGTTTTTCACCAAAATGTAAGAATCGGCGAAATGTGTATTGTCAGCGGTTTTTCGGCATCAAGAATGGATATTCTTCCATATTCTAAAGGTGACGGACGTCCTGCCGTTCCTCACGGAATCAATGTAATCGGATTGAAGAGAAGAGGTATCACTCTTGAAGAAAGAACAAGTTTGAAACACGCTTTCAAGATAATTTGCTCAGGAGAACACACAATTTTAAAATCCGCTGATATTATTGAAGATACAATTCCTCAAAATAAATATACAAAGAAATTGGTTGATTTTATAAGGACAACAAAAAGAGGAATTGTCGTCCACAACATAAGTTATTAATTTATAAGGAAAAAATATGAATAATCTTTGGGAAAAATACGCAAAAGTTTTGGTTGAGTATTCAGCTAAGGTGCAAAAAGGAGAATTGACCGTAATAACTGCATCAACTCCGCTTGCAACACCATTAATAAAAGAAATATACAAACAGGTTTTGTTAAAAGGAGCATTCCCCGTTGTCAGATGCGGACTTGACGGAATAACTGAAACTTATTTGAAATATGCAAGTGATGAACAATTAGACTACATTGACCCTATGCTTCAACTTCAATATGAAAAAGCGCAAAATCTTATTTCAATCGGTTCTCCCTTTAATACAAAAAGTCTTTCCAAGGCAAATACCGAAAAGTTAGCAAAACGCTCAGCCGCTACAAAGCCGCTTTCCGAACTTATGCTTTCAAGGGCAGCAAAAAAGGAATTAAATTGGGTAATTGCAAACTTTCCGACCCACGCACTTGCACAGGAAGGTCGTATGTCATTAGACGAATACACGGAATTTCTGGTAAATGCCTGCTATTTAAATCTCGATGACCCTGTTCAAAAATGGAAAGAAATTGACGAATCTCAAAAGAAAATTGCCGAGTTTTTGAATACCGTTGAAAAAATTCATATTACAGGAGAAGATACCGACATAACATTTGGAGTAAAAGGCAGAAAATGGAAGAGTTGTGCAGGAGAATGCAATTTCCCCGACGGCGAAATTTATACTTCTCCCGTTGAAGATGAAATAAACGGTGAAATTTATTTTGATTATCCTCAAATTTATCGTGGAAACGAAGCAAACAAAGTACATTTAACCGTTAAAAACGGTAGAGTTGTTAATGTAAAAGCCGAAAAAGGCGAAGATTACGTTAATAAAATGTTCGATATGGACGAAGGTGCAAGGGGAATAGGCGAAATCGCAATCGGAACGAACGATATGATTCAAGAAGTTACGGGTAATATTCTTTTTGATGAAAAAATCGGCGGTTCGATTCACATGGCAATCGGTGCATCTTATCCTGAAACCGGTGGAAAAAATGTTTCGGGACTTCATTGGGATATGATTAAAAACATGAAAAACGGCGGTAAAATATATGCTGACGAAAAACTTATATACGAAAACGGAAAGTTTTTAATATAAAATTAAAGATTTTAGTCCTTAAAAAACGAAACCGCCCTTTTTCAAAGGCGGTTTCATTATATTTGTTAGAAAATTAGTCGTCTGCGTGACCTGCTGTTCCGAGAACGTCAACCATCTTGTGTTTTACCATTTCTTTAACTGCAGTTCTGCCGGGTCCGAGGTATTCTCTCGGGTCAAATTTTTCAGGGTGTTCAATATAGAATTCTCTGATTGTTGCAGTCATTGCAAGTCTTAAGTCAGTATCGATGTTGATTTTTGCAACGCCGTGTTTTGAAGCGTAATTTAACATTTCTTCAGGAACACCTTGTGCATCAGGTAAGTTACCGCCGTATTTGTTGCATTTTTCAACAAATTCTTTAGGAACTGATGATGAACCGTGAAGAACGATAGGATAGTCATATCCTACAACTTCGTTGATTGCTTTCTTACATGCTGCAAGTCTGTCGAAGTCTAATTTTGCTTGACCTTTGAACTTGTATGCACCGTGAGAAGTTCCGATAGCAATTGCTAAAGAGTCACATTTTGATTCTTTTACAAATCTTGCTGCTTCTTCAGGGTCTGTGTAAGTTGAATCTGCTGCTTTAACTTTAACATCATCTTCAACACCTGCAAGTTTACCGAGTTCTGCTTCAACTGAAACGCCGTGTGCGTGTGCATATTCAACAACTTTTCTTGTAAGTTCAATGTTTTCTTCGAGAGGGAATCTTGAACCGTCAATCATGACTGATGAGAAACCGCCGTCGATACAAGCCTTACAAATTTCAAAGTCTGCACCGTGGTCTAAGTGAAGTGCTATTGGAACTGTTGTTGTTGCAAGTGCTGCTTCAACCAATTTGATTAAGTAAGTTTGGTTAGCATATTTTCTTGCACCTGCAGAAACTTGAAGGATTATCGGTGAACGAGTTTCTTCTGCCGCTTCTGCGATACCTTGTAAAATTTCCATATTGTTTACGTTGTAAGCACCGATAGCATATCCGCCTTTAAGTGCTTTTGCGAACATTTCTTCTGTTCCCACTAATTTTCTTTCGCTCATGTATTTATCTCCATGTCTACACTTTTACAAATCTAAACTACTACAAACAAAAGTTTGTTACAAGTTTATTTAAAAATAAAATCAAACATAGAATAATATTTATAAAAAAGAAAAAAGGTACTAACAGAATGCTATTTTATGCTTTTTCAAGATATCTGTTGATTTCCCATTCGGATACATCAATTCTGAAGTTGTCCCATTCTTTCTTTTTAGTAGCAAGAAATTCGTTATAAATATGTTCTCCGAGTGCCAAACGGGTAA
>Ga0256407_10009561_pt1 | contig 13855 bp, 13 predicted proteins | sample RumenRJG_04DNA_FD_193489 | JGI IMG/M metagenome (GOLD analysis project Ga0256407, IMG submission 193489) | Bovine rumen microbial communities from Lethbridge, Alberta, Canada - RJG_04 | ecosystem: Host-associated > Mammals > Digestive system > Stomach > Rumen | place: Canada: Alberta... | reverse complement strand
CTTCATCATCAGGATGATTGTATTGCCAGGTCCCAACAATGTCAGCAATCTTAGGCTCGTCATCACTGCAGGCAGCAAAACCGGCCAAAACCAGGGTCATCAACATGACCATCAATCCATAATAGTATTTCTTCATCGATATCAGCATTTAAACTCAGTTTAATTCGCAATATTCGCAGTTTAAAATAATTGGCGCATGTAGGCGGCCTGACCAGCAGGTTTGAAGGCGCCGATGAAGCGGACGTGGCGTGCCACCTCGGCCTCACCCATGTTGACATAGACCTTGCGCTGTCCATGAACAACTCGGGCTCATTGCCGGCATACCCACCAGCGTCACCTTATATCTCCGACTCACAACACCACAAAGGTAACCCTTTTGCTCCACCTTACCAACAAGTCGCTAAAAAAAGTGTCCCGACCGATTGGCAGGGACACATATTCCAGTATCGCTATAAACCTTTACAAATAGGGCTCAATGACGCTGTCCTTGACACGGATGAATGTGGTATGATCTTGGTTTAGAAACGTCAATCTGTCACCCTGCACCACAAATTCGCAAGTTAGAGGCTCGTTCTCACCATCGAAACCGTCATCGTAATCGAAGGTCATGGACAACGTATTCCCCTTCACGGTATATAAACCATGAAAAGTAAAGTGGCCTGGATTGTCATCGGGCCTCATGCTGATTACTACATAATGAAATTCACCCTCCTTGGTAAATTGAAAAAGCAGTGTAGCATCATTATACATCACAGGCTCAGCATATTGCCAGGTCCCAACAATGTCAGCAATCTTAGGCTCGTCATCGCTGCAGGCAGCAAAACCGCCCAAAACCAGGGTCATCAACAAGACCATCAATCCATAATAGTACTTCTTCATCGATATCAGCATTTAAACTCAGTTTAATTCGCAATATTCGCAGTTTAAAATTACTGGCGTATGTAGGCACTGCCCACCAGCGTCACCTTGTATATCTCCTTCTCCCGACTCATATCGTGGCAGCAAAGATATGCCTTTTTCCCCACCCTGCCAATGTCTTGGCAAAAAAAGCGTGTCCTCGCCGATAGACATCGGCAGGGACACACGTAATGCTAAAAGAATACTATACTTTACAGATACTTCTCAATGACACTATCGTTGACACGGATATAAGTGATAACAACAGGATAATCCAAGTGAGAAAGCATCAATTTGTCGCCCTTCACTTCATAATTAAATGTTTGGGAAATGCTATGGCCATCGTCAGTATAAGTCACAATAACTTTATTTCCAGAAACGGAATACGTTCCATGTTCAACATCAACATCAGTTTCATCGAACTCGTAGTAAATTTCCACTGAATGCCATTTGCCATTTTTGGTGAATTGGACCAAATTTTCATAGGCTTCACCGTCTTCATCAATGCCCTTAACCTGCCAAGTGCCAACGATGTCGGAATTCACGGGTTCATCTTTATCATCACCACATGAAGTAACACTGACTGAAACTAAAGCCAGAAACATGACTGTCAATAAAAAAGAGAATTTCTTTATAATAAAAAAATGTTAATAAATTAATAAACAACTATATATACTACATATATACTATCCTTATCTAATACTATTACATCTAAAAAAATTTCTCGCCTGTCAGGGCGATTCCTGATTCAGGCGAGAAATTCTTAACGATTATTGGCGCATGTAGGCAGCCTGATCGGCGGGATTGAAAGCGCCGATGAAGCGTGCGTGGCGTGCCACCTCGGCCTCGCCCATGTTGACATAGACCTTGGCGCTGTCCATGAACAGGTCGGGCTCGTTGCTGGCATCACCGATGAGCAGATAGCCCATGATGATGTGGCCGAGCATCTCGACGAGACGACGGGCGTGGAAGGTGATGTACTCGGGATCTTCGACAGCCTGAACCTTGGCGAAGGTTTCCTCGTAGAGGGCGGTCATGGCCTCGAGTTTGGCCTTCATGGGAGCAACGGCCTCGCTGTACTCGCGAGCGGCGTACTCCTTGATCTGGTTGAGATAGGTGCCCGTGGTGACGTGGCGGATGGCGGCAACCACCTGCAACTGGGTCGTGCCCTCGTAGATGCTGGTGATGCGGGCGTCACGGTAGATGCGCTCACAGGCGTAGTCACGCATGAAGCCGCTACCGCCGTGAATCTGCACGCAGTCGTAGGCGTTCTGGTTGCAGAACTCGCTCGTCATGCCCTTGGCCAGCGGCGTGAAGGCGTCGGCCAGGCGGTTATAGGCCTTCATGGTCTTGCGCTCCTCGGGGGCGAGGGTGCGCTCACGGCTGATGGCCTCGAGCGACTTGTACATGTCGACAAAGCGGGTGCACTCATACAGCAGGGTGCGCGAAGCGTCCAACTTGGCCTTGATGTTCGAGATCATCTCGCTCACGGCAGGGAAGTTGATAATTGCCTTGCCGAACTGCTCACGGCTGCGGGCATAGGCGATGGCCTCCTGATAGGCGGCCTCGCTCACGCCGACGCTCTGGGCAGCGATGCCCAAACGGGCGCCGTTCATCAGCGACATCACATACTTGATGAGACCCAACTTGCGGTCACCGCACAGTTCAGCCTTGGCGTTCTTGAACACTAGTTCACAGGTGGGGCTGCCGTGGATGCCCATCTTGTCCTCGATGCGGCGAACGGTCATGCCGCCGTCGCGCTTGTCGTAGATGAACATCGACAGTCCGCGGCCGTCGCGGGTGCCTTCCTCGCTGCGTGCGAGCACGAGCGAGATGTCGCCGTCACCATTGGTGATGAAGCGCTTCACGCCGTTCAGGCGCCAAGTGCCGTCCTCGTCCTGGGTAGCCTTGAGCATCACCGACTGCAGGTCGCTGCCGGCATCGGGCTCGGTGAGGTCCATGGCCAGCGTCTCGCCCTTGCAGGTGCGTGGCAGGAAGCGCTCCTTCTGGTCCTCGTTGGCAAACTCGTTGATGGTTTCGGCGCAGTCCTGCAGACCCCACACGTTGACGAAGCCCGCATCGGCACGGCTCACCATGTCGGCAGCCATGATGTAGGGAATCGACGACATGTTCAGGCCACCGTACTGTCGGGGCAAGGTGATGCCCATCAGGCCAGCCTGGTTCAGGGCCTTGAGGTTCTCCTCGGTGCCCTTGGCATAGCGCACACGGCCGTTCTCGTGATGAGGACCCTCGAGGTCCACATCCTTGGCATTAGGGGCGATGATGTCACCGCACACCTCGCCGATGATGTCCAGCACGCGCTCATAGGAGTCCATCGCGTCCTCGAAGTCGAGGGGAGAGTAGTCGAATTTCTCGCTCTGGGTATAGTCGCGCTCGCGCAGTGCTACGATCTGCTTCATCAGCGGATGACGCAGGTGATACTGGAGCGCTTTATTGTCGGTATAAAAGTTAGCCATTTCGTTATTGAGTTTTTAGTCCCTGGTTTCTAGTCCCGGGGTTGTGTTCCCTAATTGCGCTAGTGCAGATGCCAACTAGAAACTAGGGACTATGGACTAGAAACTGAACTAATTATTATTTGGAATTCTTCTTGTAGTGCTTAATCAGTCGGGGAATCACGTCCTCGACACTGCCCGTGATCACGTAGTCGGCAATCGCGTTGATGGGCGCGTCAGGGTCGGTGTTGATGCTGATGATGATACTGCTCTCGTTCATGCCGGCGATGTGCTGGATCTGGCCCGAGATACCGCAGGCGATGTACAGTTTGGGACGCACGGTGACACCGGTCTGGCCAATCTGGCGCTCATGGTCGGTGAAGCCGGCATCGACGGCAGCGCGTGATGCGCCCACCTCGCCGCCGAGCACGTCGGCCAACTCGTGGAGCATCTCGAAGTTCTCCTTGCTGCCCACGCCGTAGCCACCGGCCACGATGATGTGGGCACCCTTGATGTTCACCTTGCTCTGCTCGATCTCGCGGTCGATGATTTTCACCACGAGGCTGGCAGGGTCGATATACTTGTCGGGGTCAAGGTTGATGACCTCGCCCTTGTAATTGGCATCAAAAATCTCCTTCTTCATCACACCCTCGCGCACGGTAGCCATCTGGGGGCGGCACTCGGGGTTGACGATGGTGGCGACGATGTTGCCGCCGAATGCGGGACGTATCTGGTACAACAGGTCTTTGTACTCCTTGCCCTTGGCTGCGTCGGTGTGGTCACCGATCTCCAGCGAGGTGCAGTCGGCGGTCAAGCCGCTGTGCAGGCAAGAGGAGACGCGGGGACCCAGGTCACGGCCGATGGTGGTGGCGCCCATGAGGCACACCTGCGGCTCAATCTCCTTGAACAGGGTGGTCACCACACTGCTGTGGGGCAGTGACGTGTAGGGGAACAGGCGCTCGTCCTGCACCTTGTAGACCACGTCAACGCCGTAGGGGAACAATTCCTGCTCGATGCCGTCGAGTTTGTCGCCCAGCACCAGCGCCTCGAGGCGGCAGCCCAGGCGTGTGGCCAACTGGCGGCCCTTGGTCAGCAGTTCGAGGCTGACGTCGGCGATGCGGCCCTCGTCATACTCGCAATAGACTATCAGATTATTCTTGTCTTCCATTTTCTTTTAGTTTTTTGTTTCTTAGTTGGCCGCGGCAGAGCCACGGCACAGATCAACCTTGATTACCCGATGATGTGGTCGGCAATAAGTTCTTTCACGAGACCCTCGAGTTCAGCGTCGGCAGCGGCGTCGATGCGGCGCGCTTCCTTGGCCTGGAAGGCGACGTTGACGATGGTCTTCACCTTGGTGGGCGAGCCGGGCATACCAATCTGCTCGGGGTCGGCCTCAATCTCCTTCACGCCCCACTCCTTGATGGCAAGATAGGGACGGGCATCCACGAGCGCCTGGCGGTCGGCGGGCAATGCGGCCTTCTCGCTGGGCGTCACGGCATACTTGTACTTCTGGATGAGACGGGCGTTGCGGGGACGGCATGCGTCGGCGCTGCCATTCACGGTCACCACCAGGGGCAACGGGCACTCCACGGTCTCGAAGCCGCGCTCGATACGGCGCTTGATGGTAGCCTTGCCGTCGGCGACGCGAATGCTCTCGGCATAGGTCACCTGGGGCAAGCCCAACTTCTCGGCGATCTGCGGACCCACCTGGGCCGTGTCACCGTCGATGGCCTGGCGGCCACCCACGATGATGTCAAACTCACCCATGTGGCGGATGGCCTGGGCCAGCGAGTAACTCGTGGCGAGCGTGTCGGCGCCACCCAGGGGGCGGTCGGTCAGCACAACGCCGTCGTCACCACCACGGTACAGGCTCTCGCGCACCATCTCGGCACTGCGGGGCAAGCCCATCGTCAGCAGCGTGATGGTCGAGCCGGGGTGGGCATCCTTTAACTGCAACGCCTGTTCCAGGGCGTTGAGGTCCTCGGGGTTGAAAATGGCGGGCAGAGCGGCACGGTTGATGGTGCCGTCCTCCTTCATCGCATCTTTACCCACGTTGCGGGTATCTGGCACTTGCTTGGCCAGAACAATGATTCTTAAACCCATAGTTTCTTTTTCGATTTTATGGTTGTTACGTTGATATTCTTTTTATTTACAGTAACTTGTGCCACTTGAGCACAAAAACGCCGCAAAGGTACAAAAAATCTTACATTCTCAACCACCCCTACCCCTTAAAGTATATTAATAATGTGGATTTACCCTACTCATTTCGGAGTATATGATTATATTTGCACCCAACTTAACGACCATCAACTCATGTACACACTCAATTATAAAGTCACAACCAGTTGCTGTGACAGCGAAGGGAAACTGAAACTTTACTCGGCCCTGCAGATGATGCAAGACTGTTCCGAGATGTGGATCGACAGCGAGTCCACGGCCCGCAAGTTCTTCAAAGACAACAACATGACTCAACTGCTGGCCACACGCCAAGTCGAGATTGTGCGTGTACCCCAGTTCAAGGAGGAACTGGCGGTAACGACCTCCATCTATGAAGTGATGCCGATGTACGGCTTCCGCAACACCTTCATCCGCGATGCCCAGGGACAGCCCTGCTACCGGACGTGGAGCATGGGCGCGTTTGTGGACCTCGCGACAGGGAGACTGGCGCGTCTCTCAGAGGACGCGATTGCATCGCTCACCCTTGAGCCCAAGCAGGAAATGAACTACCGTGGCCGCCGCATCATCCTGCCCAAGCAGGGCGGCTCGGTGCTTGAGCCCGTCTGCGTCATGCGCGCCGACATCGACTACAACCGCCACATGAACAACGCCAACTACGTGCGCATCGCCATGGAACTGCTACCCGAAGGCTTCGAGGTCAAGGACATGCGCGTCGAGTACCGCATCGCCGCCAAGCAGGGCGACCTGCTCACCCCCACCCTCTACCCCACCGCCGGCGGCTTCATCGTCGCCCTCGACATCGACGGCGAGCCCAGCGCCATCATCGAGTTCCTCTCCCACCCACAATAACCTTGTAAAAAAGTAGCCTCTGTTATTTATTGGTTGTCTACGTTGTTTGAAAACATACACTGTTGTTTGATGTTTCGGGAAAACATTGTACCTTTGTGGCATTGAATCAAATCACTTTTATTGTTTTAACTGAATAAGAGAAAAATGAGAAAGAACATTGTTGCGGGCAACTGGAAGATGAATACCACCGTGCCCGAGGGCGTACAACTCGCCAAGGACGTGTGTGCCGCTGTTGCTGCAGAGGCTAACCTGAAGTGTGACGTCATCATGGGCGTTCCCTTTACCCACCTGATGGCCGTCAAGGAGGTCATCGGCGACGCCAACGTGGGTTTGGCCGCACAGAACTGCGCCGACCACACCAGCGGTGCCTACACCGGTGAGGTTTCGGCTCCCATGGTAGCATCGACGGGTGCCAACTACGTGATCCTGGGCCACAGCGAGCGCCGCGGTTACTACCACGAGACCTATGAGATGCTCAAGACCAAGGTTGACCTGGCCCTGGAGAACGGCCTGAAGGTGATCTTCTGCTGCGGCGAGAGTCTCGAGGAGCGTGAGAACGGCTCATTCAAGGACGTCATCGGCGCCGAGATCCGCGATTCGCTGTTCCACCTGACCGCTGAGCAGATGGCCAACATCGTCATCGCCTATGAGCCCATCTGGGCCATCGGTACCGGCAAGACCGCCACGAGCGACCAGGCACAGGAAATCCACGCCTTCATCCGCGGCCTGCTGGCTGACCAGTACGGCGCACAGGTGGCCGACGACATGACCATCCTGTACGGCGGCAGTTGCAAGCCCAGCAATGCCCCTGAGTTGTTCGCCAAGCCCGACATCGACGGCGGCCTCATCGGCGGCGCCTCGCTCAAGGCAGCCGACTTCATGGGCATCGTCACCGCCTTCTAAGCAACGACGACTCATCAGGCTTCACGCTAAGTCGCTAAGCCGCTAAGATTTAAACGTTTATAACACTTAGCGACTTGGCGACTTGGCGTGAGTTTTAAATGTATGGCCCCAAAATGGACCGATAAGTCATTAAAATCTTTTAAAAACTATACCCGCTTCGAGAAAAATACACTACCTTTGCGGCGAATTTTGACACCAACACATTTATCGCTATAATGTTGAAGAAATTACACATCCGCACGTTATGCATGTGCCTGATGCTGGTTGTCGCAATGGCAGCCAATGCGCAACAAGCCCAGATCACCGACCGCCTGAACCAGAGCGGCCAGGTGAATGTTGATGCCCCCAAGGAACTGGTGAAGCGCAACAACGCCAACCTCAACAACAAGCAGCAAAACAACTCCAAGGACAAGAACGTCAAAGACAAGAAGAAAACCGACCCCAAGAACGAAGAGGTGAAACTCAACGAACTTGACGACGACGATAAGGACGACAGCAAGAAGAAAGACGACGAGGAGAAGAAGAAAGACGAGAAGAAGAAAGAGGAGGTAACGCCCAAGAAACCCAAGCGCAACCACACCTCGCAGCAGACCATCGAGTCGCGCTCGGTGGGCTACCGCATCCAGGCCTACAGCGACAACAACCACAAGACCGCCAAGGCCAACGCGCAGAAGCGTGCGCGCGACATCGCCATGAAGTTCCCTCAGTACAGGTCCTACATCTCCTACAAGGCGCCGTCGTGGCGACTGCGCATCGGCGACTTCAAGACCCAACGCGAGGCCCAGGCCGCCCTGCAGCGTATCAAGAGTGTCTACCCCAAGTATGCACGAGAAATGGTCATCGTGCGTGACCGCATAAACGTCTGGAGCAATGATTAAGATGAAATTCAGCGACGAGGACCTGAAACTCGCCGAACAGATAGCCACACACTACCGCGCCATCATCGAACTCATCGGTGAAGATCCCGACCGTGAAGGTCTGGCCAAGACTCCCATGCGCGCCGCCAAGGCACTCATCGAGAATACCCGCGGCTACCACGAGGACGCCGATGCCATCGTTCACAGCGCCATCTTTGAGCACGAGGGCAGCGAAATCGTTATCGTCAAGGACATCGAGTTCTACTCGCTGTGCGAGCATCACGTGCTCCCCTTCTTCGGTAAGGTATCCATCGGTTACATCCCTGCCGGAGGCATCGTCGGCCTGAGCAAACTGGCCCGCATCGTCGACACCTTCTCGCGCCGCCTGCAGGTGCAGGAGCGCATGACGCACGACATCTGCGAACTGCTCACCCGCGTGCTGCCCAACCGCGGCGTCATCGTCTATGCCGAGGCACAGCACATGTGCATGAAGATGCGCGGCGTCGAGAAACAGGACTCCACCACCATCACCTTTGAGTATAGTGGTGAGTTTGAGGACATTCACCGCCAAAACGAGTTCTTCACTCTGCTCGGCGTGAAAAAATAATTCAAGAAAAAGTGATTTTTCTGGCAAAAAATTTTGCCAGTTCAAAAAGTCGCTATATCTTTGCACCGCAATTCTCGAAAGCACCCCTGCAAAGGGGTCAGAATTGACTGCGAAAGTAGCTCAGTTGGTAGAGCACGACCTTGCCAAGGTCGGGGTCGCGGGTCCGAGTCCCGTCTTTCGCTCAACGTTCTTTGAACTTTACAATGGTACGGTACTGGCAACAGTACTTTGATTGCGAAAGTAGCTCAGTTGGTAGAGCACGACCTTGCCAAGGTCGGGGTCGCGGGTCCGAGTCCCGTCTTTCGCTCTCCTTTTTTGTCCAGGTGGCGGAATTGGTAGACGCGCTACTTTGAGGGGGTAGTGCCCAATTGGGCGTGTGAGTTCGACTCTCATCTTGGACACCTTTTTCGAGCGGAAGCCGTTGATTTTCAACGACTTCCGCTTTTTCATGGTCAAAACTGCACCGAAATTGCACCGGTTCAAAAATTTTCTAGTCCAATTTCTGCACCGATTAACACTTATCTCCGAAATTGCACCGCCCATTTATCTGTTGATATTTTGTTTGAAAAAAGTTCTTTACTCCCTATCCCACTATATCACATTCTGAAGAATAATTAGTAACTTTGCCTTGTAAAACAATCACACTATAAAAAGACTTACACATGCCTTATTTTGGAGTTAAGAAATACGGTTCGTTAATACGAGATCTTGCTATTCGTTTTAATCAAAGCGATAACATATTTGACGGAGCAAAGTTATTGCAGGATTATAGTGATAGACATTTCAAATATTTGCGTGAAGCGTTTATTGAGCTCTATGATAAAGACTCTTATCCTGGCAATCAAAAAATCGTTACACACCTATTCGAAAAATATGTGATCTCTGACGATGTGAAAACTGCTTTCTTCTCCAATTTTTACTCCAGTGATGAAGATTTAGAGATTGAGTTTATTGATAAGAATTTTGACTATGCCTATGAGATGCTTCGTCAAATCCAATTGCCATTGTATGCTTTCGAGATGACGGCGCACCCAGAAGGTTATTCTGAGGATCACTTAAATATCTCGATGGATATTATAATTAAATGTGTAATCCAAGATACAGAAGAGGCTAGAATCACATTCAGATTAGCAAGCCTATCTGTCGCTATTAAAGATCGTTTATTATTATATGCCCAACAACAAGCAGAAACAGCAAAAAAAGAGACAACGCAGAATCAAGAAAAGCAGGTGAATAATCCAGGAAATATACTTCATAAGAATATTCAGATTCAAGAAAGCCAATCAGGAAAGCCGGACAATCAAGCAAAAGGTAGGTACACCATCAAAAAGAACGAACGGCTTCTTAAGATACATGATTATCTTGTTAAAACTAATGTGCTGTTTCCAGAAGCAGATTTTCTTGACTTTATCAACATGGTCATTAATGCAAATGCCAGCAAGATATCGGTTATTAAGAAGTGGAAGTTCATTAGCAGTCTAAGGTTTGTTTCCACTTGCGTTACTGGAGATCAAAATACATGGGAAAGGGAGATTTGTGCATCAATAGGGAAAAAGAGAAATGATTTAACTAGATGTTCTGATAGAGATTTGGGCTGGCTTGAAGGGATACAAGAATTAGTAAATAAATATAATAATTAGTCATTTTGGCCAAGATTGCCATACTTGACCAGAAATGACCAGAAAAATAACCGCCTAACAATCACAATATTTATCTGATAATCAGAAGCTTACAATATGTTAGCTTCTGTGATTTATTTTTCATTTGCCAGACAATTGCCAAACAACATTGCTAGTAACTTTGCAATGTCCGAACGATGATGGACTGGCGCAAAGGTTCTGCGACCGAGAGCTGGAATCGGGAGGGCATAAAACAAACCAGAGCGAGAACCTGCTCTCTAATTCATGACTCAACAATGACACCTACAAGTTTTACATTACCAGACATCCTGGCATCAGATGCCAATGTCATCCTTCAGGTTTCAGCAAAGGACTTGAAAGAGTTCGCGCAAGACATTCTTGTCGGCGCAAAATCAGTCGCGATGATCGAAGCAGAAGCCGCTGCTACGAGCGACCAGTTATTAACCATCGACGAAGCATCGGAGCTGCTATCTGTATCAAAGATGACGCTCTATCGTTGGGACCAGAACGGAATTCTCAAGAAGGTAGAGATCGGCGGCAAGCGTCGCTACCGGAAGAGCGACATCGAACGACTCGTCGGCTGTAAGATCTAATCTATCATGGAAAACACATCGTATTCGAAAGGCAAGTTCAGCCTCCATGTGGAGGCTGAGTTGCCGGTCGACGAACTTTCAAGGAAATTGTAACTATGAACGACAAGGGCTTCACAATGGTTCCGAACGCTATCATCCGTTCATCTGAACTTAGTGTTTCAGATAAAGCAGTGTGGAATTTCATCGCTTCTATGCCTAACGGGTACAGGTATACCGTGCGCTCGGCCTGTGATACACTACATATTAACGAAAAAACTTGGTGCCGATGCGTATGCAAACTCAAGAGGAAAGGTTTGGTTTCCGTGAAGAGTGTGCCAGGTCAGACGAATGTGTATGAAGCTGTAAGAGATACGCCCAAGTGTGAGGAGACCCCCACCAAAATAGCAGGTAGCTCAAATGGTACCCCCACCAAAATAGCCGTACCACCCCCACCAAATGAGTACCCTACTACACATTATAATAAGAAAAAACAATTAAATAACAACGTCGACGACGATACGCGCAAGAAACTTGAACTAGAAGTGATGATTGATTTAAACATTGAGCTTGCATGTAAGAGCTGTGGAATAACTGCAGAAGAATACAGACATCTGGCTGAGAAGATCATCGCTGATTGGAAATTTCAAGATCTCGAAGATAGTGAGTGGACAAAGAAACACTTCATGTCTGTTCTACGCCATAAAGTTAACGACTTAAAACAACAATCCAATGGACCCAAAAACTCAACAAACACTTCAAGAGCAAGTAACCCGCTTGCAGGGGCAACCGTTCATACCGCAGAAATCGGTTGACATGAGAAAAGAGGCTGAATATTTCATCGCTGCTTTTCGCAAGGTTGAGCCACGCTTTGACCTGAAAAAAGCGGACAGGAACATCCTCAACTCAGTATTCGCCTGGGTGTGGAAAGTCGATTACTGCAACAAGCTTAAGCTGGATTACAGCAAAGGGCTATACCTCTACGGTAATCTGGGATTAGGCAAGAGCTTAATTCTGCAAGCACTTCGACAATACCGAAACGGGGTGGTTGTCCGACACGAAAGCATGAAGGACGATTATCGCTTGAAAGGCATCTGGCTGAAGTCTGCTAGTGAGCTGGCGAACATCTATTCAACAGATGGCCAGCCTGCCATAATACAGTATGCGAGTGATGAGATCAATCTCATCATAGACGAGCTTGGAAGAGAACCCGAACCAGCAAAGTATTTTGGCACAGAGATGAACGTGCTCCAGTTCTTGCTTCAGTTGCGATATGACTACAGACGCTCCAGTGTCACCCATATCACAACCAATCTGAAACTTGAGGCTGTTGCTGACAAATATGGAGCATTCATAGCCGACAGGTTTCTTGAGATGTTTAATTTTATTGAGTTCAAAGGCAAAAGTCTTCGTCATGGGTAAACTCTCTACTTTTATCAGGGATTTGGTGTGGGTTGTGATGGTTCTCTCGGATGATGTTACAACTCATCTCTCAGACACCTGCTGTTGCTTTGGAGCAACAGCAGGTGTCTGGTTTGTGTTTGGTATGCAATAGCTTAAAATGATAATTTTTATGAATTTATTTAACATCTGTAGATTGCGTTTCAATGTGGCAAAACCCTTTATACATCAGCATTCTTTCTTAAAATGTTTCATATAAATTTGTTAATTGTTTCATTTTTTGCAGTGCTCAGATACACAAAAACCTATAAATCAGACATTAAAGGATTAAAAAGGGAATTTTTTCCCTTTATTAGTCTGTCAAGACCCCCCTCCCGCCCTGCAGAGTGCTTCCGAAATCGTGTTTTGAAAAAGCGCTATATGTGTCATTGTGCGGTGATGAAACTCAGGTGCATGGATGAATCCGAACGCCAGTTTGATTTCATTCACACAATTCTGCTATGTGGTGTTATAATTCAATTGGTCGATGTTAAACAATTACCGCTGCTGCCTCTGTGTGTCGGTGAAATTAGTGTTTTTAGATGATAGCCAATGAGATGAAATATGATTAAAATGAATTAACTTGCTTACAATCAACCGATTAACGAAAAGTTGCGATTTGTAAAGGATTGAAAAATTCAAATGCTTGATTATCAAGCATTAAAGGGTTGAAAAGGGAATTTTTTCCCTTTGTTTCCCTCTCAGGACCCCCCAACCGCCCTGCGGAGCGCTTTTGAAAAACGCATGACGAAAAAGCGCTATATGCAGGGCAAATGTGCGGTAATTGAGCTCACATGTGTGGATGAATCCGAACGACAGTTTGGTTTCGTCCACATCATTCCTAAAATTATGATATGTATTGAAGCAGTTCAAGCGAACGATGTTATCAATGCGACCGCTGGCGCTTCGGAGTGGCGGCGATCACGGCGTTATATTTTGCAGGTAGCTGTTACAATACCATTAATGCAATATCATCGAAATAACAAAGAGACCTTGAAATGACAGAAAAGTGCCTAAAAATGCCATATTTTCGGGCATTGTAAAAATGCCCATATCAGTGAGTTAGCTTGTATGATTTCAGGCGCTTTTTTCGCATTTTTCAATTTGTCTTGCATTCAAATTAAATAATGGCTGATAATCAGCCACTTGCGGGCTTACGGGGCAGCTGCCCCGCTCAGTCTGTCAAGCCCCCCCCGACTGCCCTGCGGAGAGCAATTCTAAAACTGCTTTTTGATAATGCGCTATATGCAGGGCGATTTTGGCATTGTGCGGTAATGATGCTGACGTGCGTGAGCGCATCCGACACGCAGTATCGGTTGCGCTTATGCTCGTCAATACCGCTGATTACTGTGCGACAACATCGTGCCTTGAACTTGTTCCAGGCTTGATGTTGTGCTCTGGCGATGGCGATGGGCGGTGAAGCGCAGGCAAGGGAGCGCAGAATGGCGCCAGAGGCGGGGGG
>Ga0256407_10009559_pt1 | contig 13857 bp, 13 predicted proteins | sample RumenRJG_04DNA_FD_193489 | JGI IMG/M metagenome (GOLD analysis project Ga0256407, IMG submission 193489) | Bovine rumen microbial communities from Lethbridge, Alberta, Canada - RJG_04 | ecosystem: Host-associated > Mammals > Digestive system > Stomach > Rumen | place: Canada: Alberta... | reverse complement strand
CAGATAGAGAAGCAGTTCGGCAAGGGTGCGGTCATGAAACTTGGCGACGATAACGCCAGGCTGAACATAGAAGCTATTTCAACAGGTTCAATGAGCCTTGACCTGGCTACCGGCATAGGCGGAGTGCCGCGCGGACGTATAGTTGAGATATACGGGCCTGAATCATCAGGAAAGACGACGCTGACGCTTCACATCATCGCGGAAGCTCAGAAGAACGGCGGCAAGGCCGCGTTCATAGACGCCGAACACGCCCTTGATCCTGAGTACGCGCGCAATCTGGGCGTAGATGTGGATGAACTCCTCGTTGCGCAGCCTGATTACGGCGAACAGGCACTGGAGATTGCTGAGACCCTCGTAAGGAGCGGAGCTCTCGACGTAGTGGTTGTGGACTCGGTTGCGGCGCTCGTACCGAAGCATGAGATTGACGGTGCCATGGGTGACGCTGCGGTAGGTCTTCAGGCGAGACTCATGTCCCAGGCTCTCAGAAAGCTGGCGGGAGTCATAAACAAGACGAACACCACGATAATCTTCATCAATCAGCTGCGTGAGAAGATCGGCATCATGTTCGGCAACCCTGAGACAACTACAGGCGGACGCGCTCTCAAGTTCTTCTCAACAATGAGAATAGATGTCAGAAGGATAGATTCGATTAAGGCGGGAGATCAGGTGCTCGGCAACAGAACAAGAGCCAAGATCGTCAAGAACAAGGTGGCTCCTCCGTTCAAGCAGGCTGAGTTCGACATCATGTACGGTACAGGTATCTCCAAGTCCGGCGACATCCTCGACTGCGCCGTTGACGCAGGTCTCCTTGAGAAGGCAGGATCATGGTACAGCTACAAGGGCGACAGGATCGGACAGGGCAGAGAGAACGTCAAGGCTTATCTTGAGACTAACCCTCAGGTCATGGACGAGCTGCAGGGACAGCTTCTGGACATGCTCACAGCGTCCCGCAGAAGGGATGACGATGAGGCGGCAGATGAACTGGCGGGACCGGACGGACTGCTCGTTGACGAAGATGGTGTGATCATCGACTGATCAGCGTGAGAATAAGCTGAAATCAAGCACCGGACATATGCCCGGTGCTTTTAAAATACCTTGGAAATATTGAAAAAAAGTGCTTTACAAAGCATTTTACCTGTTGTATAGTAACGGAGTATGAGCCGCTCGAACAGGGCTATTTAAATGTGCGCCGATAAAGGCGGACTGCCCCGGTAGGCGAGACTGGTTAGAGGAGGAAATATTTAATGTACGCAATCATTGAAACAGGCGGAAAACAGTACAAAGTACAGAACGGCGATCAGGTTAAAGTTGAAAAGCTGAGTGCAGAAGCCGGAAACACTGTAGTATTTGACAAGGTCCTCGCTTGCGGAGAAGGATCCGACATCAAGGTTGGAACTCCTTATCTCGAAGGGCTTACTGTTGAAGGAGAAGTTGTTGAATCAGGTAAGGGTGACAAGGTAATCATCTTCAAGTACAAGGCGAAGAAGGATTACAGAAAGAAGCAGGGTCACAGACAGCCGTACACACTGGTTGAGATCACTTCAGTAGCCGGCGTAAAGGCTGAGCCAAAGAAGGAAGAGCCTGCTGAGGCACCTGTAGAGGAAGCCGCTGAGGCACCTGCAGAGGAAGCTGTAGAAGAAGTTGCTGAGGCTGCAGAAGAAGCTGCTGAGGAAAAGCCGATTGAGAAGATGCTCAAGGCTGAGCTCATCGAGTATGCTGAGAAGAACGGCATCGAGATCGACGCAAAGGCTACCAAGGCTGTTATCATCGAAGCCATCAAGGCTGCAAAGTAGAAAACTAGAGTTTATTTGATTATACAAGGAGGTATTCCATGGCAAGTAAAAAAGGAGTAGGAAGCTCGAAGAATGGTCGTGATTCCGAGTCGAAACGTCTGGGCGTCAAAACAGGTGATGGTCAGTTCGTAAGCGCCGGCAGCATCCTTGTCAGACAGAGAGGAACAAAGTTCCACCCTGGCAACAACGTTGGCAAAGGCGGAGACGATACATTATTTGCTAAGGTAGACGGAGCTGTTAAATTCGAAAGAATGGACAAGAAACGTAAGCAGGTAAGTGTATATCCTAAGGAAGCGTAAACTATTCGAGCCCCTAACCGCGTTAGGGGCTTTTTATTTCAGCGCTAAAACGCAAAAGGCGGCACGATGTTTGTAGACAGAGCAAAAATCATAATTAAATCAGGAAAAGGCGGAAACGGGGCGGTTACGTTCAGAAGAGAGCCATTCGTTCCTGAAGGCGGCCCGGACGGCGGAGACGGCGGCAAGGGCGGCGACGTGGTTTTCATGGCTGATGAAAACCTGAGGACCCTCATGGACTTCAGATACAAGAGAAAGTATGAAGCCGAGAACGGTCAGAACGGAATGAAGAAGAAGCGCTTCGGAAAGAACGGCGAAGACCTCATCATCAAGGTGCCCGTAGGTACGATGATAATCGATGAAGCCTCCGGAAAGATAATGAAGGACATGACCGAACATGGCCAGTCTTTTGTTGCGGCCAAAGGCGGCAGAGGCGGCAGAGGTAACGCCAGATTCGCGACTCCTACCCGTCAGGCGCCGAACTTTGCAGAGGCGGGTGGATTCGCCAAGGAGAGGCAGGTCATTCTCGAGATGAAGCTCATCGCCGATGTCGGACTTGTCGGATTCCCTAACGTAGGCAAGTCATCGCTGCTTTCCCTTGCGACAAGCGCGAAGCCAAAGATAGCAAACTATCACTTCACAACCATAGATCCGAACCTGGGCGTTGTGGAACTTTACGATTCGAGCTTCGTAATGGCCGATATCGCCGGCATTATCGAGGGCGCCCACGAGGGAGCGGGACTGGGACACTACTTCCTCAAGCATATTGAACGCACGAAGGTGCTCGTTCACATAGTCGATGTTTCAGGAAGCGAAGGAAGAGATCCTAAGGAGGATTTCGACAAGATCAATGATGAGCTGGCCCAGTACAGCGAAAGACTGACGAGAAAGCCGCAGATCGTAGCCGCAAATAAGGTTGATATTCTCGGGTGCTTTGACGAGGAGGATCTTGAGATCTGCGACGAGTACATTGAATTCAGGAATTACGCCGAGAGCAAGGGCTACAAGGTCCTGCCGATGTCGGCAGCCTCAGGGTTCGGCGTGAAGGAAGTAATTGAAGAAGCATACAGAATGCTCCTCGAGGTTGAGGCAAATCCGCCTGAGTACGAGGAAGAGCTCGAGTACTTCGATTTCGAAATCGACGACGCCGATGAGGATTACAGAAAGGTCTTCGCGGAGTACGACGGCACGAACTATGTCATCACGGGAAGACAGCTTGAGAAGATTTTCAACTCGACCAACTTCAATGACGCCGGTTCGAGAAGATATCTCTTCAAATACATAGAGAACAGCGGAGTGTACGACGAACTCAGAGAGATGGGCCTTGAAGAGGGCGACACCATAAAGCTCTTTGACATGGAGTTCGAATACTATGACGAAGACTATGACTACGACATATGAACATCCTGACAGGGAAAAGTGCCTTCAGTATCTGAGAGACTACGGTACGCCGCCTCACGTTGTAGGCCACTGCGTAGCCGTGGCGGAGACAGCCTGCGAGATTGGGCGCGCGCTCAACGAAAAAGGCGGTACAAAGGCTCCCGCGATAGAGCGCGTCGAATTCGAGACTTTTGACAGCGGCAGAGAATTTCCGGCCTACAGAACCGACAGAAGCACGCTTGTATGTACGGATGAGAACCGGAATGATTCCGGCGGGATGAGGCAGTTCGACCTTGAACTGACACTGGCCGCGGGGCTTTTGCACGACATGGCCAGGGTAGAGGAAAGGCACTGGGACGCAGCAGCCGATTTCTGTCTTGAGCAGGGGCTGACTGAGGAAGCCAAGATCATCCGCGTACACATGCAGTACGAATTCATCCAGGACGCCATGCTGCTCACTGAAGCCGACCTTGTTTGTCTCGGTGACAGGCTTGTGCTCGAAGACAGGTACGTTGGGATCGACGAGCGCATGGATTACATTATCGCAAAGGCAGAACGCAGCGGCAACATGACTGCCAGACCGATTATACTCAGGAAAAAAGAAGAAACAAAAGTACTTTTAAGACAGATAGAAGAACGCATCGGCATGAGCCTCGACGAGCTCATGGGCGCATAACATGATCGACAGGGAACTTGACAGTATTCTCAAATGCGTGGAAAAACCCGCGCGCTATATTGGAGGAGAGGTCAACATTGTGAGGAAGAATCCTGACAGTGTCGATGTTAGAATGGGATTTGCCTTCCCGGACACCTATGAAATAGGGATGTCCTACATGGGAATGCAGATCCTTTATAATATCCTGAACAAAAACGAGAGGATATACTGCGAGAGGCTGTTCGCGCCTGCCGATGACATGGAAGCCATCATGAGAGAAAAAGGCAGAAAGCTCTTTACTCTCGAGACTTTCACGCCTGCCGACGAGCTGGATATAATCGGCTTTACTCTTCAGTACGAGATGGCGTTCACCAACGTTCTCAACATGCTGGATCTTTCGGGGCTCCCGATAAGACGTGAAGAACGCGCAAAGGCAGCAGAAAAGGGCTGCCATATGCCTGTCATAATAGCAGGCGGTCCGTGCGCGTTCAATCCGGAACCTCTGGCTGACTTTGTCGACGTATTTCTCATAGGTGACGGCGAAGAACTGCTGGAGAAGGTCTGCGAGGCCTTTGCGGACGCAAAGGAGGCAGCCGGCGCGGACGCAGATTCACGAGGCGCGTTTCTCCGCAGCATAGCGGAATTCGACGGAGTGTACATTCCGGATTTCTATGATGTCAAATACTATGAAGCCGGTGAGGCGGGGGAGCGGGGCACTATCAAAAGCGTAAACAGAACCGCTGATTTCGTGCCTGAAAAGGTGACCAGGGCAGTCGTAAAGGATATCGACAGAACAGCTTTCCCGACGAACAACATAGTTCCTTTCATAGATACGGTTCACGACAGATCTGTCGTTGAGACGTTCAGGGGCTGTACGAGAGGCTGCAGGTTCTGCCAGGCGGGCATGATCTACAGGCCTGTCAGGGAGAGAAGACCCGAGACGATAAAGGAACTCGCCATGGAGCAGCTGGCGAATACAGGTCATGAAGAACTGTCCCTGCTTTCGCTTTCCACGAGCGATTACTCTGAATTTGAAGATCTCGCGACTGAGCTGATGGGCCTTTGCAAAGCCCAAAACGTTGCTCTTTCGCTTCCTTCACTGCGTCTTGATTCCTTCTCTTTCAAGGTTCTCGACGAGATACAGGGTTACCGCAAGTCCGGGCTCACATTCGCGCCGGAAGCCGGTACGCAGAGGCTGAGAGATGTTATAAACAAGAACATCACAGAAGATGATATATACGGCGCTGTCCGTCAGGCGGTTGAGCTCGGATGGGAGCACATAAAGCTTTACTTCATGATAGGACTTCCGGGAGAGACCCTGGAGGATCTGGACGGAATAGCTGAAATCGCCAGAAAGATAATGGACATCAATTATGAGATCCGCGGCAGAAAGGGAGGCAGATTCAGGGTTACAGTCAGTGTTTCCAACTTTGTGCCTAAGGCTCACACGCCGTTCCAGTGGGAGGCTCAGGACAGACCTGAGGACTTCGTCGAGAAGCACAACTACCTGTCCTCCAGACTTCACATCAAGGGAGTTACCTTCAATTACCACGAAACAGTAACCAGCAACCTAGAGGCGGTCTTTGCCCGGGGCGACAGAAGGACCGGCAGAATCCTTGAGGAAGCCTGGAAGAGCGGATGCAGATTCGACGCATGGACTGAGCATTTCAGACCTGAGCTGTGGGAGAAGGCTTTTGAAACCTGCGCCGCGGAGTTTGGATTCGCTGACGGACAGGCTCTGGAAGCGTTTTATAACTACAGAAAGCGCAGTGAGGAAGAGATTCTTCCGTGGGACATTGTAAATTCCTTCATCGACAGACAGTACCTGCTCGATGAGAAGCACAGGGCGGAGAAGGCTGAGACAACGCCTGACTGCAGGCTGGGCTGCAATCTGTGCGGCGTTAACGAATATACTGAATGCTTTGTAAATGCAAAGGCAGGATGCAGAGGATGAAATATGTGATCCGTTTTCAGAAGACAGGTGTGATCTGTTACACATCGCACCTCGACATAATGAAGGTCTTCAAGCGCTCATTCAAGAGGGCCGGTATTAAGCTCGCCTATTCGCAGGGATTCAATCCTCATCCGAAGATGGGTTTCGCGCAGCCTCTTTCTCTCGGATATGAGAGTCTTGACGAATACATAGAGTTTGAAACGGCCGACGACGATGCATTCACAGCCGATGAAATTCTTGAGAAGATGAGAGCTCTGATGCCGGAAGGCCTCGACCTGCTTTCAATCAGTGAGGCGACCCACAGCAAGACTCTGGCAGCGAACACAGTAGCGGCTGAATACACCATTGAAATACCGCTGGGAGCCGCGGGGAATAGAGAGCCTGTTTCAACGGATCCGAGAATGCTGTGGCAGAGCTACATGGGACAGGACGAAATAATGACTCTCAAGAAGCAGAAGAAGAAAAAAGAGCCTGTTCTAGTGAACATAAGACCGAAAATACGCGAGATGGTGTTTTTCCCGTCGGAAGATGAACTCCGAATCGACGCGGTCCTTGATTCCGGAAGTGATTCCAACCTCAGTCCGGAGCTTGTAATCACCACGATTCTTGAGCGGTTTGGTCTGGACATACCGCGCAGCGAGATAAAGGTGACCAGAAATAAAATACATTTTAAGGAACACTTGACATAAAATTCCAATCATGCAATAATCGATGCAGGGTTGGAATTTTTATTAGGGGCTGAAAGGGTACTGGTGATTGGAGATGAAGGGCTTATTTGATTTTTTGAAAGAGAATAAAACAGTTCGTGAATTCCTTGATGAGTATGGTGCGCAGGTGAGAAAGATGGCTGTAATATGCCTTGCGGGACTTGTGCTCTTCGCGGGATTTTCGCTTTTTAAGAGCGGGAGTGACAGCGCCCGGCAGGATAGAAGCGCGGCAGGGACAGGTGAAGAAACCGCTGACGCCTATTCAGGGGAGAATGCTCTTTCTGACGGCATGATTTTCGTCGACATAGGAGGCGCTGTCAAAAATCCGATGCTGGCGGAGCTTCCCGACGGGAGCAGAGTAGACGATGCCATCCAGGCCGCAGGAGGGCTGAAACAGGAGGCGGACATGTCGAACATAAACAGGGCGGAGTTTCTGATAGACGGACAGAAGGTATTCATACCGTCACTGGCACTCGATGAGGACGGAAATGTCATTTCTGATGCGCAGACCGGCACGACAGGTTCGTCCGGAACTGATTCGACCGGCAAGGTAAACATAAATACGGCCGACTCGTCGCAGCTTCAGACCTTAAACGGCGTCGGCCCTGCAACAGCCCAGAAGATAATCGACTACAGACAGTCCAACGGGACTTTTTCAAACATAGAGGACATCAAGAATGTCTCAGGCATTGGAGACAAGACCTTTGAAAAGCTCAGGGATTACATAACCATATGAGGCTGCCTTTGCATGAGAAACTTGACGCGAAGAATCAGAAAAATGTAGAATGTCCTCGGAAAATGAAGCATTTCTTGAGGAGGAATCAGATGATAATCAAAGACATCAAAATCCTTGACGAGGACTTTAAGGTCAGAGAACACATGAACGTTCTGGTTGAGGACGGAAAGTTTCAGTCCATTACGAAAGGCATGCCAGATCCTGAAGGACGCGAGGTCATAGACGGAAGCGGCAAGTTCATGATGCCCGCATTTTACAACACTCACTGTCACGTGCCTATGACGCTGCTCAGGGGTTACGGCGAGGGACTTCCGCTGCAGAGATGGCTGCAGGAGAGGATATTTCCTTTTGAGGCCAAGTTCAGCCCGCAGTATAAGTACTGGGGTGCGAAGCTCGGCGCTCTGGAGCTCATGAAATCCGGCTGCGTGTCCATAACCGACATGTATTTCGATCTCGTTGATTACGGAAGAGCTCTCTTCGAGGCGGGAATGAAGGCAAACCTTTCAAACGGCATCGTAAGTTTTGACGATAGCGCGTCTTACTTCGAGGACAGATCATATCAGGACACAATCAATCTGATGCAGTGGATCAGGGACAATGAATCCGAAAACGACGGACGCATAAAGGCCGATGCTTCTGTACATTCGGAATATGCCAACAGGGAGAAAGCTCTTAGAGAAGTATTTGAATTCGCCGCGGATGAAGGGCTGATCGTACATGCTCATGTCTCAGAGACAAAGTCCGAGCACGAGGAATGCAAAAGCAGACATGGACTTAGTCCGACCGCGTATTTTGAAAAACTGGGAGCGTTCAGATCGCCGGTTATCGCGGCACACTGCGTATGGCTGGAGGAAGAGGATATAGACATCATGATTTCGAACGGCGCGTTCATGTCACACAATCCTTCTTCGAATCTGAAACTCGGAAGCGGAATTGCCCCTCTGAAGAAGTACTTCGACAGAGGCATGAACATAACAATAGGAACTGATGGAGCGTCTTCAAACAACAACCTGAACATGCTTGAAGAAGTTAATCTTGCCGCAATGCTCTGCAGGGGTCAGTCCATGGACGCCAACGCTATCTCGGCTGCCGATATCATCAAAGCGGCCACAAGAGGCGGAGCTCTGGCTCAGGGAAGGACCGACTGCGGACTTATCAAGGAGGGGTTCAGGGCTGATTTCATACTGTTCGACATGGACAGGGAACACCTGACGCCTGATTACGATACTCTCGCCAATGTGCTGTTCTCCGCCCAGAGCTCAGACATATGCATGACCGTTTGTGACGGCGAGATAATCTGCAAGGACGGGGAAGCGCTGTTCATAGACGAGGAGGAGACTATCGCAAAGGCAGAAGAAAGTTTCAAAAAAGTGCTTGAAAGCCTTTGATGATTGATATATAATACCGCTTGCGTGTTTAAGTGCAGCAATAAGGCTGCGCAGGCTGTAAATTAAGAAAGTGGGGTAATTTAATGGCTAATATTAAATCCGCAAAGAAAAGAATCCGTGTTATCGACAAGAAAACAGCAAGAAACAGAAGAGTTAAAGGTCATCTGAAGGATGTCCTGAAGTCATTCGACGCTGCAATCGAGGCAGGCGATATGGAAAAGGCCAAGGCAGATCTGGCATTGGCTGAGAAGAAGCTTATGCAGGCTGCTGCAAAGGGAACTATCCACAAGAACGCCGCTTCAAGAAAGGTTTCAAGACTGACACAGAGATTCAACAAGGCTAACGCCTAATTCTCACCCGTCCCCACCGGCACATAAGTTAAATGTGCGATGCGAATTATCGTATCAGAGAAGCAGACCACTCCGGCTTGTCTCAGCGGAGTGGTTTTTGTTTTTTGTTATATGCTGTCGATATGTGTTATAATTACTCTGTATTTTTATGTGAAGTTGAGGTTACTAAAATGAGCACACACATCAACGCTGCCGAGAGAGGCGACATAGCGGAATCGGTACTTCTTCCGGGAGACCCGCTGAGAGCGAAATTCATAGCCGAGAACTTTCTGGAGAACGCCAGATGTTATTCGGAAGTACGCAACATGCTCGGGTTCACGGGCACATACAAAGGAGTGCCTGTATCGGTGCAGGGAACAGGCATGGGCATGCCGTCCATGGGCATTTATTCTTATGAACTGATACACGAATACGGATGCAGGAACCTTATTCGAATCGGCACTGCCGGTTCATTCAGAGAGGAACTTGGCCTTGGCAGCATAGTTGTGGCTGTCGGCGCGTCCACGGACTCGAATTTCGCGCATACATATAAGCTGCCGGGCAGCTACACTCCTACGGCAAGCTATGAACTGCTGTGCAAGGTCAGGGATGCTTCTGAGGAAACAAGCATCGCTTTCACAGCGGGAAATCTCGTGTCATGCGACGTATTCTACGAGTCGGATCCGGACTGGTGGAAATCATGGGCGAGCGTCGGTGTTCTCGGCGTTGAAATGGAAGCGGCTGCTCTTTACATGAACAGCGCCGCCGGAGGCGCGAACGCCCTGGCCATAATGTCCATCAGCGATAATTTTGTTACCGGTGCGAAATCAACCGTCGAAGAGAGACAGACAAGTTTCACAAACATGATGAAGCTCGCTCTTGAAACGGCCATCAAATAAACAAGGAGTTTAAAATGAAAGTTCTTGAATCAGCAGAAAACTATCTCGAAGCGATTCTCATGGTTCGCGAGGAGAAGGGTGTTGTAAGGGCAATTGACATAGTTAACAAGCTTGGGTTCAGCAAGCCGAGCGTCAGTGTGGCGATGAAGAACCTGGAAATCAATGAATTCATCACCAGAGACAGCGACGGGTTCATCAAACTCACGGAAAGCGGCGAAGAGATAGCTAAAATGATATACGAGCGGCATAATCTTCTCACATCGCTGTTCGTAAAGCTTGGTGTCAGCGAAGAGACCGCGAGAGAAGACGCGTGCAAGGTAGAACACGACCTGAGTGAAGAGACATTCGAATGCATCAAGAAAGCGTATACTGATATCAAATGAGCGACTACAGAAAGTACATAAGAAATTTCAGCATCATAGCCCATATTGACCACGGCAAATCGACTCTGGCCGACAGAATGATCGAGATGACCGGCACAGTCAGCCACCGCGACATGCGCGAGCAGTATCTGGACAACATGGAACTGGAACGCGAACGCGGCATTACCATCAAACTGCAGACCACGAGAATGGTCTTCAAAAGCAAGGACGGTAATGAGTATATTTTCAATCTGATAGACACGCCGGGCCATGTTGACTTTACATATGAAGTATCACGTTCACTTGCAGCATGCGAGGGCGCGGTGCTTGTAGTTGACGCGACGCAGGGCGTTGAGGCTCAGACTCTGGCCAACGTTTATCTTGCAATGGACGAGGATCTGGAGATAATGCCCGTTCTCAACAAGATGGACCTTCCAAGCGCCCGTCCTGACGAAGCGCGCGCAGAGATCGAAGAAGTCATAGGTATTGATGCTTCCGACGCTCCGATGGTTTCCGCGAAAGAAGGAACGGGAGTTGAAGAGCTCCTTGAGGAGATAGTCACGAAGATTCCGGCGCCGTCAGGAGATGAAAACGGCAAGCTGAAGGCGCTTATATTTGACTCTTATTACGATAACTACAAAGGCGTGGTCATATACACCAGAGTGTTTGACGGCGAAGTCAGAAAAGGCGACATGATACGCCTGATGAACACAAATAAAAAATATGAAGTTACGGAAGTCGGAGTATATTCCCCGGGTCCTGTAGAATGCAAAAGCCTCAGGGCAGGAGAGGTAGGTTACATCTGCGCAAGCATCAAGCAGGTTGCCGATGCCAGAGTGGGCGATACGATCACTCTTGACGAAGACCCTGCGGATGAACCGCTGCCGGGATACAAAAAAGTTCAGTCAATGGTGTACTGCGGAATCTATCCGGCTGAAGGCGAGAAGTACGAGAACGTCAAGGACGCTCTTGAAAAACTGCAGGTCAACGACGCGGCTTTCCACTTTGAGCCTGAGACATCAACAGCTCTCGGATATGGATTCAGATGCGGCTTTCTGGGGCTTTTACACATGGAGATCATCGTGGAACGCCTTGAGAGAGAGTTCGATCTCGGTGTAATAACCACTTCGCCGAGCGTAATATACAAGGTCGTAATGAACGACGGCTCTGTGCGCATGGTGCAGAATCCGTCAAATCTGCCTGATCCTATTGAAATAGATCACATAGAAGAACCCATGGTAAAGGCCGACATCATGGTGCCGAAAGATTATGTGGGCAGCATCATGGAAATCTGCCAGGAGCGCAGAGGCCGCATGATAAACATGGAATACATAACCGAGAACAGAGTTAATCTCCACTATGACATGCCTTTGAACGAAGTCATCTACGATTTCTTTGACGCGCTCAAATCCAAAACGCGGGGATACGGCTCTCTTGATTATGAGTTCAGCAGATATGAGCCGAGCAAGGTAGTGAAGCTTGACATACTGCTCAATAAAGACATGGTTGACGCTTTCAGCATGATCGTCCACGAATCCAAGGCTTATTCGAGGGGAAGATTCGTTTGCGAGAAGCTGAAGGAGATCATACCAAAGCATCAGTTCGAGGTGCCTATACAGGCAAGCATCGGACAGAAGATAATAGCCAGGGAGACTGTCAGAGCATACCGGAAGGACGTTATAGCAAAGTGCTATGGCGGCGACATCTCAAGGAAAAAGAAACTCCTGGAGAAACAGAAAGAAGGAAAGAAGAGAATGCGCCAGTTCGGAACAGTGGAGGTTCCGCAGGAAGCATTCACAGCGGTGCTCAAATATGACGATAACAAGTAACGACAACACTATCGGATTGTATGTACATGTTCCGTTTTGTCTCAGGAAGTGCAGATACTGTGACTTCCTGTCCTTTGAATGCCATGACGACAGAGCCCTGAATCAGTACGCCGACGCGCTTGTTCGTGAAATAAACGCAAGATACGAGGAATGGCCGTACAAAGTAGTCGATTCCATTTACATCGGCGGCGGAACCCCGTCGGTACTCGCTGCTGAGGACATGAAGAGAGTGATGGAAACGATAAAAGATAACTTTGTTGTGACTCTTGACAGCGAGATAACCATCGAGGCAAATCCGGCCACTCTGGATGACAGAAAACTTGAAACGTATCTTGAGGCAGGGATAAACAGAATCAGCATCGGCGTCCAGTCCTTTGACAACAGCATCCTGAATCTTCTGGGCAGGGCACATGACAAGAATGACGCGCTTAATGCCGTAAGAATGGCGAAGAAAGCCGGATTCAAGAATGTAAATGTCGACATGATGTTCGGTATTCCGGGTCAGACTCTCAAGATGTGGCGCGATTCGCTTCGTCAGTGCATATTCCTAAGACCTGAACACATATCCCTCTACAGTCTGCAGATAGAGGAGGGCACTCCTTTTCAGAAGATGGTGGACAACGGGACTCTCGAACCTACGCCTGACAGGGTGGACAGAACCATGTACCACGACGCGATCGACATGCTGACACAGGCGGGATACAATCACTACGAGATATCCAACGTCGCTCTGCCGGGATACGAGAGCAGACACAACCTCAAGTACTGGTCATACAAGGAGTATCTGGGACTCGGTCCTGGAGCCAGTTCATTCATGGGCGGCCACAGGTTCAAAAACGCGTCTTCCGTTCTTGAGTATCTGAAGTACATAAAGAAAGGTCTGCCGCCGGTTAAGCCTGAGGATGTGGAGAGATACACACCGCGCGAAGAGATGGGAGTGTTCGTGTTCACAGGACTCAGAAAGACCGCCGGCTTTGACATAAGGGATTTTGAGAGCACCTTTAATCTTGATTTCTTCGATGTGTATGATCCGTCGATAATAACAAACCTCAAGGGACTCATCGAGATGGACGGCTTTGTAATGAGGCTTACGGAAAAGGGACTTGATGTGTCCAACAGGGTAATGTCGGAGTTCGTATAGAAGCGAAAACATTGCTATATAATTAACAATATCTGATAATACTGAGGTGAATATAGGAATTTTGATGTAAAAATGCATAATTATAATGCGTTTTTACTCTTTTTTTTATCATTATACTGTTTTGATGTGTTAGTATAGAATAAGTTAATTTCGATAATTAATTAACAAACAATCAATTTGTAATCATTTTTGGCACGAAAATCAATTGTTATTCAAGGAGGAAAAATCATGTCAGAATTAAGAACAGCATTACCTAAGATCACAACTCCGCTGCCGGGCCCTAAGGCGCAGGCTCTGATCGAGAGAAGAGCAAAGGCAACACCTAAGGCCATCGGAACTGCTTACAAGGCAGTTATCGAAAGAGGCGAAGGAGCAATGTTCGAAGACG
>Ga0256407_10009557_pt1 | contig 13858 bp, 1 predicted proteins | sample RumenRJG_04DNA_FD_193489 | JGI IMG/M metagenome (GOLD analysis project Ga0256407, IMG submission 193489) | Bovine rumen microbial communities from Lethbridge, Alberta, Canada - RJG_04 | ecosystem: Host-associated > Mammals > Digestive system > Stomach > Rumen | place: Canada: Alberta | collected... | reverse complement strand
AATACATTTGAAAATTCATCATTATAAAATGAAAAATATAATTTGACCTCAAAAATTTATAAAATATTTTTAAATAAAAATTAAAATAATATGATATAAATAAAATTATGAATAATGAATCAAAAATTTTAGGATTACTTTTATTAATTATTTTTAAATTTCCCTTTTCAAATTTAGAATTAATCTGTCCTCCAGACCATTTTAAAATAGATGATTATTATTGGAATTATCAAGATTATAATGATGAATATGAATATTTATATGGATTTAAATTTAATTATAGATTAGGAAATATTCAATATGATGATTATTGGAGTGGAATAATATATACTCCAAATAATTTTTGTTATTTATCTCAAAGAGAAACTAGAAATGATAATTATGAACATTGTTATAATGAAATAAATCAAATTGAAGTAAATATAGGTGACAATATAAATAATGAAGATGATGAAAATAAAGATAAAGAAAATAATGATAATGAAGATTATGAGAATGAAGATTATGATAATGAAGATTCTAATGAAGAAGATAATAATAATAAAGAATATGATGATGAATATGATGAAGAAAATAATGATAATGAAGATTATGAAAATTATTATTATGAAAAAGAAGATTCTAATGAAGAAAATAATAATAATAAAGAATATGAAGACATTATAACTGGACTTGTAAGTTGTGATTTTCCAGATTATGAAAATCCTGAATTAATACCAATTGAACCTAAATTAATAAATGTAATTGATTCAGATGAATCAAATATTCCATCTGATCCTTATGTTAAAATTGATAAAGAATATCATAATCATAAAAGTTTATATGAAAATGCTTGTCCAACAATAAATAATAGAATACTAATTCCAATGGATGAAAAAATTATAATTGGAAATAAATATGTTTTTTATTTTAATGTTGTTAATCCTTCAGATTTAACTATTAAATTTAAATTTCAAGCTCATACAATTATTACTTCATTTTCAATGATGAGAAATGATAAAATCAAATGGAAAAAATATGAAGATAAGACATTCCCATTAACTAATTTAATTGAAATTAAACCACATTCAGTACTTAAAGTACCATTTGAAATAACTTTTAATGATTTATCTCAATATGAAGGATTACCATTTAATAAAGGAACTATTACTAGTAATATTACAGGAACATCAAATGAAAAATATTATCATGAAAATGTATTACATTGGAGAAAAAATCTTACAAATTATGTTAATTATAGTTATCCAATATATTCTGCTCTAGAAATTGAATTAGAATCAAATAATCAATTATATATTTCAACATATAGTATGATGCATAAAAGAAAAAATAAAAATATTTTAAATTATATTGGAGATAATTCATGTGATTCAGATAAATCTTGTGTTGAAGGGTATGGATGTGTTTCTAATGAATGTATTAAATGTGAAAAATATACTTGTAGTGGATGCTTAAATAATAAAAAAAATTGTACTAAATGTTTTCCAATTTCTAAAAATGGACAATGGAATGTAATTGAAACAAATCAAAATTTAACATGTGATTTGAATTTTGTAGATATTACTAAATTTGATATTAATTTCAATATTAAAAAACAGGTTCCTCCTGCTATTCATTTTAGAGTTACTATGGAATTTTGGATGTTTGTTGCTTCTCCTCAATTAATAAAAGGAAAATTTGCAAATATTATTTATAAAGATTTTATGGTAATTTCATTATTGCCTAAAACTGAAGCAAATCAAATGAATATTTATTGTATTCCCTTAGAATTTATATATAAATTTCCTGATGATCCTTATTTAATTGAAGAAGTTGGATATAATTTTAATGATTTTATTAATAAAACTCTTGAAGCTCCTTATTTATCTGAAACAATTGAAGATTCAGCTTCTAAATGGTTTTATGTTAGATGTGCATATAATATTGAATCTAGTAAATGGTATTTAAATGATCAATATGAATCTAATTTACCTATTCCTCAATATTTTAAAAATGTAAACAATTCAAATATTTCACAAAGTAATATGCCTTTTCATATTAAAAAATTTTATAAAGAAAATGATATGACCTATTTACAATTTGATAATTTTACAAATTATAATGATACATTTATTTATTTAAGAAATTTAAATATATATAGAGAGTATATGCCTCAAAATATAATTACAAAATATTTTAATATGCATGAATTTGAATATCATCATATGTTCCCTCAATTATTGTATAGTATGCCATTAGATGATGTAAGGGAAGATTCTATTAATATTAACATCTTTTATTTTAATACATATAATTATGGAAATAGAGATAATACTGGTAAAATAGAAGATAATGTTAAAATAATATCGAATAATAAATTAATAATTTCCTCTAATATAGATAATTTACGTCCTCCTAGAACATTTCAAAGATTAAATTTAAATAGATTAAATTTTCAAGCAAAAGATTGTGATTATAAAGATTATCAATCTTTATATCGTTATAGTAATCAAAGTTATTGTTTTGAAGATTATAAGGCTTTTGCATGTGATGCAAATACAGCAAATCCTAAATTACCATATTATTTAGATATTTTTAATTTTACTTGTAATGAATATTGTAGAAAAGGTTATATGAGAGCATTAAGAGATACCGATGAAATTGGAAGTCAATATTGTTCTAAATCATGTAGTGAATTTGTTAAAGATTGTCCCTTCGAACATGAATTATATGCAGAAACTAATTTTTTCAGATGTAAAACAGGATTTTTTGATTTATATTATAAATGTTATGATGAAAATGATCTTATGAATAATGAAGAAAATGTTGGAATGTATTTTAGTGGATTTTTAAATAGTCATACTATTATTATTCCATTAAAACATGAATATACAAATTATGCTATTTCTGTTTGGATTTATCCAGAATTTAGGCTTAGAAATTATAAATATGATCTTGATAATGATAAAAAATTAAATAAACCATTTTTTTGGGATGATTATATTGATTATACTATTTTTTTAACTAATAGTTTTAGAATTAAATTAGGGAATTATAATACTTCTTGTTGTTCTTATTATAATAATTTAGAATATCTTTCTGGTACAACACTTAGAATGTCTGAAATGTTTAATAGATTAACATGGAATCATTTAACAATTTCATTTGATCAATATGCATCAAATTATGAATATTATTCAACTTATATAAATCATCAGTATAATGATTATATGGGAAGAATTAATGTTACTAATCCACCTAAATTATCAACAATAATATTTTGTAATAAAGATAATTTTAATTATAATGAATATATTAATATAAGTGATTATTGTAAAAATGTAAAATGGTATGATGCACATTATAGAAAATTACAAATTTTTGATTTATCAACAGCAAGTAGATATTCAGCAATTTTTATAGATAAATGGGAAGATAGACCAAATTCAATATTAAAACATGAATATTTTTCAACATTAAGTTCAATGAATAGAAATATAGTTAAAGACTTAATTGGTAATAGTGATGGTTTTATTCCAATTATAGAAAGAAGTGGTACATTTTATAATCCTGATAATTCAAATTTTATTAATTATGAAGCATATTATACTGCAGAACAAGCTTTTCCAGATTATCTTAATACATATATCACTAATGTTTCAACTCAATATGGTTCTATTGCCTATGTGACTTTCTCACCCAAAGATGAAAAATGTATTATTAGATCTTCAAGTAAATGTTTAAAATGTATAAAAACTTTATCAAATTTTAATGGTAATTGTTATGATTATTCAAAAAAAAATACAAAAGAAGCTTATTCAGTTTATAAAAATCCAGGAAATAATATGCCAAATAAAATAAATTTAAATATTAAACCTGATATATTAAAAACTTTTCCTTCAATTACAGTATTTTTTTTTATTAATATATATGGTTTTACAGAAGAAATTAATTTAGATAATCCTGAATCAAAAAAAATAATTATTTTTGATGAAGCTACTAATTTTTATTTAGGATATGACCCAAATATAAATAATCAAAGCTTATTTATAGAACATAATGGAAGAAAAATATTTGAATATTTCAATTTTAAAAAAGATAGATTTGGTCATTGGTGTCCAATCTCAATCGCAGCATTTAGAGAATCAGATAGAACATTTCAATTAAATATGGTTCAAGCATCAATATATTTATCAAATTTACCATTTATTTTTACATATCCTTATGAAATGCCATATCTTGAATTTACTGAATTATCAATTACAAATTCTTGGGTTGGTTTATTAAGAGATGTTAAAATTTTTGATGATTTTATAATGAATGCTTTGGGTTCGATAATTAATCCAAATGATGATAGTACAAAAATTCCATTTATAAATATTCCTCTTCGAGATTATTATAACGATTGTGCTAATAAAACTGATTTTGATTCACTATCTGATGAATTTGGATTTAAATGTGTTAAAGATTATAATCCATTTGATATAGAATGTAATGATCCAAATTCTTTATATATTACATATTATCAAGGTGAAGCTGGAGGATGTTCATGTTGTGGAACATGTGGAACAAATCAATTTTTGTTACATGAATGTTTGGGAGGCCATTATTATGAATATGATACTAATTCTTTTAATGATCAAACTTGTTCTCAAAAACATGAAAATTGGATTAATTATTATCCAATTATTGATGATGGTCATTTTTTAAGATGTACTGAAATGAACAATTTTAATTTAAATAGATTAGGTCATATAAATGTTTCAAAAATTTCAAATATTGATGGAAATTGGAATATGGATTTTTGGTTTTATACTCAATCTTTTAGAAATATTTATAACTTTTTAATTCCTGTAAATTCACTGGCTACAAATGATGCAAATAATATATGGAAAAAAAATAATTTTAAAAATGTAATCATAGAATGGGATTATCATTTTAGAATTAAAATAGAAAGCATAAAATTAAATGATAATCCTTTAAATAATGAATATAAATATTATTTTACTTGTACTCCATTAATAGTTAAAAATAATCCAATATATGATTCAGATGAATCATATATTGTTCAAGTTAACATTAATTCATATACATATCAAAGATGGTTTTATGTGAATTGTGGTGCGAGTTATAATGAAAAAAAATTTTATTTAACAGTACGTAGTTCAACATTAAATAATGAGAAAATATTTAATCCAAAAATTATAATAGATCCTTCAAAATCATCTTCTCTGAATATAGATGAAAATAGCCCTTTAGGTTATGGAGTAACACATATAAGAGAATTAAGATTATGGAAATGTTATTCATGTTCTATAGCTGTTAAATATACAAAATATAAAACAAATGATTTTAGTTTTACAAATATTCTTCATCGTTTTAGAGGGTATGCGAGTAGAACAGGAAGTATTAAAAATTATACATATTCTGATACTTTAAATAATGCAAATTCAATAAAAATCACACAAAAGAGCGGTTATCCAGGATTTAATATTTTAGATTCAATTCCTGGTTATTCTGAATGTGATGAAAGTGATTTTTCTTATGCAGAAAATGAACATTGTGTAAATCATTATAATATTGCTAGAATTAAAGATTTTGAATTTATACTTCCTTCTTCAAGAACAAATAGATATACTTTAGAATTTTGGTTTTTTATAGAACAACCATCAGAAATGGAAAATGGACTTAATTTTTATTGGGATAAACATTTAAGTATTTCCTTAATCACAGATAAATCCAATATTAATGGTCTTATAGGAATTTGTTTCCCTCAAGCATATAGAGATAAGGTTGATGGTCTTAAAGGAAATGAAATATATGATTTGTATGAAAAAGCAATAAATAAAGATAGATTTTATTTTACAGAAATTGCTAATAATTGGGCTTTTGTAAGATGTGCTGTTGACCATACAAGAAAATTATTTTATATTAATGAAAATTTAGAATTGACAATTGAATCTGAAATATTATATGGAACTACAAAAGGATATAGACCCTTTAGATATTTTGATTATTCAAAAAATTCTAATTTAAAAGTTCAAAATGGAAAAATCAATAAAAGTAGAATATTTTTAAGACAATTAAGAGCTTTTAGAGAATATTTAGATTATAAACTATTTGATACAAGATATATTAATTTTGAAAAATATAAAAATAGTTGGATAACAATTTTATATGCTGATTTAAATAATGATGTAAATAAGGGTTGTTATATTTCTTCATGTTTTAATTGTGGTTCTGAAAATAATTGTGGTTTACCTTATTATACTTTTGAACCTGATATTTCTAATACTCCTTATTATAATGTAATAGGAGATTGGTTGAAAAATAATGAAAATGTTTTTTATGGAACATATCCAAATATTTATACACCAATATTTTGTGAAGCAGGAAAGGTAGGAGGAATTAATATTACTTGTAGTGGAAGTACATGTAATTATTGTTATAAAGATACATCACATTATTTTTATGTTCCATCGGGAAGTTATCATCTTTTAGATATGAATACTTTAGAATTAACTAATGATTGTAATGGAAATTGCCGATTACCAGATGTGGATCCTAATACTAATAATGGTTATTGCCTTTTTAAACCAGGACAAAATAATTTATTAAGTTGTGGTTCTACATATGAAACATCAAAAAGTGCTGAATTATATAATAATAATTTTATATGTAGTCCAGGATATACAAAAGTATACTTTGAATGTATTAAAGATGATATAATTAAAAATAGTGCAATGTACTTTTCTAATTTTTTTTCATTTAATAATTTAATTTATGTAACTCCTGGTAAAGCTGAATTTGAAGATGATGAATATGGTAGATATACTGACACATCTCTTGAAGATCCAAGATTATTATCATATTATTTAGAAATATGGTTTAAATTAGATAAAATTAATTATCATGATATAATTAGTAATGAAGAAATTTATTTATATGGTTATCCTCATAAAATATTTAAGGATCCAAAGGACCAAAAATTTAAATATTCTAATTTAAAAATAGCATCAGGAACATCTTATCATACTTTACCAAAAATTGATGAATATGAATGGAATAGAATTATAATTGAAAATTATTATTACAAGAATAATAATACTTTTAATATTAAATTATTCACTAATTATCAATTTTCAAATCCTGATGTAGAAATATTGAATTTGAATGGAAGTTTATATAAAATGCATTTTAGAGGAATAGTATTTTGTAATATGCCATATCCAGATTGTTTAATTAAAAATGATCCAGTATATTTACATTGGGGAAATGCATGGTATAGAAATATTCGTATTTGGGATGCTGATATTACATCATTACAGTCTATTCAAGCTTGTGAAATAGGATATACTGAATTAATGAATGCACAAAAATACTATTGGCCATTTACAATTAATTATATTAATAGACATGAAATTCTGGATTTAATAAATCAATATAAATTTACTCTTAATTGGTGGTTTTGGAAAAAATATTATGATGATGATATAAGAGAAAATTATTCCACAGATAATTTTGATTATTCTTTATTAGTAGAGAATCATTATATATCAAAATTAATAAATAATAATACAGAATATGAATTATTGCCATGTTTTTCAACATGTAAAAGATGTTATTCTTCTTCAAATACAGATTGTTATGAATGTATACAAGGTTATGTATTAATTGAAAGAAAATGTTATCCAAATACAGGATATTATTTTAAAACACCTCCTATAAATAATGTCAATGAAATTAACATTTTAACTGATATTAATAATTTTCATATTTCAACCCAAAATCCACTAACAATTACAATATGGATTAAATATTTTGGAATTCAATTAGGGAAAACAACTGATACAGGATATTTCCCTTTATTTTATTTATATAATAAATCAACATTTTTAGCTTATAAACCAAGTAGACAATCGTTAATCTTTGTTATTCATAATGAAGAAGTTGAAGAAGTTGAAGCATATGTTATTAGAATAAAAGAACATATAGGAATTTGGACACATTTTGGTTTTTCTATATATCATTCAAATCATTTAATAAATCAATTTTTTCCTCATATGTTTAATTTTATGGTTAATAGAAATATTATTTCTCCAATTCAATTTCAACCTACAAATCAACCTGTTTATATTAATCAATTTATCTTTTCAACAATTCCAATTTGTTATTACAGTACATTAAATTTTTATTCTAATTTTTGGTATGGTACTTTTGGTCATATAAATGGAATATCTTCAACTAGAAATATTGATTTAATATATAGTGTAAGTCTTTATGGAGCAGATCCTGGAACATGTATTATGGATGATCAATTAAATGGAATTACTGTTTCTTCTCTTAATCCAAATTGCATCCCTGATTATATTCCTTATGATTATTCTTATAATATTTGTCAAAATGATAAATATTTTATTGATCTTTCATTAACATCTATTCCTCCATGTACTCAATGTGATTCTTATTGTAATGAATGTTTTAATAAAGGAAATGATAAATGTAGTTGTGATTTTAATAGAGGTATTTATTGGATTAAATCTAATGATAATTTTACTAAATATCAATGTGAAAAAATAGATAGTATTAATTTTGCTTTTTATGAGGAAGTCACATTTACAGATTTAAAAGTATCAAATAATGATGAAATGGCAATTCATTTTTGGTTAATGATTTATGAATATAAAGAGCATAAATTTCAATCTATTGATATAATATGGTCAAAGCATATTCATGTTAAAATTGTAGATGATAATAATATAGATCCTGCAGAATTTACAGTAAATTGTTTTCCTTATGATTATATTTCTGATCCATCTACAAATCCTGACAAATTATCTATTAATTTCCCTTATAGGAAATGGGTTTATATTAGATGTATGGCAGATAAATATTATTTAAAGTTTAGATTAAATAATCTAGAAGAAAATTTAAATAAAATCCCAATTATTCAAGATATAAAAAGTTCATTAACTATTGTTGATAATAATAATGGTAATTTTAATTATGGTTTTAGTTTTATAAGAGAATTACGTTTATTTTCATCATATAATTTTGATTTTTGGGATGATTCCTTTATTATATTAAATGGTAATAATTTCCCTTATCTTTTACATTATTTCTCTTTTGCATTAGAAGGAAATGATATTTCTAAAATAATAGTAGAAGATAAAATTGAAGGAATATCTCAAAATCTTATTCTTAAAGAAAATAGAATAGGTTATAATTATATTGTTAATTATACTACTTTTACACAATGTAATGAAGGTAATATATATTCACAAATAACTTCAAATTGTGAATCTAGTTCTGGAACTATTTGTCATATTAATAGAGATGAAAATGAGAATTGTTTAAAATGTCTTAATTCACAATATTTAAATCATAATGATAAATGTGTAGATAATTGTTCTCCAAATTATTATGGAGATGATTATTTACTTCAATGTAGACCATGTGATCCAACTTGTTATACATGTAATGGTAAATTAAATAATCAATGCCTTTCATGTACAAATCCATATTATTATATTGAAGAATTACATATTTGTATTGAAAATTGTCAAGTATATAATTTAACTGAAGAAAAGGATGTTCCTAATAGATGTGGTCCGTTCAAAGGACATGGAAATATAACTAATCCTATTTTCTTAACTGATTATTATGATTATAATATTAACAATAATGATTATAGTACAAAAATTATTGATTTAAGTAATTTTATTTCGATAACAATTCAATTATATAATGTTACTTCAAATTTATATTCACACGAATGGATTTATAATTATGAAGAAACTTTAAAGTTAAATGAAAATTATCGTTTATTTAAAACAGAAGATATTTTATCAACAAGTCCATTTACAAGTGATATTACTCAAAATACTGTTAATATTGATCCTTCTTTTTTTAAAATTGGATATAAATATTATATTCAAATAAGAATAATAAATGAAGGAGGAGTAGGTGCAGCGGATTATTATTTAAATTATATTTTAATCATGAATGATTATCCAGAAATTAATTCAATGACTTCATTACCTTATACTGGTTATATTATTACTGCATTTTTATTTACATGTAATTATTGTATTGATGATAAAACAAATAAAGAAAATTTATTATATAAATTTACTTATGTTGATAAGAGGGATGATTTATTTGAAGGATATAATATAAATTATGATATAGATCAAAATGAACAAGTTATACAAGATTGGGATACAAAGACAGAAGTATTATATAAATTTGAAAATATCAATCCAAATGAAAATGAGAATAATAATTATTATATTAAATGTTATTGTAAAGATGAATATGGTTTATATAATTCAACATTTATAACAATAAAAGTATATGATCCTCCTTTTATTAGTGGAAAAAATATTCCAATTTCAGAAGTAATTTCAACAATTGAATTAAATAGAGAATTATCTTCCAAACAACTTTTAAATATAGCTGATTTTCTTTCAATTTTAACAAATTATGAAGATGCAAGAACTTTAAATAGAACAACTATAACAAATTATGATGAAAATGGTGAAACTGAATTATTAAATTTATATGATCCAATTAATAAAGAAAATGATTTATTTTGTAATAAAAGAGGAAATTCATATATAATATATTATTATTTAACATGTAAATGTATAAATTATTATGGAAGTAATTGTCAAATTGATATAGATTCATATATTCAATTAGTAACAATTTATAAAAATTTATATAATAAAATAATTAAAATACAAACTGATTATTTTAATGAAGATATATTAAATTCAATTTATTTATTAGTTAAATCTAGTTCAGAGTTTTTGCAAATTGATGATATGGATTATTTACTTAATTCAATGGAATATATTATTTTATATTTTAATTCATTTAGAACTGAAATGTTAACAGAAACAAATTATAAATTAGGTTTTGATATATTTCATTATTTATTTGAATATGGAATGAATATGGTTAATTCTTTTAAATTAAAAAATTTCTTTGAAGAATCAAATTCAGAAATATATAATAAAGAAGAATTGAGAAATAAAACTTTAAATGAAAAACAAATTAATATAATGAAAGATTATTTTAAAAAAATTAAAAATGGATTAGAAAGATTAGTTTATTTTTATGTTAAAGAAAAAAATGAATTAATTTATAAATCAAGAAACCTAAATATATATATTTCTAAAATAAATCAAAATTTTAATTTTGAAGAATATTTTAAAGATGATATAAATAAATATCAACCTTATTTTGATTTATCAGATTGTTTAAAACATTCATTAATGTCAAATTATAATGCAATATTTACAGCAATTATATATAAAATAACACCATATATGACAAATGAAGAATATTATTGGAATTCTAATAGTCCATTAATAACAATTAAATTATTTGATTTTGATTCAATAAAAAAAATATATATTAATGATTGTGGAAAAGGAACAGAAGCTAAATTTTATTTTCCAATTAGTCTATATTCAATAGTTGATTTAATAAATTCAAAAAAAAATAATTTATCACCTGAAAATCAATTATCAACAAAAGATGATGTATTTATTAATCTAGTATATATTGATTCTAAAGGTAAAGTTTATAATACTAGTCTTGATGAAAGACGAAATGAATTATTTGTTCCTTTTAATTTTTCATGTAAATTTTATCAAATTGAAAATGAAGGTAAAAACATTTCTTTAAGCAATTTAACATTAGATTATCATAAATATACTAATAATAATTATATATTATGTTATGCTAATAAATTTCTTCAATCTGAGTATTCTGAATTTATTGTTGAATTTTATACTTTTGACTCCAATTTTCATTTAAATTCAAAATTCTTTTATTTAAAATATTTTCAATTAATTACTTATGGACCTAATTATAAAGGAAATAATGCATTTTATTATTTCATTGGTATAATATCATTTTATATTGGAATGGTCCTTTTATATACTTTATTAGATATTAAAATTTTAAAACACCTCAAATTATTAAATAATATGAAAAATATTATTATAAAACAGAATCTTCCTTATCGAGAAAAATATTATTTTAATGATGATATAAAAATTTCTCCAGAAACAAAAAATAAATTAGATAATAAAAGGTTTAGAGATATTTTAGATGGAAATCTTGATATAAATAATATTGACGTTAATATTCATGCAGATAAAATTTCTGTTTATGATAAAAAATATAAAAAAGTAAATGATGAAATAAAATTTAAAAAAGATTATTTTAATCCAAAGACAAAAAAAAAAGAAATAAAAAATTCAACATTTTTTAAAAGAAATGAATCATCAGAATATGATTTAGGAACAGATAATGAAAAACAACATACTACAGAAAAAAGAATAGAAAATCAATTACAATTAAGAAATAATTTTTTTAATCCTAATTATGGAATTGAAAATGAATTAAATAAAAATATTACTAATGAAATTATTCATAAACCTAATCCACCAAAAAATAAAAAAAATGAAAAAATTCCTAATCCAAATTTAAATTTCTTTGATGAAACAGGAATAAGAAAAAATGATAATAAACATACTAATTTTTTTCATGATGAATATGATACCTATAATGAAAATCCAAAACAACCAAAAATTATATCAGAAAAATTAAAATATTATGGAAGAAATAATTTTTTAGATCAATTAAAAGATGAAATTAGTAGTAGTGGTGATTCTACAAAAAGAAATTTAAAAAATTATAATCCATCTATTAATATTAAAGCTATATATAATGATATTGATTTAAATTTTGGTTCAAATTCTAAGGATGATTTACCAAGTTTAGCTTGTCCTTTAACTTATAATAAAAGATTATTAGAATTCTTTAGATTAGAAATAACAATGATGGAATTTTTTAAATATAATATTAAAAATAGATATATTTTAAATATAACTTTTGGTAAATTTTCTATTATTTTTCATAGATATCAAAGAATAGGAAATTTAATTACACAATTTGCACTTTATGCTTTCTTTTTAAGTATTTTCTTTACTTGTAATGTAAATCAAACAAATATAAATAAAAAAAATCATATTGATAAATTATTTATTTTATATTGTTTTATTACAGAAATTTTTTCTTGTTTATTAATTCATTTACCTGCTTTTATGTTTTATGTTGATGTTTCTAAATTAAGACCTATTTATAAAAAAATTATAGATGATGAAGGATTAAATATTGAAAAAGATTTTAATACTATTATTAATAATAGATGTCATTGGAATATTTTAGGTGTTATTATTCAATTTATTTTTACAATTATTAGTTTTTATTTTAGTTTTTGCTTTGTTTGTATTTATGCATATAAAAAGAAGACTTTTACTTATGCAATTTTAGTTACTATTTTATTAGATCTTTTCTTTTTTGAATTTATATGGGAATTAATTCTTGGATTTTTATTTTTAATTAGAAAGAGAGGTAGAGGTTTTATCTATATAGCTGAATTTTTAAATAGAATGAGATCTATGAAAACCTTAACTTGAATTTTTATAATATTAAATTCAAAATTCTTAATTAAATATATATTATATTAAATTTTATTGAAGGAATATATAGCATATGAATTAATTATATTTAAATAATTATAATTATTTTTTTAATTATCACATTATTGCTATTAATAAATATATTAATAATTATTAATTATTTTTTTAATTATCACATTATTGATGTTAATAAATATATCAAATTTAATTATATAATTAAAATTATATATAAATTGGAAAATATTTTAAATATATTCATTTAAATAAAAAAGATAAATATAAATAATCTAATAAATATTAATGGATTTTAAATATTGGGGATTGGGGATTGGGGATTAGGGATTGGGGAATGGGGGGTGGGGAGCGGGCACAAAGCC
>Ga0256407_10009553_pt1 | contig 13867 bp, 13 predicted proteins | sample RumenRJG_04DNA_FD_193489 | JGI IMG/M metagenome (GOLD analysis project Ga0256407, IMG submission 193489) | Bovine rumen microbial communities from Lethbridge, Alberta, Canada - RJG_04 | ecosystem: Host-associated > Mammals > Digestive system > Stomach > Rumen | place: Canada: Alberta... | reverse complement strand
TTCCCAACCATCATAGAATGACTTTTAACGTCAAAAAAGATTAGCAAGAAATAATGAAAGGATTATACAGCATACCCCATGCCTTTTCCAAATCGGGGCGAAGGGCTTGCCGGCCTTCGTTATTCAATCCGCACTCCAACCTCGGGTGACAGCGGGGACATCGAAGACCCTGAGGCTGAGGGTGGCAACACTTCAAGCGGCGGCAATGCACCCCATCCTTCTGCCGAAGGGTAATTCATAGTTCATAATTCATAGTTCATAGTCACACAGAAATTCACAGAAATCACAGAAACATTGGTGCTCCGATAGATTCTTTGATTTCCCACGGCATAGATTAAGATTTCTGTGAATTTCCGTGATTTCTGTGTGACATTACATAATTCATAGTTCATAGTTTATGAAGAAAGAAACTTGGAAATTGGTGATTCAGATACTGGTTAGTATCCTCACCGCAATGGGAACAGCATTAGGCACTGTATCATGTATTGGCTATAACCCTGCATTATAGCCGTCCCTTACCAAGGGGCTCTAAACGTGCATGGGGCATGGACCGTTCTGAAATGAGTAATTAGGAATGAGTAATGAGAAAATCCTGATAATCCTTGGTGGTTATCGGGATTTTTTTGTATCTTTGCAGAAAATACTAAAATGACAATGAGAATGAAAAAAGGATTCTTACTGATGTTGATGATGGGGGCGGCTGTGGCGTGTAGCACACTGACTCCTGCCGAGAAGGAGGCTCTGGCCAAGAGGGTGAATACGGCGCTGGATGAAAGGAAATATGAAATAAACGTCCAGATGATGTTCCCCTTGAAGGGACCTGGCAAGAACTTGACGTCAGGATGGTCGCTGGAGGTGAAGAACGATTCTCTGTTTTCGTATCTGCCCTATATGGGCAGGGCATACAACGTGCCCTTCGGAGGGGGAAAGGGGCTGAATTTCGATGCTCCTATCAAGAACTATCGCGACGGGCTATGGCAGAAGAATCTGCGCAAGATTGACTTCGACGCGACGAATGATGAGGATACATATCATTACACCATCGACGTGTATGAAAACGGAAATGCTACTATCAACGTGGTGGCAAGAGAGCGTGACCCTATCACGTTCTCAGGAATGATGAAGGAGGAGACGGAAAAATGAAAATGAAGAAATGAAGTAAATGACAGATACAAATGAAAAAGAAAATGCTATGGGTGTTTGCCGCCATCCTCGTCTGCGGCGCAAGTTTATTCGCATCGTGTTCTAACAACGATGACGATAAGGGAATACCGGAAGTCACACTTGAGAATGCACTGTATGAGGGTACCATTGTGACCCTGACTTTCAACCTGAACGGTGTGGACTACGATGTCAATTTCTTGAGAACGGGCGACACCTTCCTATTGATGGACCCTAACGCAAGTCGTGCGGCTGAGAATACCCTATCGGAGAAAGATTTCAACTTTACGATGGAGCATGACAAGGACAAGGGGCTGATAACATTCATCGTGAAGGAGAAAAAGACTTCCAACCACGTGCTGACGGCTTTTATTGATATCAAACAGAGCACGCTGGAGGTGGTTCCAGGCGACTCTCAGATTCAGGTGACGGGCTTCAAAATGAAGATTTCAAACGTCGAGATTACCAAATTGCTGAAGGACAGAACGGATGAAGTGACACTCGCCGACGCGCTCGTGAAAGGTGCAAAGGTGGAAATAGCCTACAAGTGGAACGGCAACTCAACTACCGTCTTCACGTTCATCAATGAGGGTGGAAAGTTTTCAAGCAAGATTAGCGGTAACGATGCAGGGGATTTCGAAGGCAGTCTGAATGTGAACGGCAACAAACTTGAATTCTCGGGCAAGAACTGGAACGACTACGACTGCACGCTCGAATTACATTTCAGCGTAGTGGAAAATACCTTCAGATTCTGGACGGTTAATCATCAGTATTACACCTCGCACACCGTCAGCGTCAACGGTACTGACATCACATCAAAGCTGACAGAAGACAGGGCACTTTGAAATCACTAATCCCAACACTCGAGATCGTGCTCGATTTCAGGGATTTGGGAACGATGGAAAGTGGGACTCTTGATGCCTCGCTGCCGTTGGCTTGTGTAGTCGTCGAGCAGGCGGAAGACGTATTTTCCCAACAGGATAATGGCTACCAGGTTGCAGGCCGTGAGCAACGCCATGCAGAAATCGATGATGCTCCATACGGTGTTCAACGAGAGGAGGGCACCCAACATCACCATCACGCCTCCTGAGAGGATACGATAGACGGTGAGGACTATCGGGCGATTGGTCATGAAACGGATGTTCGCCTCGCCGTAGTAATAATTGCCAATCATACTGGAATAGGCAAACATCAGAATGGCAAGGGCTATGAATATCGGTCCCAAGGGTCCTACCTGACTTTCGAGGGCTTCCTGTGTGAGCATGATGCCATTGAGCTGGGGATGCTCGTAGAAACCACTGATAAGGATGATGAAAGCAGTGCAGGAGCAGACGACGAGGGTATCGGTGAATACGCCCAAGGCCTGTATGAAACCTTGTTTGACGGGATGCGACACAGCGGCTGTAGCTGCGGCATTAGGGGCACTACCCTCGCCTGCCTCGTTGGAGAAGAGTCCACGCTTGACACCATTCATAATGGCTGCACCAACGGTGCCTCCTACGGCTTGTTCCAATCCGAAAGCACTCTCGATGATGACTTTGAAAACGTGGGGTATCAAATGGATGTTCATCACGATGATGACAAGGGCAAGTATCAGATAACCCAATGCCATGAGGGGTACCAGGATGGAACTGACTCGGGCTATGCGCTGAATACCACCAAAAACAACCAGCAGCGTGAGCACCATGAGCACGATGCCTACTACCGTGGGATTCCAGCCAAACGCGCCCTCCATAGCCCCACAGATGGTATTGGTCTGCACGGAATTGTTGGCAAGTCCGAAGGTGACGGTAATGAGAATGGCAAAGAGTACTGCCATCCAACGGCAATGCAGTCCGCGCTGTATGTAATAGGCAGGACCGCCGATGAACGATTCGCTATGACGGAGCTTATACAACTGCCCCAGCGTAGATTCCACGAAGGCTGTGGCAGCACCAAACAACGCCATGACCCACATCCAGAATACGGCACCAGGTCCACCCACCACGATGGCTGTAGCCACACCTGCCAGATTGCCCGTTCCGATGCGTGATGCCAGTGATACGGTGAAGGCCTGGAAGGAAGAGATGTGTCGCTCTTGTCCTTTAACCTTGACGGGAGAATCATTGAGCAGTCGCACCATTTCGCCCAACATACGGAACTGGACGAAACGCATTCTGACGGTGAACCACACCCCACAGCCTACCAATACGGCGATGATGACATAGCCCCATAGCAGGTCGTTCGCTTGATTGATGATGTCTATCATAGTCCTCGTGCCTTCCAAATACGATCCTTGGCGGCGTTTATCTCCTGGAATTTCTTCTCAGCCGCCTTGCGGATATCTTCACCCAGGGCAGCCACCTTGTCAGGATGATGCTCAAGAGCCAGTTTGCGGTAAGCTCTCTTCAGTTCGTCGTCGGTAGCATTGGGCGATACTCCCAGCACTTGATAGGCAGAAGCCAGATCGTCTTTGCCAAGACCCATCATCGAGTCAACCTCGTCAGCCGACATGCGCATCCACTGGGCACACTCCTTCAGGGCTGTTATCTCGCTCTGCGGCACACTGCCGTCAGCCTGGGCTATCATCACGAGGAAGTTCAGCAGTTGCAAGCGTTGCGAATAGTCCATATTGCGGGCTATCTGCACACAGCAGTCAGCCACCGTCTTGCGGAAAGCCTGCATCCCCACCCTCTTCTGTTCGTCGAAGAGTTTGCGCAGAATACTGTCGCCCTCACGTGATGCCTCGTCGTTGAAGTTCTGACGCAACATCTGGCGCACAAACTCCATCTCGGAATGCATCACCTTGCCATCGGCCTTGATGATGTATGATGCCAATACCAGCAGCGAAAACAGGAAACTGTTGCGCTGCCCATAGTCAGTACGCTGATAACCGGAGGTCTGATGTCTGAAGTCTGATGTCTGACGTCCAAAGGGGTCTTCAAAAGGTCCCTGAGTTTCCGGGCTGTTCACCGAGTTCATCATCGAGTCGAACACCTTGCCCAACACAATACCAGCCAAGGCCCCCAGCGGTCCAGCTGTCATCCATCCCAAGAAACCTCCTATCCAAGTTCCAAATGCCATAATATAAATATGTCTCTAAACTCTCAACTATGAACTATAAACTATGAACTATGAACTAATACTCGTGCCACCAAGCCGACTCATTCTGTTCCTCGCGCTCCAAGTCGTCAATCAGACACTCAGCCAACTTCAGCACCACCTCCTGTGGCACCAGCAATCGCTGGTCGTCACTATGCGGATTGATAGAAGCCAGGAAATGGGGCACCTCGCCCTTGTAAACCTCCTTCATGTGCAGGTTGTCGGCATTCACACCCGAACAACTATAAGTAATATTAGCCAGGCGGTCGCACAGTTTCACAAAGGGCGCATAGGGAGTCTCGCGAATACCTTTATAATATTTCTCCCCTGCCCTCTCGGCGCGTGTTCGTCCCTTGTCGTTGGTCAGCGCATAGGCTATCTCGGTGGCCATCAGAGCCTGTTCCTCCGTCATCAGGGGGCGAGCCTCCTTCAGCACATCGTTATAAGTCAGTCGTGCATCCTCGATGCTATCGTGAAAATAGCCCCCAAAGAACAAAGGAATCAAGTCCTCTTCCTTTGCCAACACCAGATGGCCAAAGTCTCTGATGCCGTTCACCACCATATCCAGATGGTAGCCATAGGGCAATTCGTCGCCATAAGTCTGATTCACACTCTGATGCAGTGCGTGAGCCATCATCCGAATATGCTCTATCTGCTGGGCATATTTCGTCATCAATGCCTCATATTCTTCTCTTGTCATAATCTGTTTATCTTTCTTATTTGAGCGCAAAGATACAAAAAAGAGAATGAAATGCCAAATTAATTTGAGCATTTCTGAACACCAAGTAAGTTCTTACTTATCTACTTTCCCACGTTTTTATTTGTTTCAGATAGTCCCTTACGCTTGTTCAGATAGTCCCTTACAGCCGTTAAGATAGGGTTTATAGGGGGATGGAAGCCGTCTGCACAGGGGATGGAAGCCATCCGAACAGGGGTTGGAAGGCAGGGTAACAATCGTTTGCGTACGCCCAAGCGATTGTGCTCGCCTACGCAAACGATCGTTCGACTATACGCAACTGAATTCAAATATTTTTTTCGAGCGAAACTGTACTTTTTTAGAAATAGATATCTGAATAACTAAATTGTGAAGGAGAGGCAAAAAAGGGGGTCTCGAGTCAATTTGTGAGTTGACTCGAGTCAGAAGGCCATTTGACTCGAGTGAGGCAACGAAATGCCTCCTTCTTTTTTGACATTTATCCACTTTCGCTAAGTACGCTTATTCATTTAAAAAGAATTAAATTAGTCTTATTTTATTTTTCACTAATACTTTATAACGTTTCGTGTTGCACAGATTTCCTGAAAAGCAATACTTTTGCAGGCGAAACCCGAAAAGACTGCACAGATGAAACGATTCTTGATTGTATGGCTATTGCTGACATGGATAATGACAATTCATGCACAGCGAACCTGTGTGGTGGCAGATATGGAGAGCAGAAAACCTATTAAAAACGTATTAATTATGACTGATACTCACCACGCTGCTCGGACAAATCTCTATGGGTATTTTGCAATGCAGTATGCTTTCGACAGCGCTACTGTCAGTCATCCTTCTTTTCACAGTACTAAAGTAAAGCGCACTGCCCTACCCGACACCATTTTCCTATTAAAGAAAATGAACCTCTTACATGAGGTTACCATCTATGGTGTTGATAAGCAGAAACATTCATTGGCTTTTCACCAGAAAGCTGCCCAAAATGCCGCTGCTGGCGCTCCACAACCTTCATCTGGAACGGTAATCGCGACTTTCGACTTTGCCGACATGATAGATCGAAGGAAAAGACACGACAGGAAAGTATTGAAGAAATTAGAGAAGATTTTCAAGGAAATGGATGCTATGGACGACCCGCTCTATCTGCCCCCTATGGAAAAAGAAAAACAATAAAGAGAATTTTATCTGAGGTGTATGACAGGTGATGAAGTCCTTTTGTCAAAATTTGAGGAACTTCTTCGGCAGTATTCTTAATTCATTTCTCTTATCATGGCACCATAGCAAAACGAATACACAACGGAGAGGTTCCAGTGTGCACAAAAATTGCTCGCAACACATTTGTCACGAGCAATCTGGGTTTATTCAAAATGATTCAGATTTCTCAGTAGACTCGAATTCCATATTTCTGAATTTGTTGTTTAAACACAGGGTTCATGTTATCTCTCATGCGAACGACATCTACAGGACAGCCTAAGAGCTCCTCAAGATATACTTTCACTCCAGCCCGATTGAACAGGTTGGGCACCATGTCAACACAAACATCAACGTCGCTGCCCTCATGTTGCTCGCCTCGGGCGAGTGAACCAAACAAAAGCATAGAGCGCACACCATAATGCTCGTCCAGGTATTGGCGAGTTGACTTCAGGGTTTCTATTGTCTTCGTTTTATCAAGCATTATCGTATAATGTTTATTCTTCTTTGTCTGCAAAGATAGAAATTTATTTTTATACAACAAAGAATTCTACATCATTATTTGCGCAAAGGTACGAAATTCAAGCGACATGAGCAAATTTTCTCACGCTTAGCTGCGCTTATTCAAAAATATTTCACTATCTTTGCAAAACAAACGTATTATCAATTATAATTCTGGGAGAAACAATAGCAGATATGAAAAGGAGAAGTGTTTTGGCAGCATTGCTGGGACTGGTGGCAATGGCTGTGAATGGCAGTCCTGTGGAATGGCAGGTGGGAAAGACAGTGGTGACGGTGGAATTCTATACACCACAAACCGTGCGGGTGGTGAAATCGCCCGTGGGACATGATTATCAGAAGGAGGGACTCGTGGTGACAGCCCAACCTGAGGACGTGAAGGTGAGCCACAACGGCAACAGCATGAGCAGCGATGTGATGACAGTGAGAATGGACCCTAAGACGGGGGCTGTCACATTCTCTGCGAAAGGCAAGACACTGCTCAGGGAAAAGAGCGCTGCATCCTTTGAACCTCGAACCGAGGGTCCTGACAAGGGGAAATTCAGGGTGACGCAGACCTTCACCCTTGACAAGGATGAAGCCATCTACGGACTGGGCACTATCCAGAACGGCAAGATGAACCGACGCGGTGAGCACAAACTGATGGAGCAGTCGAACCTGGAGGACTTCCAGAATGTGCTGCAGTCCATCAAGGGCTGGGGCATCTATTGGGACAACTATTCGCGCACTCAGTTTGACGATGATGCCGTGAAGGGAATGTCGTTCTCGTCGGAGGTGGGCGACTGCATTGACTACTATTTCACCTATGGTGGCTCTGCCGACGGTGTGATAGCCCAGATAAGACACCTCTCGGGCGATGTACCGATGTTTCCACTGTGGACCTATGGATTCTGGCAGTGCAAGGAGCGCTATAAAAGTGCCACCGAACTGCTTTCGGTAGTAGATAAATACCGTGAACTGCAGGTGCCCTTGGACGGTATCGTGCAAGACTGGCAGTACTGGGGCTCAAACTACCTGTGGAATGCTATGGACTTCCTGACCGAGGAATATGCCAACGGCGAACAAATGATTAACGATGTGCACAAGAAACATGCCCACTTCATGATTAGCATCTGGGCAAGCTTTGGTCCAAAGACAAAGGCCTATCGCCAACTCGACGAAAAGGGACTGCTCTTCGATTTCGAAACATGGCCACAGAGCGGACTCACCTTCTGGCCTCCGCGAATGGACTATCCTTCGGGAGTGAGGGTTTATGATGCTTTCTCGAAAGAGGCCCGCGACATCTATTGGCAAAACCTGAAGACACTGCTCGACAAGGGAACTGATGCATGGTGGATGGACTCTACCGACCCTGATTTCTTCAATCCTACCGAGGCCAACTATGACCATAAGGCTGGCAAGAACGGCACTTGGCGCTCACTGCGCAATGCATTCCCGCTGGAAACGGTGAAGGGTGTATATCTGAACCAACGAGCTGTCAAAAGCCAACTGCCCGAGAAGCGCGTCTTCATCATGACACGTTCAGCCTTTGCCGGTCAGCAGCACTATGGTTCAGGACTGTGGAGCGGCGATGTGGCATCGTCATGGGACATGTTGCGCAAACAGGTGCCTGCCGGACTGAGCTTCACGCTGACGGGTAATCCTAATTTCAATACAGATATCGGTGGATTTTTCTGTGGTTCCTACAATACCCAGGGCCCTGCCTCGGCACCGAAGAATCCCCAGTTCCAGGAGCTTTATATCCGATGGATGCAATACGGGCTGTTCTGCCCTGTGTTCCGCAGTCATGGTGCTGATGCCCCACGCGAGATATGGCAGTTTGGCAAAAAGGGTGAACCTGTTTACGACGCTATTGAACAAACCATCCGCCTGCGCTATAGGTTGATACCTTATCTCTACAGCACTGCCTGGCAAGTGACCAGCAACAACGAGAGCTACTTGCGACCACTGTTCAGTGATTTTGCCACAGACAGGAATGTATGGGATATGACCGACGAGTTTATGTTCGGTAACAGCATTCTGGCTGCCCCCGTTCTTGACCCACAGTACACTCAGGAGAAAGTGATTCGTGAGGACGCTATGACGGGATGGGACCGGAAAGATGTAAGAGGTAAGATGGATGATGGAAGTAGTGTTGACTGGAGTGCTCCCAAGACGGTTACCAAGTATTTGCCAAAGGGGGCGCTATGGTATGACTTCTGGACAGGGAAACAGTATCGCGGAGGGCAAAGGCTGGAGCTTTCAACATCACTCAACCGTGTGCCCATGTTTGTGCGTGCTGGCAGCATTCTGCCGCTGGGTCCTGAGATGCAATACACTGGCGAAAAGCCATGGGACAACCTTGAGATACGCCTCTATCCTGGAGCCGACGGAACATTTACACTATACGAGGATGAAGGTGACACTTATAACTACGAACGTGGCATCTACAGCACCATCCCCTTCCATTGGAACGACCGCTCACACACGCTGACCATCGGCCATCGCCAAGGTCAGTATCCGGGTATGCTGACAAACAGAAAATTCACCGTCGTGATGCCTAATGGCACATCACAAACGGTGAACTACAATGGTAAGGAAGTGGCAGTTCAACTCAGTTTTTAATTGCCGACTCCTTACTTGATTTCAATATCGCGCTTCACGTTATTGCGAATCTTTGTCAGGTAGTCCTTCATGCCCTTGGCATCCTTCTGGTCGATGATTTCCAGCAGCTCTTTCAGCTCTGTGCGAATCTGACTGACCTGGTCGTGGGTGTAGGGGTTGAACAGGATTTCCTGCAACAGATAGTCGTCTTCGTTCAGCACTCCCTTGGCTATCCGCATGTGGCGCTTGAAGGTGGTGCCCGGCGCATCCTGATGCTTCATGACAGCTGCGAACACAAAGGTTGACACGAAGGGGATAGACAGCGAATAGGCCACCGTCTTATCGTGCTCCTCGAAGGTGTATTCGTAGATGTTTAGTCCCAGTTTCTGATAGAGGTCCTTGAAGAAGATGCGCCCCATATAGTCGCCCTCGCTGATGATGATGGCATTCTCCTCAGAGAGCTGCTGCAGGTTGGCGAAGGTGGGTCCGAACATGGGGTGAGTCGATACATAGCGCATGCCAGTACTCTCATAGAACTCCTTCATATCGGTCTTTACGGAGGCAATATCACTGATGATACACTCCTTGGGCAAATAGGGAATCACCTCTTTGAATACTGGTATCGTATATTTCAGCGTTACGGCATTGATAAGCAGTTCTGGCTTAAACTCGCGAATCTCCTCAAGAGAGGTGAAACGCTGACAGTTGTAGGTGAAGCGCATCCTTTTAGGGTCGCGCTCAAATACTGCCACCTCATGGTCGAAACTCAGCAGGTCGATGAAGAAACTTCCCATCTTTCCTGCTCCCATTACTAGTATTTTCATAGCGTTACTTGTTAATGATTTCAATCTGCTGGCGGACACTCTCCTCGTGAATACTCTCAAAGACATGAGCCACGAATTCAGGACCCATGCCCAGCAGCGAACCCTGTGCACCACGCTTGTCGAGAATCTCGTTGTAACGGGAAGTCTGCAGAACGGTCATGTTATGCTCTTTCTTATAATGGCCTATCTCACGGCATACTCGCATGCGCTTGGCCAGGAGTTCCATCAACTGGTTGTCCAGTTCGTCAATCTGCTTACGCAATGTGGTGATGCCTTCCGTAGAAGTGTTCTCATCACGGATGACGAGCAGCGAGAGAATGTAGTCTAACACATCAGGTGTCACCTGCTGCTTGGCATCACTCCATGCCTTGTCGGGATCGCAGTGGCTCTCAACTATCAGACCGTCGAAACCCAGGTCCATAGCCTGTTGGCAAAGTGGAGCTATCAACTCTCTCCTACCTCCCATATGAGAGGGGTCGCTGAAGATAGGCAACTCTGGAATGCGACGATGTAACTCAATGGGAATCTGCCACATAGGTGCATTTCGATAAATCTTTTTATCATAGCTGGAGAAACCACGGTGGATAGCAGCCATGCGCTTCACACCAGCCTGATTCAAACGCTCCAAGGCACCAATCCACAACTCCAAATCGGGATTGACGGGGTTCTTCACCAATACAGGAACATCCACACCTTTCAGGGAATCAGCCAGTGCCTGCATAGCAAAGGGATTGGCCGTTGTACGGGCTCCCACCCACAGGATGTCGATGCCATACTTCAGACAGAGTTCCACATGCTCAGGGGTAGCCACCTCGGTAGCCACCTGCATCTTGGTTTCTTTCTTCACCTGCTGCAACCACACAAGGGCTGGTTCGCCGTGTCCTTCGAAACCGCCTGGCTTGGTACGGGGTTTCCACACACCGGCTCGGAAGTTATGACATCCGAACATTGCCAGTTGCTTGGCAGTAGTCATCACTTGCTCCTCACTCTCAGCACTACAGGGACCTGCAATGACGAAGGGGCGTTCATTGTCACTCAGTAAATTCAAAGGTTGAAGTTCCAGTTCCATATATCTACAATTTTATAAATTAGCTATTTAGTGAATAATTTCTTCAATTCTACGAAGTGCTTCTTTGATTTTTTCTTCCTTAGCACAGAGGGAGATGCGGATATAGCGCTCACCGTTTGAACCGAAGATAAAGCCTGGAGTGATGAAGACACGAGCCTCATGAAGCACGCGCTCGGTCAGGTCCTCGACATTCTGAACGGATGCAGGAATCTTTCCCCAAAGGAACATTCCCACCTGGTTCTTGTCGTAGGTGCATCCCAATACATCCATAATTTTCTCAGCCCACTGGCGACGACGGGCATAGGTGTTGATGTTGAATTCGCGATGCCAAGCCTCATCATTGTCATAAGCCTCGGCAGCTGCCAACTGAATGCCACGGAAAGTACCGCTTTCGATGTTCGACTGCACCTTCAGTATCCACGAGATAAACTCGCTGTTGGTTGCACAAAGACCAACACGCCAACCAGGCATATTGTGCGACTTCGACATGGAGTTGAATTCAATGCAGCAGTCCTTTGCTCCAGGCACCTGCAGGATAGACAAGTGCTCCTCGTTGAGAATGAACGAGTAAGGATTGTCGTTAACCACCACAATGTTATGGTCTTTGGCAAACTGCACCAGGCGCTCGTAGGTCTCCATGCAGGCCTTGCCGCCTGTCGGCATATTGGGATAGTTGGTCCAGAGCAGTTTGACGTTTGGCGTCTGACGCAAAATGTCTTCCAATTGGTCGAAATCCGGTTGCCAACCATTGTCCTCGCGCAGATTATAGTTCACCATCTTGGCACCAAGAATCTTACTCAGCGATGTGTAAGTAGGATAGCCGGGATTGGGCACCAACACCACGTCGCCAGGGTTGACAAATGCCAGTGTCACATGCAGAATACCCTCCTTCGAACCTATCAAAGGCAGTATCTCCGTTTTGGCATCCAGGTCAACATCATACCAACGCTTATAGAAACGCGCCATAGCATTGCGCAGCTCTGGCGTTCCCATGGTGGGCTGATAGCCATGAGCATCAGGCTGACGGGCCACTTCACACAATTTCTCGATGGTCTTGTCTGACGGTGGCATATCAGGACTGCCGATGGCCAGACTGATAATGTCCTTACCCTCTGCATTAAGTTGTGCCACCTCCTTCAGTTTGCGACTGAAATAGTATTCACTCACTAAATTTATTCTTTCTGCTGGTTGTATCATAATTCTCAATTCTCAATTATCAATTCTCAATTCGTCTGTCTTCCGTCTTTATACTCTCCTAATATCTTGAAGTCCTTGGTCAATGGAATGATGGCATCTATTGACTGGCGATAACGGGTCAGATCGTCATACATCACATCTACATAGAACAGATATTCCCACTCACGCCCGATGATGGGCAGCGACTGTATCTTCGTCAGATTGATTTTATAGAACGACAGGATAGCCAGTACATGCGAGAGCGAACCCTCTTCATGAGGCAGCGAGAACACAATGCTTGCCTTGTTGGCTTCTGTCAGCGGGCGCAGCAGGTCGGCTTTATTGGGATTGCTCACCACGAGGAAACGGGTGAAGTTGTGCTTATTGTCCTCGATATGGTCTTCAAGCACCTTCAGTCCATAGAGCTTGGCAGCCTCAGCATGACAAATGGCTGCCCACCCTTGTTTATGTCCCTCTGCTATCATCTTGGCACTGCCTGCCGTATCTTCTGCCTCCACATTCTTCAGCGTGGGATGCTGGGCGAGGAACTGACGGCACTGCATCAGCGCCACCGGATGGGAATGCACCTCGGTGATGGTGTCCCAATCGTCGTCAGGCAGGCAACAGATGCAATGCGAGATATGCAACTTATGCTCTCCTACAATGGTGGTGCCTGAGTCGCGCAACAATTCGTAATTGTGCAACAACGAGCCTGCTATGGTGTTCTCGATAGCCAGCATGCCGATGGCTGTCGGGTCTTGCTTGATAGACTGAAACACTTGCTCGAAGGTGGAGCAACAGATCAACTGCATCTGCTCATCCTCGAAAAACAAATGTGCAGCAATGTCGTGAAACGACCCTATCAGTCCTTGTATCGCTATTCTCTTCATAATTGTTTATTTTCTATTTAAATGGAAGCCCCGTCTCACGTTTGTGAAGCGGGGCCTTATTTTATTTTTCTATTCTCATTTTGTAAGAGCTTACATACGGCTTACCGCTTCACAGATTGCTGTAAAGTAAAAATAATAACCGTAAAAGTAAGCGTTTCTGTTCAACATTGTCACTACGTTTTTGTTTGTTGGGTGCAAAATTATATCTTTTTCCTTAATTACGCAAACAATTTGACAGAAATTTTTTATTTTGATGTAAAATATGTAACTTTGCACCCGTTATGGAGAAAAAGACTTTTGCCGTATTAGGCATGATGTGTGCCGGCTGTGCAGCCAATGTGGAACGCCGTCTTAACCAGACAGAAGGTGTCCAGTCGGCGTCCGTCAATCTTCCTGCCCGAACGGCACTGGTAGAATACGACAATGCCATTACCTCGCCAGAACAACTGAAGGCTGCACTCTCTGCCATTGGTTATGATATGGTGATTGAGGAAGACCGTAATGTGGAGGCTATTGAGCAACAGGCTTACCGCTCGCTCACGAAGAAAGTGGCAGTATCATGGGGGCTGGCTCTTCTGGTGATGGCTATCTCGATGCATTGGCTACCTATTGGTACGCGCGATACTGCAAACCAGACCATGCAGATTCTCGCCTTGCTGAATCT
>Ga0256407_10009551_pt1 | contig 13868 bp, 7 predicted proteins | sample RumenRJG_04DNA_FD_193489 | JGI IMG/M metagenome (GOLD analysis project Ga0256407, IMG submission 193489) | Bovine rumen microbial communities from Lethbridge, Alberta, Canada - RJG_04 | ecosystem: Host-associated > Mammals > Digestive system > Stomach > Rumen | place: Canada: Alberta | collected... | reverse complement strand
TCAGAAAACTTGTCTATGAATTGGATAAACTTGATTTTGAAACTTATAAAAATAATCCTGTTGAATTTTATGCAGTGGTAACAAATTTACAAACAGGGAAACCCGAATATATAAAAATTGATGATGCAGAAAAAGATATGGAATATTTTAGGGCATCAGGTTCTATGCCGTTTATATCAAAACCTGTTGAAATAAAAGGGAATTTATATTTAGATGGAGCCATCAGTGATGCAGTACCTTTTAAAAAGGTTCTTGAAACAAATTATGAAAAAATTATCGTTATATTAACAAGACCTTCAGGGTACAGACAAAAAAAGACTCATCTTCCCTACAAACTTTTTTATCGAAAATTTCCCAATTTTGTTGAAACTGCAAAAAAATATTACCAAGAATATAATGAAACAATGGATTTGATAGATAAATATGAGACTGAAGATAAAATTATTGTTCTGCGCCCGACAAAATTGGTTAAAGTAAAAAGAATAGAGAAGGATAAAAATAAATTACAAAAAATCTATGACTTAGGAGTTTCCGACTGTATAAGAAAACTTGACAAAATAAAAAATTACATAGGAATAATTGACAACATACCCAATAAGTCAAAATAAAACAAAAATTTGACTCACAAACGGATGCGGCGGTTTATTATCGTCATTATCAAAAGTTCATTATATTAAGTCAAAAATCATTTCAGACTTGTAAAAGGTTATTAACTGCTGATTGCAATTCTTCAATTTTCTCTTCGTTATCAGATTCAAAATAAACTCTTAATAATGGTTCAGTACCGCTTTTTCTAACTAAAATACATGAGCGTTTATCGTTCAAATACAGTTTTATCCCGTCGGCATAATTTTTCATAAAGATTTTATATTTTCCGATTGTTTCCGCATCTTTAAATTTCCTCATTGCATCGTTTACGATATCGTCATTTTGAAGTTTTATATCGTTTCTTTTATTAATAAATTTGCAGCCGACAGTATAAAGAATTTCTTCCCTCAATTTAGAAATTTGTTTTTTGAAATAAGCCTTAGCTTCTATAATCAAAAGATTTGCAATAATACCGTCTTTTTCGGGGATATGTCCTTGAATACTGAGTCCGCCTGATTCTTCGCCACCTATGATAATTTCATTCTCTCTCATAGCCTTTCCGACCCATTTAAAACCAACTGGAGTTTCTACGACTTCAACATTCAATTTTTGAGCAAAAATATCCAACATCTGACTTCCCGCAACAGTTTTTATCAGTTTTCCTCTTACTCTTTTGTTTTCGTATAAATGTTTTAATAGAATCGCTATTACTTCATTTGCACTTGTAAAATTTCCGTTTTCATCAACAAGAGCAAATCTGTCACCGTCACCGTCATTGCTAAAACCGATATTTCCGTTGCCTTTACATTTTTGTTTTAAATCGGTCAAAAATCTTTCCGCAGGCTCAGGAAGTTTTCCTCCAAAATTCTCATCATAATCTAAATTTTCTGCCTCATAGTTTACGTTATATTTATCTAAAATTCGGGTAAAAATCTTTCCTGCGGCACTATGAAGAGCATCATAATTTACTTTTATACCTGAATTTTTTATTTTTTCAAAATCAATTAATTTTTCAATATGAGTAATATATGGCTCATCAAAAGAATATAATTCAACAGAACCACCTTCATTTTTTGGCAAAATTTTATCTATATTTGCAACTATCTCATTTGTAATTTCCGTAGTTGCAGGACCCGCATAATCAGGAATAAATTTCATTCCAAGATATTCAGGCGGATTGTGTGATGCCGTAAACATTATTGCACAGGCATTTAATTCTTTTGCAGAATAAGCGAGAACAGGCGTTGCAACAACTTTATCGGAGAGAAAGACCTTAAAGCCCGATTCTTTAAACAATTCGGAACACAATTTTGCAAAATAATCCGCTTTTCTTCTTGCATCAAAGCCTATTAAAACTTTTTTATCCGTTCCAAAGTTATCTGAAATATACTTAGCAATTGCTTTTGTTGTTCTTGTAACGTTTTCATCATTGAAATCTTTGTCTGTAATTGCTCTCCAACCGTCTGTTCCGAATTTTATTCCGCTCATTTTTTTATCCTTTTTAATTCTGTTTTGATATGATAAACTGATTTTATCAAAATAATAACGGAAAAAAAATGACTTCTTTAAATTTTAAAAAATTATATTTTCTAGGACCTGAAGGCACATACGCCCAAAAGGCAATGAATTCGTTAATAAAAACTTATAATATAACCTCAGAGGAAATTATTCCTAAAAATCCTATAACGGGAATTCTTAAATTACTTGATAAAGAAAAAAATTCTGCGGCTGTTTTACCTATTGAAAATTCCATAGCGGGAATTGTCAGAGAAACTATTGATAACCTCGTGATTATGAAAAACAAACAAATAAAAATTACTGCTGAAACAATTATCCCGATTCATCATTGTCTGGTTTCAACCACAGATGATATAAATGACATAAAAACAATAATTTCGCATCCTCAAGCACTTGATCAATGTTCGGGATACATAAATCAAAATTTTCCGAATGCAAAAGTTATATCTTATCCTTCAACCGCAGAAGCAGCAAAAACAGTAACCTTGAAAGGAAAAGAATATGCAGCAATCTCAAGCGAAATTGCCGCAGAAAAATTCGGATTAAAAATTCTTGATAGAAATATTAACGATATAAAAGATAATAAAACAAGATTTCTTTTAATTTCGAAATACAGCATTGAATCATCAAATAACTATAAAACTTCTCTGTTTTTTTCAGTAAAAAATGAACCGGGATCTTTGTATAAAGTTCTAAAAATTTTTAATGAACATGAAATAAATATGTTGTACATTGAATCAAGACCATCTAAAAAACTTATGGGAGAATATAATTTCTGTATAGATATAGAAGGTCACCAAACAGATAAAGATATTGTTAACGCCTTATCCGAAATAAAATCAGTAACAAATTCTTTAAAAATAACTGGCTCTTATCCAAAATTCAAATCATAGTTGTAACAATTTTTTAACAATTCTTCTGTTTTTGGAATAAAAAAAATATATATGTACTCCTAAGTATTGAGTGATAAATTAATAGGAAAATATATATGACATTATTTGATTCAACTGCTTACGAAGTTACTAAAGAAACTTTGAGATATGCAAAAAGTATAGCAAAAGATTCTAAAAACGAATTTTCAAGAAAAAGAATTTATGAAGCGTTAATCTGCTTAAGGACTTTGGCTGAATATTTTGAGGATGAAGGATTCAGAGTTGATAATCAAAGCACATTGCATCAAATACTTCCGATAAATGAAGAACTTGAATGTAACGACTTGCGTTGCAACGGCAGATGCATAGATGTCAGAACCGTAGTAAACGGAAAATATATACTTATTCCGAAATCATATTATAAATACAATGTATTACCGGATTTGTTTGCTGTTGCGAAATACAATTCCGATTCAAAGACTGTCAATATTTTAGGCTGCATAGAACCTTTAGAAATTGATAAGCAAAGACAAAACGAAAAGTATTTTATAATGGATACTTCTCAATTAATTCAGCCGTTTCAAATTGAAGACAGAATAAAGCTTGTTAAAAATACAAAAATTTCAAACCAAAACCACGAATTGTACGCTTCATACTACATTGACTATTGCGATGGAGTATTACCTGAAGAAAACAAAAAAGAATTATTTAAACACTTATTTGAATGTAAAGGCTGCCGAGACAGATTTGCAAATTTGTACAATCTAGAAATTATTGTAAAACATTCATCTGAATATCCTGAAATACTTCAAGATAAATTATTAAATATTGTCGGTGCCACTGATGTTGATAACGAAAAATATAAAGATTACCCTGAAATAACTCTTGAAGTAGAAAAAGAACCTGATAAATATGAAGAAGAAGATTTTTTGAATGAAATCAAAGGAGAAAATAAAAATACAGAAGACCCTCTGCAAGTTTTGTATGGAAAAAAATCTGTTAATAGTGACGTGTTTAACAGTTTCAAACAAAAACCGATTATTGAAAAAAGACCAAAGAGTATCCTTGACAGTGTCATGGCTGACATTCCCAAATTGCCCATAAACGATGTTACGGTTGACATGTCTGTTTCAGTTCAACCAATAGAAATCAAACAGGAAGGAAAAACTCTCGGAAAAATCAATCCCTCACTATATGAAGAAGATTATTCAGACGGAATAGATTTATCAAAAGAAACAAAAATTGAAAATAAAAAAGAACCCAAATATGAAACAGAAATTGAAGAAGAAAAAGTACCTCAATTTGAGTATATTGAGGATATTGTTACACCGGAATCCGATTCAACAATATATAATCAAGAAGACGATGAACCAATGTTCATAAACGAATTAAAACCCCAAGCCGATGAAACCAGTGCTCTTGATGAAATGCTTCTTTTGGACAAACCTGTTTCTCAAGACATTCCTCAATTTGCAAATTACAAATCAAATGTTTCAAAAATTCATAACACTGAAGAAGAAGATATCATAATTATTGATGATGATGAAGATAACAACTTAAATATTCATACGGATAAACCGGATACAGAACCGGTTTTGGAAAGCAATACAATACCTGAAGAACAAAATAAAATTGAAATAATTGAGATTGAGGAAAATAATAAAGATAAATCAATCATTTCTAAAGAAGAAGATAAAATTGAATCTGCAATTGAAAAATATGAAGATGTTAATGAAAAAGATTTAGTACATTTTAATGTGGAAGATATCGATATAACTGAAGAATATGAAAACAAATATGTTGTAGAAGAAAACCTCGAAAATACCGAAAATGTCAACATTGTTGTATCCCATGACGAAAACTTACCTAAACAACAAACAGTTAATAATATTCTTTCGACAGTTGAAGAGAAAAATGAAGATGAAATTGAAATCTTAGCTGATAACGAAAATGAAGAAGAACAAATCAAAATCAAATCTGATGATGAAGATGAAATTGAAATTTTAGATGACAACGAAAATGAAGAAGAACAAGCTCAAATCAAATCTAATGATGAAGATGAAATTGAAATTTTAGATGACAACGAAAATGAAGAAGAACAAGCTCAAATCAAATCTGATGATGAAGATGAAATTGAAATTTTAGATGACAACGAAAATGAAGAAGAACAAATTCAAATTAAATCTGATGATGAAGATGAAATTGAAATTTTAGATGATAACAGAAATGAAAAAGAACAAATTCAAATCAAACCCGATGAAATAAGCAAAAAATATAATGAAGTTAACACGATTGACATTCCCGGACTTGATTTTGGATTTAAAGACAAAAAACCCGTTAATATTAATTTACCGGAAATATCAACAGATATAGGTGATCATAATCCTTTATACGAAACCATTGATTCTAATGATAGTGTATCATCATCAGAAAGCGATAATAGTGATTTAACAATATCATTAGACGATTTAAATGATAGCGACTTATTAAATAATGATTTGCCGGATATAGGAGATATTGATTTATCATTAAATTTTGATGAAAATTTAGAATTAGACAATAATCAAACTTCATTAACAACAGAAAACCATCCGACATCTAATCTTGAACAAGAAAAAACAAATAATGAATTTATAATTTCTTCACCGCAAACAGAATCGAGTCACGATATTGACATGCCCGCATATAATAATTTCGAAGAAAATTCAGAACAGGAAGAAATAATTGAAGAACCTGAGGAAAAAGATGATGATGATATTATTTTGATTGATGATACAAACAGACCTATAATAAGTCCGTTCAAATCAACCGGTAGCATTCCGTTTGAAACAAAAAGCAATCAAGAATCTGATGATGATATTATATTAATTGATGATGAGGAAGAAACAAATACCTCAACATTCTTCCGTCCCGCATCAGTTTCGGATTTAAACAACAGATTTATGGAAACAGAAGATACAGAAATCGATGAACAAGCTGAAATCGACGAAATTGATGACGATATTACTTTTGTAAATCAAGAAGACGATGAAATAACAAATGAAAATCAGTTTGTTCGTCCTGCAGGTGCTGTATTTGACAGTCAACCAATCAAACTTGAGACCGAAGAAAATAATATTCAGGAATCAATAATTACTAATGATGACGAAACTGATGATCAATTTGTAATTGAAAACGATAAACAAGACGAAAATATAAATCATCAAACTAGTTTTGTCAGCCAACCTCAAAAGACTGTAAAATATGATGAAGACGGTTTTGAAATAGAAGATGACGAAACTGATGAAGATACTGTTATTTTATCTTCAGAACAAAATAACGAACAACTATCAGATGTAGTTGCAGACGAAACATTTGAAGATGACAAAACGTTTGAAGATGATGAAACAAACGAAGCCGAAGAATATAGTGATGACGGCACAGAAGAATACGATGAAGAATCCGACGAAATTGATGATGACGGCGAAGAAGAAGAAGAATCTGAAGAAGAAGAAACAACAGATAATAAAAATAACTTAATTAAAAAAGTTGCAATTATAGGAATCATTTCTTTAATCGGTCTGGGAGGTATCGGCGGCGGATTATTTTATTACTTAAATAAGGCAAAACAAGAAAAAATGCAAAATATTGCAGCCTTAAACGCCTTAAATGAAGATTCCGGTGCAGTGGAAAATACAGAATTAAATCAAGAAGAAAATTTAAATCTTGACGAAGGAGAAGAAGGAATTCAACTCCCTGAAGAAGGTGAAAACAAAGAGCTTGCAGAGCAAATGCCACCGCAAGAAAAAGCGGTTGCAGAAAAAAATGGAGAAGAACAACTTCCTCCGCCCCCCGCACCTGCTACTGAAACTAAAAAGCCGCAACCCGAAACTGCAAAATCAAAGGATATGAATCAAGCCATGACTAATGCATTTTCAGATAATCCATCATCTTTAAAAGTAACAAAAACATCATGGGCTGTAGCACCGTATATTGCAGCAGATACTGAATTTAAAGCATTTTTACAAACTTCAGGACGAGCAATACAGGCATCAATTAAGAAGAATTTGCTAACTGTTAAAGACAATACTTATTCTGAAAATACAAAAGTACAAATTGTTTTTAGTGATGGAAAAATAGCAGATGTATCTATTTCAAAATCAAGCGGTTCAAAACAAATTGATGAAATAGTATTACAAAGTGTTAAAGATTACATGAACAATGCCCAACTGCCTAAACTCTCTGAAACCTCGGTTCAAGCCATAAAAAATGCAAACGGAAACAATTCATTTAAATTAACTTTATCTGTTAATTTTTAATAATTTCTGATTTGTGTTATTATTGCTTATATCGAAACTCAAGAGAATCAACAAATGGGATTACAAATTGAGGAACAACGCTCTCTGATTGAGAAATATGTCAGAGGTAACATAAAATACAAAGATAATGAAGATTTATTTGAAGACTTCTGTAACGAAGCCTTCCAAAAGTCTTACATAATTTTTAATTCTAATTCGGATATCCAAAAAATTGAAAATTATGTATCTAAAGTGGTAAATACTTCTATATTGACCGTTTTAAAAGATTCCGGACGATTAAAAAGGACATCTTCGGGATATATTAAAACTAGAGAAATACCTCTAGACACGGTAAAGCATATAGAACCCGTGACTGTCCCCGTAGGAAACCGTTACTCGGAACTTCCAAAAGAATTTTATTATGATATTGAAGATCCAAAATCTTCAGTTGAAGAAAAAATTGTTACAAAAGAACTTCTACAAAGGATTGCTGATTCGGTTTGTATTATGCATAGCCAAAACCCTAACAGATGTTATCTTGAAATTTATGAATGCAGATATGTCAAAGGCATGAAGCAAAAAGAAATAGCAAAAGAGTTAAATTTGTCCCAGTCTGAGGTCAGCAAACGGCTTATGGAATTAGCAAAGTATTTAAAAGACAAAATAGAATAGTCGGTCAAGACAGGTATGAACAAGATTTTTTGCCCGAAATGTAATAATGAAGTACAAAATAATGATATAAGATGTTCTCATTGCGGAATGAGGCTTAAAACGGTATGCCCTGATTGTGAAGCATTAAATTATTTCGGAAGTGAAAAGTGTTCAAATTGCGGCAGGACTTTAATTAAATACTGTGAGCACTGTGGTGCAGCCAATTTGTCTGATTCAACTATTTGTAGAAAATGTAAAAACTCATTGAAAAAAACAGTTTTTAAAGTTGAAGAACAAAGAGAATCTACAGAGTCAAAAGAAACAGTTGTTCAAAATATAACCAATCAAACAGATTATCAAGAAATTGAAATAATTAAAGATAAAGGAAAAGAAGAAAAAGAATATTCAGCAGACAATTTGTCAGATAATCAAGATTTATTTGTTTATAATGAAGAGGAAACTTCCGATAAATTGATAGAAGAAGAAGAAGAAGAAGAAGAAAAAGAAGAAGATTTCAGCGAAGAAGAAATCGAAGATTTCGAAGAAGATTTCGAAGAAGATTTTGAAGAAGAAAATTCAGAAGAAATAACTGAAGAAAGCACAGAAGAATTTTCAGGGGTAAATAACGGCACAATTACAGAAGGTGCTTCTTCTGAAACGACTGAAGAACCAATTGAAGAAGAAATACCGGAAGAAGTTCAAAATGTTCCTATTGCAGAAGAACCTGATTTTATTGTTGATGACAATTCTCCTGAAGAGTCACTTACTATTAATGAAGATGAAGACATAAAAGAATTCTCAGACGCACAAGATTTATTAAATTCATTGTCTGCAGTAACGGAACAGTCTAATAAATCAGTTATTGCTATTTGTGGTGAAGAAGGAATGGGTAAAACAACAATTGTTAGAGCCTTTTTAAATTCACTTTCTCAAAAACAAATTTTGGGATTATATTCCGAATGTTCAGAATTGACAAAAATTGCCCCATACGGTTGTATAAGAGATTCTATTTTAAAACTGCTTTCTCTTCCTGATTTTCACCCAAATATGCCGATATTTTTCAGTGATAATTCTAAACAGATGTTTTCATCTAATTTTCCGACATTATCCCCTCAAGAAGTCATTGATTTTATGAATTTCTTGTACCCGTCAATAAACGGTGATTACAAGGATTTGTATAATAACAAAATCAAGACAATAATGCTTTTAGAGAAAGTATTAGATTCAATTTCTTCAAGGAACAACATTATTCTCGTTATAGATAATTTCAACTTAATAGATTCTTCATCGTACGAATTTATTAATCATTTGGTTAAAGTAAATAAAATTAACGCAAAACGTAAGTTAATAGTAACTTATCAGGAACACAAAGCCGCAAGATATTATTTCGATGAAAAATTAATTAATTCAAGAATATTTGAAACCTTATCAATAAACAACATGAATGAGGTTCAATCGGCAAAACTTGTACAAAACTTTGTTAATACGGAAAACATTCCACAGGAAGTTTTATCGGTAATAAACACAAACGGAAAAGGAAATATATTCTTTGCAGAACAATATCTTGCATTGTTATTTGATGTAGGATATATCTCTGCAAACCAAAACCTTATATCATTCAACACTTCAGTACAATTACCGTATGCACCAAATAATATTGAAGAAATTTTAAAAGAAAGATTAAACGTTATTCAAATTAATGAATTGAAAGAAAGTTTATACATAGCCTCTATTTTGGGATATAAATTTGATAAAAATATTTTCGGAGAAGTAATGGAATATTCCCCCGAACAGACTGAAAATGTCCTCAAAAAATTATCTGAACTTATGTATATACAACCATCAGGGCAATTTGAATTTTCGTTTAAGAACATGACTTCTTGGAATGTTATTTTCGATGAAGCACAAACATTGCCAAACTATAAACCGTTGTGTAAAAAAATATATTACACAATGGGTAAATACGGACTATCAAATGTAACGGTAAAAGCAACAATCGCAAAGCAAAGAGATGAAGCAGAAACAGCCTTTCAATCTTGGAAAACGGCAGCAGACACAGCAGCATATTTGGGAGATGAATACGTATATACAATTTGCAGTGAACAATGGTTAATTGCATCGGGCTATTCAGAAACTTCAGAACAAGTTAATGATACGCAAATAGAAGTTTTAGAAAACCTCGGAAAAATATATACATTTGAAAAACCGGAATCAGCATCTAAATATTTGGTAAATCCGATATTATATGCACAAAAACAACATAATATACCTAAAATGATTGAGTTGTCTGCATATATGATAAAAGCATGTAATGCTAACGGTAATAATAACGGAATTATAGAAACTATTGATAAAGTATTATCGTCAAAATCAGAGATACAGCCTGTTGACAAAGCAATAATCCTTTCTAAGAAAATGCCTGCACTGTTTACTTTAGGCAATTGCGAAGAAGCAATAAACTTAGCAAATAATGATATATTACCTATTTTAGAAAACGAATTATCAAAGAACAATGACAGTGAACAAATGGAAGAATTGTTCTCCATTTGGTTTGACGTTTCAATGTGGCTTGCAAATATATATTCTCTTCAAGGGAACACCCAATCAATGCCTCATATTGCAAACATAGAAGAAACTTTGAAAATGAATAATATTCAAAATGACGAATATATAATTCGTTTGAAACTAGGAAAAGCATTCTCACAAGTTGTATCGGGGAATATAAATGATTGTTTTACTACACTTAATGAACTGAAAGCATTTAATTTTATCAATTATAAAAAATATCAATCCCGTTACAATTTAATTTTGTCTTTTGCCAAAATTATGGTAGGTCAATCAGACAGTTTAAAACAAAAATTATTTGAATATGCTATGTATTCAGACGATAATTACGACAACTTCGGAAAGCACATGTTCAAATTAATGTTTGCTAAGTTGTTATTCAATGCAGGAGATTATCAAAAATCAATTGAAATATTTAATGATGAATTGAATTTCTTCGCAAAAGAAAAAATTGTAACAGGAGCACTGATTTCTTGGCTGTATATTTCAAAGATAAATTTAGTGACAGGAACCGTTGAATCCGCTGAAAACATGGCATTAAATGCATTAGAAGTTGCCCAAAATCCTAAATTCTCGCAATACCACATTTCTGTATATCTTCAAAAATTGATTGCAGAAATTAATATGGCAAAAGGCGATTTTGATGCTGCAAAAATGTATCTTGAAAAAGGTATGCTCATTGCAAAACAATTCGGACTTGAACTCGCAAAAATAGAACTTTATAAGTTGTATATACAATTATTGCAACAACTGTTTATGAATCCTGATACCGATAAACTTGAAATAATAAATAAAATTAACCAACTTTATCAAATGACCTTGACATCAATTAAAAAGATTAATTACCCTATTTTGTTGGAAGAAGTTCAAAAAGATTATTCTGAATTTTTAAATTATTGTCAACAAAATTCAATTAGTTTAAATAACAAATAGAATAAACACTAATAGTGCAACTGCTTTCATCATTAAAATATTCAGGTGTATTTTATTGTATAGTGATGAAAAATTTTAATATTACATTTTATTAATAATTCTAAAAAATATGCACATAATATTGTAACAAAATGTAAATAATTAAATAGGTAAAAATTAAATAAAGGCAATTATTTACATGCCTTTTACTTATATAATATATAGGTTATTAGGAGCATTCATGGCAATTAATGGTGTAAATTCAACAGATTTCGTAAGAGGTACGGAAAAACTCCGTTTTGCCACTTCGCCTATTGAAGCTGAAAAGAAAAACAATACAGAAGGTTATGCTCCCGTTACAGCGCATTTATGGGGTGAAAAAACTTCAGGTGCAGCTGTTTCTTACATGAATTTTGGCGGTTTTGTACCTGCTTTTGGAGGCTCAAGACCTACAAATAATCCCATCGGCATGGATCCTATGGAAGCGGATACGCAAAGCGGATTCAGATTAAGCACTCTTAATCATCCGATGATTTGTCCTGATTGTGGTCGTCCGATTATGACAAAGCCTATTTTTGCAGAAATCAAGGCTGAATTGGCTAATGCTAATGAAAAGACATATTTGGACGTAGTGGAAAGCCACAAAGAATTTTTATTCCCTCAAGAAGAAAAAATTCTTAAGTTCTTGCAAAAAGAAAAAACAAAACATCCTGACAGAACAATTGCTCAAATTGTGCGCTCAGAAAGACAAAAAAGATTAGGTCAATTAGAAAAACAACAATACAAAGTTTTGGATTCTATAGGTAAATTTGCCGAAACTTTGCCTGCTGATGACAAACTTAAAGTTAACACTTTATTAGACCAATCAAGCGAAGTTATTTTTGACAGAAAAGATAATTTTGCATTCCAAAGAAGTAAATTCCTTGAATTAGTTGAAACTATTGATATTAAAGATGAAGCAACCAAGGAAAAATTACTTACTATGGCAAAGAAAATGCCTAGTGCTGCAAACAGTGAAACTGCTTGGTTTGTAAAATATGGCGGATATTCCAAAAATTTAGGTGAATTAAGAAGTTCAGAAGAAATTGCAACAAAATTACTTGCACCGACTTATACAAATACAGACCACGTTCACCCTTGGAACAGAGGCGGCTTAGATGCAGTAAGCAATTTCTGGTTGATGCACGCAAGATGTAACATTATTAAAACTGATAAGCCTTTTGTAGAATGGTTGAATGAAGACCGTGAACACAGAGTAGGTTACATTAAACAATATTTAACTGATGCTCAAGCAGCAATTGATGAATCAAAAGACCCTAAAATGCATCCTAAATACGATTTGTATTCTGCAAAATTAGCAAAAACTATTTATGATGAAACTAACGGTGAAGTTGATTTTACGAAAGATTTCCCGCTTCCTGAAGGTTATGATGTTCCAAAACCGGCAGTAAAAAAACATGCTGAAAAAGTTGAAGCATAGCGGAGTTTTTAAGTGAAAACATTTTATAAAGATAATAAAAAAACAGACTTGTGTCTGTTTTTTTGCGGTTGGGGAACAGATGAAAGATTATATCTCCATCTGTTGAATGATTATGATTATTTATTGTTTTTTGATTATTCTGATTTAGATTTTTACATACCGTTTGATTTTTCAAAGTATTCAAATATTTATCTTGTTTCATATTCTGCAGGGGTGGGAATTCCGCCTATTATAAAAGATAAACTTCCTAATATAAAAAAAAACATAGCAATAAACGGTTCTATAAACATAATGGATTCTTCTGCAATTAATAAGAAAGCAATGGAAGCATCAAAATCCGTAAACAGTTCTAACTATATTCAATTCAGGAAAGAATATTTGACCGATTCGGAAGAAGAATTAAAATTGTTTTGTGAAAACGCACCAAGGAGAACTTTTGAAAGTTGCATAAATGAAATGATTTTTTTACAAGAAATATCAAAAGAATACAAAAATGCAAAATATTATTATGACATGCTTTTTACTTCAAAAAATGACAAATTTATTTTATCCGACATCATAAGGAAAGAATATGAAAAATTCACAGAAATTGAAGGTGCTCATTTTCCATTTTTCAGGTATAAATCCTTAAAATTTTTTATTGAAAATTCATAATTATACTTTTCATGAATAAATATTAAATATTATATAAAAAATTCATAAAATTTTACAAAATTCATGATTAAAAATTCTGTTTTTTCAAAAAATTTTCAAAAAAAATTGGAAAAAAATTCTTATTTTCTGTTAAAAAAATCAACCAAAAACATGAGGGACATGAGTTAATAATGACGGGATAAAATCCCCGAAACCCATGTGGTGCATGCGTTTTACATGTTACAAATTGTTAACATTAGTATATACAAAAAGGCAATTTTTTTCATAAACGATACTTTATATAAATGTAGAGAAGAGAAATAAAGAGAATTCGGAGAGAGAAAAATGGGTTACGCATTATTTACAGCAAGA
>Ga0256407_10009548_pt1 | contig 13870 bp, 16 predicted proteins | sample RumenRJG_04DNA_FD_193489 | JGI IMG/M metagenome (GOLD analysis project Ga0256407, IMG submission 193489) | Bovine rumen microbial communities from Lethbridge, Alberta, Canada - RJG_04 | ecosystem: Host-associated > Mammals > Digestive system > Stomach > Rumen | place: Canada: Alberta... | reverse complement strand
TTTGTATTTCTTAACATATATGGGATCCTCCGTATTGTTTTGTGTGGTAACTTAATTATACCATGGGATCCCATATTTTTATTCTTATTTAGACTTTTTCAGTGGTCTCGAACCGTCCCCGTTGACTCCCTTGATCGCCGGATTAAAAAATAACACCCGTCAATCGAATAAGTGTTTGATTTTTTGTCGGCTATATGATAAAATTTACATAAATACGAAGCATTTTTATCGATCGGAGAATTATATGACAGACAGTAAATTAACGGATAAACAACGTGAAATACTTGAATATATAAAGAAGTGTGTGCTTGATAAGGGATTTCCGCCCTCTGTCAGGGAAATATGTGACGCAGTTCATCTAAAGTCCACTTCATCCGTGCATTCCCAGCTTGCAACCCTTGAGAAAAAGGGTGTTATTAGGAGAGATCCCACCAAACCCAGAACAATTGAGATACTGGATGACGACTTCAATTTTACCCGCACGGAAATGACCAGCATACCGGTTGTTGGACAGATCGCGGCCGGTGCACCGATCCTTGCGGAACAGAATATCGAATACTACTTCCCTCTCCCTACGGATATGCTTCCCAAAGGAATGGGAGCCTCTGAAGCCTTTGTTCTGAAGGTAAAGGGAGAAAGCATGGTCAACGTCGGCATTATGGACGGCGATATGATATTTGTCAGGGTAACAAATTCCGCAAGAAACGGTGATATGGTGGTGGCTCTTATTGATGACTCCGCTACTGTAAAGACCTTCTATAAAGAGCAGGGACATATCAGACTTCAGCCCGAAAATGACGAAATGGAGCCCATCATCGTAAATGACTGTAAAATTCTCGGAACCGTATTCGGGGTACTGAGATTTTACGACTGATTTTGATTCCGGATTCCAAAGAGCTGAACCCGTTAAAGGAAAACTCAGATCTCCAGGATAGAGTCTGTTTCATTATATTTCTGAAGGATCTTCTTTATCTTCTCCGTAGGTGTGAGAACCTTGTCCATAGAGACGTCATGATTTGAAAAGTCGATTATCGATGCCAGGAATTTGCCCATATCCGCGGTCTCATACCATTCCCTTTTTAGAAGCTCAGGTATCCTGTAGCTTAAGTTGGTCGTGATTATCTTGTCGAAAAGCCCTTCTTTATAGGCCTCATCAAAGACAGCGAGTCCGTCGGTGAAGATCCCGAAGGTACAGCAGATATATACCCTCTTTGCATTCATCTTCCGAAGCTTCCGGGCGGTATCCAGCATGCTTCCTCCTGAGGAGATTATATCGTCAACGATAATAACATCCTTATTTTCCACATTGTCACCCAGAAACTCATGGGCAACTATGGGATTCTTCCCGTTCACCACGTGGCTGTAGTCTCTTCTCTTATAGAACATTCCGGTATCCGCTCCCATTACCCCGGCAAAGTACACGGCTCTGTGAAGAGCCCCCTCATCGGGGCTCACTATGAGAAGATGTTCCTTATCGATCTTCATGTCTCCGACATGCAGAAGAAGCGCCTGCATAAACTGATAAAAGGGGGTAAAATTATCGAAGCCGATAAGAGGTGCTGCATTCTGGATCGACGGATCATGTGCGTCGAAGGTAATAAGCCTGTACACACCCATAGCCGAAAGCTCTTCCAGCATAAGGGCACAATCCAGAGATTCCCGTGCATTGCGCTTATGCTGCCTGCTCTCATACATGAATGGCATAACAACAGTTATCCTATGTGCCTTTCCGGCAACCGCAGCGATCAGGCGCTTTAAGTCCTGATAGTGGTCATCAGGTGAATAGACATTTTCGTGGCCGAACATCTCGTATGTCATGGAGCGGTTCAGTACATCACAGAGCACATATAGATCCTTACCGCGGATTGATTCGTTCAAAACTCCCTTTCCTTCTCCGGAGCCGAAGCGCGGGGTCTTGTGATCCACAAGAAAACTGTCCGCATTATAGCCCTCAAAAGCAGGACTGTCGTGGTAAGGACGGTTATTGTCCTTTCTGAAGGAAACCAGGTAGTCATTAACTTCCTTCCCGAGTTCCTGTATATTGTCCATAACGATGAGTTTTAACGGTGCCGCCGGCATCCTGTTTTCAAGAACACTGCTGATCAATTTTTTCCCCTTTTCTGTTTTTCAAAGATCCGTTGTTGCCCCGAGCCCAAAGCTTCGAATCACTCAGAAAGCCACATACTCAAATGCATTTTTTATCCATTCGATCTCTTCACCGGAAATGGCAATAACATCATAACGGTATGATAATGATTCATCAAGTGCAAATTTAGATCTGTAATGGTCGGAGGTGCGGCAGATCCTTCGCTGCTTCCTCCGGTCCACGGCTTCTTCCGGGAATCCCTTTCTAAAGTCGCTCCTGTATTTCACTTCGCCAAAGCAGATCACTCCGTCGCAGTCGGAAAAAATAAGGTCTATCTCTCCCGATCTGCAGCTGAAGTTCCTCTCCAAAACAGTACAACCGCTGTTTTCAAGGAATTCTGCGGCTCTGTTCTCTTCCTTTTTTCCGAGAGAACGGGTGTTATCTCTTGTTTGCGTTGTATATCTCCATCTTCTGCTTAAGCTTATCCATCCTGTCGACAAATACCAGCACCTCAGCCACCACCTCATAGAGCTCAGGAGGGATGGCATCCCCGATCTCCAGACTTGACAGGGTGTCTGCCAGCTTGCTGTCCTCATGGACCGGAACATCGGATTCCTGGGCGGTGGCTATGATCTTTTCAGCAATGGCACCCTTTCCCGAAGCAACCACGGTAGGTGCTATATTCTGAGGATCATAGGCAATGGCCACAGCGGTCTTTACTTTTTCCTTATCCTTCCTGAAATCAGCCATAATATGATTCGGACGCCAAAAGTCACATTTTGATTAAATACGGATTGTTCCTCGCCTGCACTCAGGCAGGCTACTGCTGTCAATAGTTGCTACGCTCTTATGTCAAAAGAGGTGGTCTGTATCAGTCTTTCATTGGCACCCCTGTTAAACATTATATCCGGTACATCCCTGGCTTCCTTATTCAGTGCAACATCGGAATGCATCTTATACCCGCGTTTTGCAAGGATCTCGTCCAGCTCTCCGAGATGCTCCCCGATAAAGTCCAGCAGCTCCTCCCTCTGCATTATAAAATGGGTTTTTACATTTTCACCGTTGGTCATCTGCACGTGGATATCCATGGTGCCGAGATGCTGCATATCAAGATGGAGAAGAGCCGAAACATTCCCGTCCTTTTTCGCGAGATTCTTTTTATTTGTATAGACGTAGAGATCCCCGTGAGCCTTGTCCTCATTCATTTTGAGGGGCAGCTGCAAGTAGGTCATCACATTATTAAGCTGATTCATAAAGTCCACGTTTGACTTCAGATTATTCAGGCCCTGGGCAAGAGTGGATGAGCCTCTTCCCGTACTGTTAAGAAAGTCGATGGCCTTTTCCGAATTTTTTACCACTCTTTCATAGTATTCCCTGACCTTTTCCTTATCCGCCACCTCCTCCGGCTTCATAAGGAATTCGTTTGTGATACCGTTATTTAAGAGGAGCTTGTATTCATGGCTTTTTGAAAGCTCCCTTAAGGCCTGTTGAAGCTCCGGCGCGGTGTCCGGACTGTCATATTTTTCAAAAAGCGCCTTTGTAAGCTCCAGTGTATCCTTTGCGGAGAGACTGTTATCCGCGACCTTCTCTGCCAGTGCTTCCGGAAGCCCTGCAGCTTTCATATTTTTTGCAAGATTTTCTGCACCATCTTTATTTAGAAGAATATGAAGATCATCGGTAACGGTACCGGTAAGCTCTGCCGAGGGATGCCTTGCAGCCACTGTTTCCGCGGCTTTTCCCCCGGTTTCGTTTATCACTGCCTGCTCAGGCTTTTCCTGAATCACCACCTTATTCCCGCTCTCCGGGGCAGCTGAAGGATCCGGTGGGTTCGATGGATTAGCGGGATTTGCAGTTTTGCCTGCATTTCCGGCACTTTCCGTAGCCTCACCCATATTATCAAGCTTTTGCTGCAGTGACTCAAGCTCTCCTGGATCAAGATGAAGAAGCTCTCCGATCTTTGAAAAATCCCCCTTTTGGGCATTATCCAGGGCATCCTTCATAACGGCCCCGGAATTATCATCCGTTTCAAAAAACAGTTTCAGGATCTCCTTATTTCCCTCAGGATCCTTTTCCGCAATCTCCGCAAAGCCCCGGCTCAATTCCCCAAGGCTGTCAGCTATCTTGTACTGATTGGACTTGTAGGCCTCAAATTCCTTTATATTCTCCTCTGTAAGGGGGATGTCGAGCTCCGTCATCTGAACGATGCTCTTTGGGTCTGCCAGCGGAAAGCGAGAGGTCTGGGCAGCCATATTCTGCAGGGATTTTGTATCTATCGGAAGGCCGCGCTCCATCATTGAGGTAACGAGATCCCCGTTCTGCTTTGTGAGAGGCAGTCCTGCCTGCGTCAGAGCCTTGGCGACTGCACTGTTCCCGTCCAGATTTGCATAGAGGGGAGTTAAGGATATCTTTGAATCGCTGGCGCCGCTCACCGTAAATGAAAGGGTCTGCCCCAGTGTCAGCCCCATATTTTTTGAAAGAAAGGCGTTGAGACGGGAATTATCACCGAGAAGAAGCTCCACCGTTCCGTCATCATTAAAGCCGGTTATCTGCCCCGAAAAGGTATCTCCCGCCTTCACATAGCGCACCTGATCGGCAGGGACGGTCGAGGTTCTCTGCTGCACGCTCTCGGTCACGATCTCCCTTGCAGTATTGACGTTTGGATTAAGGTCGTATATTCCCGTATTTGAATTGACGTTAATATTCATACGTGTTCTTTATTATAGTCCGTGAAGTATCTCATATTTCCGGATGAGGAGCCTGCGGAAACGAAGGAGCATTCGGAAACGCAGGAGCTGTCTTATACGAAATTACCGATAAAGCTCATCCGGTGAATGGGGGAAGGCCCCATCCTCTTTAATGCCTCAATATGTCGTTTATCGCCGCCGTAGCCCTTGTTTGATGAAAAGTAATATCCCGGATATTTTTTGTCCATCTCCTCCATAAAACGGTCACGCCTAACCTTGGCTATTATGGAAGCGGCCGCAATGGAGGCTGACGCAGCATCACCTTTTATTATGGGTATCTGCCTTATTTTTACCCCGGGAATGGTAACTGCATCGTTTAATAATATATCGGGTTTTACCGGGAGATTATTAATAGCCTCCCTCAAGGCTTCATAGGTGGCATTTAGGATATTAATACTGTCTATCCTTTTTTCATCGGCGCTTCCGAAGCCGTAGGCTACTGCCTTTTCCATAATGATCCCGGAAAGCTCCTCCCTTTTTTTCGCCGAAAGCTGCTTGGAATCATTGAGGTAGAGAATGTCACAATCCTTCGGGAGAATAACCGCGGCAGCAACCACGGGACCCGCAAGCGGTCCCCTTCCGACCTCGTCAATACCGCAGATATATTCATATTCTCCGTATTCTCTTTCATAGGAGAACATTTTATACATGCGTTTCCTCTCGTTTTCCAGAGAGAGAATACGTTTTTTTGCGGAATTAACAAGGTTTTTTACGCCGCTTCTCTCATCAAAGCTGTATTCGGAAATAAAATCCGAAAGAGCGTTTTCCGGGAGTGTTTTTAATTTTTCACGTATCTCATTTACCGATTCTGCCATAATTTACCCTGATCACTCTATCATCCCAAATTTATTAAAGGGTCTCAGTCTCAAAAAGACCTTACCGATAACCATGCTCCTGTCGATATTTCCCACGTCATAGCTTCTGGAATCCACGGAATCGTTCACATTATCACCCATCACAAAGTATTCGTGATCATTAAGGGTAAGCTCCGTTGACGCAACTCCGGCGTCAAAAATTGGATCCCGGTTATATTTATAGGGGAGCACATGACCGTTTACCAGTATCACACCATCCCTTATCTCAACGGTTTCCCCGGGAAGTGCTATTATCCTCTTTACGTAGTAGACCCTTTCTGCGGCTGAATAGGGGAAAACCACTATATCAAACCTCTCGGGATCGGAAAAACGGTAGCTGATTTTATCCACCAGAAGCGAGTCCCCGTCGCTTAAGGTACTCTCCATGGAATCTCCGCTGACGACGGTCCGCTGGAATCCGACGGCCTTAACTACAAGGGTTAAAAGTAGTATTATAAGGATATATATGCTGTATCCGGCAATTTTTCTGATCTTTTTCATTAGTATTAAGCTTGTGACCGTAAAAAGGGGTCACCTGCAGACTTAATCGTCCAAACCGTCCCGGGGCACATTATCAAGCGTTATCCGCCCCATTTTTCCGCTCCTGAAATCATTTAAGATTATGGAGACTGCCTTGTCGGTATCCGGCATCCCGCCCTTTTTAAGAGCGTTTCTTGATTTTGCCGCCTGACGCAGCATTTCATCGGGAGACATTTCTCCGGTGATCTCATAGATATTATATAGTATTTGTGGATTTATAGCATTGATTTCTTTTAGAAAACGCCTGATAAGCTCTTCCCGGTCAATGACTAAGTCATTCATTGAACCGAGGACTGCGAGATGGAAGCCTGCAGTATCATCATCTATCTTCGGCCAGAGGATCCCCGGCGTATCCAGAAGCTCCAGGTTCTTTCCGAGCCTTACCCACTGCTTACCCCTGGTGACACCGGGCTTATTTCCGGTCTTTGCAACGGCTTTTCCCGCGTAAGAATTTATGAAGGTGGATTTTCCGACATTTGGTATGCCGACCACCATGGCTCTCATCGGGCGGTTAATTATGCCCTTTTTTTTATTTTTCTCTATCTTTTCCCTGCAGGCGGTCTTTACGCCCTCGTCAATAAGCCTTAAGCCCTTCCGGCTCCTGGAGTCCAGAGCCACTGCAGTGATCCCTTTTGACTCAAAGTATTCCGTCCACTCCTTTGTAGCCCTTTCATCCGCAAGATCCGCCTTATTCAGTAATATCATCCGGCCCTTGCCCTTTGCAAGGGCATCTATTACCGGGTTTCTGGTGGACAGCGGGGCTCTGGCGTCAACAAGCTCGAGAACAAGGTCAATAATCCTTATGTCCTCCTCCATGGCTCTTTTCGCCTTTATCATATGTCCGGGGAAATATTGAAATGATGTCATTGGTATTCCTTTACTGCACAAATCCGATGCCGGTGTCGCCGCCTGCCATATGGAACCAGGCCTTTCCGGTGATATGCTTTCTTTTTACGCTGCCGAGACTGGCAGCACGGCTGTCCTCTGAAGAATTGCAGTTATCTCCCATCAGAAAAAACTCATCCTCGGAAAGCAGTATCTCATCGGCTGCTATCCCGGGATCAGATATCATATCGTCAAACATATCGCTCTGTGGCTCATTATTAAGGTACAAAATCCCGTCCTTTATCTCTATCCTGTCGCCCGGCACTCCCACAACCCTTTTCACGGAAATATGGGCATTGGCGTTTCCGTTTGGAAGAAAGGCGACCACATCCCCTCTCTTCGGAGCGACCAGGTTATATACCACCCTGTTTAAGAATACCACCTGTCCGTTATAAAGTGATGGCTCCATTGAGTTTCCAATAACGGTTGTTTTTATTCCGAGGGTATAAACAAAGAAATATGCGAGGAGAGTCCCCAAAAAAACCATAAAAAGCCAGCTCATAAACAAAGCCAGCTTTTCATTGGTTATCTTTTTTTCTTTTTTATAGAAGCTTAAGCCCCTGTGTTTAGCCATAGTTTCTTAATCAGTCAACGATCTCCTTAAGCTTTGAGCGCTTTCCGGTTCTCTGACGAAGGAAGAAGAGCTTCGCACGTCTTGCCTTACCTGAGCGGACAACCTCAACCTTCTCAACATTGGGAGAATGAATGGGGAATGTCTTCTCTACTCCCACGCCGTAGCTGTTCTTTCTTACCGTAAAGGTAGCCCTGTTGCTCCCGCCCTGCTTCTTGATGACGGTTCCTTCAAAGACCTGAACCCTGGACTTATCACCCTCGGTGATCCTGTTATAAACCTTTACGGTATCACCCACGGTAAACTGGGGAACCTCGGCCTTAAGCTGTTCTTTTTCAAGTTCCTTGATGATTTCTGCGTTCATTATATATAACCTCCATGACGTACCAGACAGTGTATTGTTTGATCAGATGATTCGGACGACAAAAGTTCTTAAATCACTGGTTTGAACTTTGGCGTTTGCAACATTAAATTCACAAACTCCGCATTATCCGGCAATTTGATGTTCTTAACACCATTCGCTCGCGGCTTTTCTTTAATACCGCAGGTGACAGAGGACCATCGCCTAAAGACTTCAGTAATGAGAAGTCTCACGAAATGCAAGATTACCATATCTAAAGAAAAAATGCAAGTATTGATTCAGCGGTCAGCTTCTTTCCGCGATGCTCCCGATATAGTAAAAGCCCTCAGCCCTGTCAAGGCGGACTTGAACAATCTCCCCGATAAGCGAGCTGTCGCCCTTCAGGTGGACGACCGTATTCTGGGGTATGCGGCCGGTCAGCATGGTCGGATCCTTCTCATTAACAGATTCTATAAGTACCGGAAACGTCCTTCCCACAAGGAGGGAAATTCGTTTCTTTGCCGTTTCCTGCACGGTCCTTAAGACCCGGTCGAAGCACTTATGTATCTCCTCCTCACTCATCCTGAATTCAAGAGCTGCCGCAGGGGTTCCGGTTCTCTTTGAGTAGATAAAGGTAAAGGCTCCGTCAAAGCCCGCTTCTTTTATAACAGAAACGGTATCCTCCACGTCCTCCGCCGTTTCGGTCGGATAACCCACAATAATATCGGTTGTTATTGCGATATCCGGGATACTTTTCCTGAGCTTCTTTACAATAAGAAGGTAATCCTCTTTAGTATAATGCCGGTTCATATCCTTAAGAATCCTGCTGCTCCCCGACTGCAGGGCGAGATGCAGATGTGAACAGATCTTTTCCGATGAAGCCATCACATTGATAAGCTCATCACTTAAGTCCTTCGGATGGCTGGACATAAAGCGTATCCGTTTAAGCCCCTCTATCTTTTCGATCTCTCTTAAAAGCTCCGGAAAGGTGACTTTATCCGAAAGGCCTTTTCCGTATGAATTAACATTCTGTCCGAGGAGCATAACCTCCTTTACCCCATCGGAAACAAGAGCCTCGATCTCCCTTATGATATCCTTTATCTCACGGCTTCTCTCCCGCCCCCTTACATAGGGCACTATGCAGTAGCTGCAGAAATTATTGCAGCCGTACATTATATTTACGCCGCTCTTAAAAGAATATTTACGTTTTGATGGCAGCTCTTCCACTATCTCTCTTTCGTGCTCCCAGATATCGATTATCTGTGAACCGGACTCTATCCTTTCATTAAGGAGCTCAGCAAGCTTATAGATATTGTGGGTTCCGAAAATAAGATCCACAAAGGGATAGCTTTTCTTTATCTTCTCTATAACAGAGCTTTCCTGCATCATACAACCGGAAAGGCATATGAGAAGGCCGGGGTTTTTATCCTTAAGACCCTTAAGAACCCCCAGTCTTCCGAAAACACGCTGATCCGCATTATCCCTTACGGTACAGGTGTTATATAAAATAACATCTGCTTCTTCTTCGCTTTCTGTGCTTTCAAAACCGGACTTAATAAAGACCCCGGCCATTTTTTCAGAATCCCTTTCATTCATCTGGCAGCCGAAGGTCTGTATGAAAAAACGGGAACGCCGCTTATTTTTTTCGAAAATAGCAGCATTCCTCTGCATAAGCTTATTTATAAAATAATACTGTCTCTCCGGTTCCTTCCCCGGCGGAGAGGAAACAACCTTATCTATGTCTTCCATATTTTAACGTATGACCTCTTTTTCTGTGATTATCATATCCACCGGAACATCCCACTCCTCCGTAGGAACCTGCTCCACAACCTGACAGGCAAAGCCCATAGCTATCTTCCATACAAATTTCTCAAAGCCCTTTTCCCTTAAATATCTGTCGAAATATCCCCTGCCATAGCCAAGCCTGTTAAAATCACGGTCAAAAGCGCAGCCCGGGATCAGCATCATATCGGGTTTGTAATCGGAAGGAGGATAATCAACCTCCGGTTCGGGAATGCCTATACCGTTTTTCTTTATATCGGAGATCCTTCTAACCTCATAAAATTCCATGTGTTTTTCATCAATGACCTTGGGAAGAGAGACCTTCTTTCCGCTGTTTATCATCTTGAAAACGGAATTCATGGTGGCGACCTCCGAGCCGTAGCCCGCAAAGGCAAAGATCTTCTCAGCGGTCTGATATTCCGGAAGCTTGAAAAACCTGTCAAAGGCATAGTAGGAAGCCTTCTCCCTCTCCACCGGTGTCATGCACTCACGAAGAAGGACTATCCTTTTTCTCACGATTTCCTTTGTATCTCCTAATAAAACGATATCCCCCATCAGTCGTCCTCCAGAAAATCAGGCAGATAAAAATCAGCTGTTTTCTTTGCATGAATATAGGTGCCTATTTCCTCTCCCGCTATGATCCTGTGTATATTATTCAGATCCTTTGCATTGGCTATGATCATATCAGCGCCTGAAGAAACCGCAATATGGGCAGCCTTAAGCTTCGTAGCCATCCCTCCGGTTCCTACCCTTGAGCCGGTACTCTTCTTACCATAGGAATCCACCTCGTCAGTGAGATCAACGATCTCAGGGATAAAGTGTGCGTCCTTATTTCTCCTCGGATCATCATCATAGAGTCCGTCTATATCGGATAAAAGTATAAGAAGATCCGCCTCCGTAAGCGCCGTCACCATAGCGGACAGGGTATCATTATCCCCAAGCTCTATCTCATAGGTGGAAATGGTGTCATTTTCATTTACCACCGGAACAACCCCGAGCTTTAAGAGCTCTGAAAAGGTGTTCTGGGCATTATAGCGGTTAAGGTCATTCCTTATGGTCCTCTTTGTCATAAGAACCTGCGCCGTAAGCTGGTTATACTCGGAAAAGAACTTCTGATAGATCATCATAAGCCTTGCCTGGCCAATGGCAGCCGCTGCCTGCTTTATCTGGAGCTTTTCATCACGGCCGTTTTTATTGACAGCTTCCCCGCTGTAATAAACATCCTTAATATTTGCGGCCTTAAGCCCTACGGAGATGGCACCTGAAGACACCAGTATCACGTCCCTTCCTCCGTTATGGAGATCTGTAAGCTCTCTGACCAGCTTCTCTATCCTTATAAGATCCGCACCTCCGGTCTCCTTATGTGTAACGGAGCTGGATCCTATCTTTATTACTATTCTTTTATGTTTTGAAAAATCACGCATTTTGTCTAATATATCATATAACAGCACTTTCCGCCAGCCTGTCCCGTCAATGCTGCCAGGATAAACGCATCAATCTCTCCATGCTGTCAAAACTTTTTCTGGAGATTATTCATCCGTTTATCCTTGTTAACGCTGCAGATAGATAAAGTCATCAATTAATCATTCCTCTGCATAAAAATACAAAAAACTGAATTTTTCTTTGACTTATTATATTCTCTGCGGTAGTATGGACAAATGAACAATTTAGAAACAAAATTTTATAATGCATTCATTGTTAAAGACAGGTGGATGCTGTACCTTAAGGGTCTCGGCGTTACCCTTGAGATCGCCGTGGCTGCAGGCATCATCGGCATCATAATAGGCTGCATCATCGCCCTTATGAGGCTTTCAGAGCCAAAGAACGGAAGGAAACACACTATCTGGTGGTATATCGCCACGGCCTATGTGGACGTAATAAGAGGCACCCCTTCCGTACTGCAGCTTCTCATTATGTGGTTCATAGTCTTTTCATCCTCAAAGAACGGACTTCTGGTGGCATCACTGTCCTTCGGCATAAACTCCGGAGCTTACGTTTCCGAGATAATAAGAGCCGGAATACTTGCTGTGGATAAGGGACAGATGGAGGCCGGAAGATCACTGGGTCTCACAAAGGCTATGACCATGAAGGAAATAGTACTTCCCCAGGCATTCAAAAACGTTCTTCCGCCCATCGGAAACGAATTTATCATGCTTATCAAGGAAACCGCCATTGTAGGATATGTCAGCCTTTCGGATCTTACAAGAACCGCGAGTCAGATTTCAAGCCGTACCTACGAAGCATTTATGCCCCTTATCGGAGCAGCTGTGATCTATTTCATAATCATAAAGATACTCACCCTTCTTCTGGAGGCACTGGAAAGGAGGCTGAGAAAAAGTGATAACCGTTAATAATCTCTGTAAAAGCTTCAACGGGGTAAAGGTACTGGATAATGTGTCCACAAGGATCGAAAAGGGCGAAAAGGTGGCGATAATCGGACCATCAGGTTCGGGAAAAAGTACACTGCTCCGCTGTCTTAACCTTCTGGAAACCCCGGATTCGGGCGAGATCTGGTTTGAGGACAAGCTCATTACAGATCCGAAAACCGATATTAATAAAATACGCGAGCATATGGGAATGGTCTTCCAGAGCTTTAACCTCTTCGCCAATAAGACCGTTATGGAAAATATAACACTTGCTCCCGTAAAACTGGGGCTACTGTCAAAGGAGGAAGCAAAGGAAAAGGCTCTTTCACTTCTTAAGCGCGTTAATCTGGAGGAAAAGGCCGATTCCTACCCCTCTTCCCTGTCTGGCGGACAGAAGCAGCGTATCGCCATAGTGCGCTCCCTTGCTATGAATCCGAAGGTCATGCTCTTTGACGAACCGACCTCGGCTCTTGACCCGGAGATGGTCGGTGAAGTACTGGATGTTATAAAAAGCCTGGCGGAAATCGGTATGACAATGGTTATCGTAACCCATGAAATGGGATTTGCCCGTGAAGTGGCTACCAGGGTTCTCTTTATCGAGGACGGCGGCATAGCCGAGGAAAATACCCCGGAGCTCCTGTTTAACTCACCTCAGTCAAAGAGACTGCAGGAATTCCTGTCCAAGGTGTTGTGAGCTCGTTGTCATTCTGAGTTGTGAGCCTTTGTCATTCTGAGTTGTGAGTCCGTTGTCATTCTGAGCCGTGAGCCCGTTGTCATTCTGAGCGAAGCGAAGAATCTTCTTTATCCGGCGTAAAACGCTCTGTGGAAAAGGTTCTTTACGCCGGAACCGACCCGGATATCCATACGGCGGCTGCAAGTCAGATCACGCTCTCTTCCTTTGTTTTGCACCGAAATATCTGGACGGTGCTCCGGAGAATAAAGAGCGCTTTTGACAGATGTAGGATTTTACCCGGATATCCATACGGCAGATGCAAGTCAGATCACGCTCTCTACCTTTGTTTTGCACCGAAATATCCGGGCGGTGCTCGGAGAAAAAAGAGCGCTTTTGACAGATGTAGGATTTTACCCGGATATCCATACGCCGGCTGCAAGTCAGATCACGCTCTCTACCTTTGTTTTGCACCGAAATATATGGACGGTGCTTCGGAGAAAAAAGAGCGCTTTCTCCTGCGCACCGCCACATTTCGGTGCAAAACTGCAGTCGCTCGCTATCGATCTGCCTTGCAGCCGCCGTATGGATATCCGGACGCAAAACTGCAGTCGTTCGCTTTCGATCTGCCTGCAGCTGACGTATGGATATCTGTGGGATAAGATGCCGTCGGCAAGTATCGATTTGACCGCAACTGACATATGGAGATCAATGGGCAGTCTGCCAAAGTCGTTTAGTTTGTGTCATTCTGAGCGCACTTTGTCATTCTGAAGGCGCTTGACGGCTTTGTCATTCTGAGGGCTCAGCCCGAAGAATCTTCCCACCGGATGAAAAGATCCTTCGCTGCGCTCAGGATGACAGGGGCAGAACGCTTAGGATGACGTGGTTCTTATCAGATTAATGCAGTTAATAACTTTATGATAAAGTATTAATATGATGATGTTGGGGTCAAATAGACCCGTGTTGGTACCTTGAAAAACACACATATTACAGTAAAACGTAGCCGTTTTTGGTATAATTATAATATAACCA
>Ga0256407_10009547_pt1 | contig 13870 bp, 9 predicted proteins | sample RumenRJG_04DNA_FD_193489 | JGI IMG/M metagenome (GOLD analysis project Ga0256407, IMG submission 193489) | Bovine rumen microbial communities from Lethbridge, Alberta, Canada - RJG_04 | ecosystem: Host-associated > Mammals > Digestive system > Stomach > Rumen | place: Canada: Alberta | collected... | reverse complement strand
TGACGGCATTTACCGCCGACGAACAGCACTTATTTACCGAACTTTTCGCCATTTCATACAAATTTACGAAAATCCCACGTAATATCCGCACCCGCCCCTCAAAATAATCTCATCGATGTCTTTTCGACATACACTTCTGTCCTTTTCCCGAAAAATGCAGACTGATAGATTTTGAATTACAATCAGATATCACTATTTTTATGTTTTATGTACAAGTAAAAGATGATCGATTATTATATATGCTCAAACGAAAACGCATGGCAGTAACGATTTTGATAGTTGCGGCGGTCCTCATCGCCCTGAAATTCATCTTGTTTCCCATTGTAAGAGAGATTCCCGTCACCGGAAAAAACCAGATTACCTCTGAGGATTACTGGGTAACCCTGGACAAAGCAGATCCATATTCCAGGAACGGTAGCAAAAGACAGCTTCAGATAAGGAAATGGCACCCGATAGAATGCACCGAAGAAAGGCCGGTCATCGTGGCTTCCCACGGATCCTGCGGGTCAATTGACAACAACTTGAGTCTTTACCGTGAGCTGGCAAGTCACGGATATACGGTCCTTGCGGTGGCCCATCCCGGCCAAGTAGCGAGCATCAAATACGAAAACGGCAAGAAGAGCGGCCCAAGCAGGGCCTTCTTCAAGGAACTGTTTTCTCTTAAGCCGGACGGCGCCCCTGAGAAGGCCTACGAAGTATACCATAAGTGGATGGAGATCAGGACCGACGACCTGAACTCCGTCATGGATGACTTCGTTGCTAAGAACGGATCCTCCCGGTTTATTGCAGAAGGCCACTCCCTCGGCGGTTCTGCGGCATACGCAATGGCCAGGATCAGGGAGGATGTAATCGGAGTCATAGCGTTGGAATCTCCTTTCATGTACGACATTAAAGGCATCGAGAACGAAAAGTTCATTTTTGATGACAGCGACTATAACGTCCCGGTACTGAGCATCTATTCCGATGCCGCCTATCCTTATCTAAGGGAATGGGATCAATACAGAAACAACGCCAAATTTCTGGACAGCGCCAATCCTCTTTACACAAACATCCATTACGAAGGCATCGGGCACATGGGCTTATGCGAGCTTTCGCATGTCTCCCCTGTCTTGACAGCAATCTTTGACAACGGCTTCCAGAAAACAAAAGCCGCCGACCAGCTCAAAAAACTCAACGAAGACTGCCTCGCCTGGATCCGGAGCCTGCACGATAAATAGCGCGATTGTTTACCTTCACGTTTTTGCCTCCGGAACTTTTTCCCGAAAACGCGCCCGGTCTGCTTGAAAATTGCAGACCTCCGGCTGCTACAGATCGGGCGCTGCGGCGGGTGTCCTCTGGTCTCGGCGAGCGTGGCCACCCTCGGCCACGTCAGAGGGAGGGGCCCGATGGATACGAGTTCTGCGGAGCAGGACGAAGTAGACATTGGGAGGGATGGAGCCGACGCAGTCGGCGGAACAGAGCCGAGACCACGAGGATTACCGCCGCTGACGACAGCGGAGGGAGACGAAAAAAGGCTGACCGCGGGGTCAGCCTTTAAGATATGAACCGGTAAAGAATTACCAGTTAAGGATCTTCTTGAAATCGTAATCCTCAGGATTCTTAACATAAGCCTTAGCAGCCTCATAATCAGCAGCGCTGACATAGTGGCAGATGTGGCTGTAATAGTTCTGGGAAGTACCGCCCTCGATATTGACACGACGCGGCGGAATCTTACCCTCAGCATTCTGGAGATCCTTGAGGTAAAGAGGATGAGAATTGCCATCCTGGTCAACGTAAACCATACATCCGGTCTCGCCGTTCTTGAAGAGCTCATATGCGCCCATGGCAAGCTCAGAGCAGTAAGTAAGGTCGAAAGCGATAGGATCCTGGCAACGTACATCATAACCAATCTCCACAGGACGAGTCTTAACCTTAAGACCAATCTTCTTGAACTCCTTCTCGAGGATATCGTTGAAGAGGACAGCCTTGGAAATCTTGCCGAGCTCAGGGTGACCGTGCTCATCGTAAGTAAGGTTGACACCGGCATTCTTGATCTCCTCAGGATCGAGATCGTGGAACACACCCTCTGCAACTACCACGGTACCATAGTGGATACCAAGGATAGACCTCTTGATGATGGTAGAGAGAGCAAGACGCACGATCTTGTCAAGAGTGATGGCAGTCTTGTTGAACATCTCAGGGATGATGGTCATCGGGCAGTGGGTAGCCTCACCGATACCGAGGGCGAGGTGACCTGCAGAACGGCCCATGGCGCTGATGATAAGCCAGTTGCCTGAAGTACGTGCATCCTCATATACGGTACGTGCAAGATGAGCGCCCTCGTCCTTAGCCGAATTGAAACCGAAAGTCGGAGCATTGTTCGGAAGAGGAAGGTCGTTGTCAATTGTCTTAGGCACGTGGATATTGCGGATAGGATAATTCTTGGCCTCGAGGAATTTGGCGATACGGTTGGCTGTAGAAGCTGTATCGTCGCCACCGACAGTAATGAGGAGCTTGATATTGTTCTCCTGGAAAAGAGAAAGGTTGAAGTTCTCCTGGAAATCATTGTCAGTCGGTTTGAAACGGCTCATCTGGAGATATGATCCTCCTCTGTTGAAGTAGGCGTCAGCCTTGAAGAAATCGATGTCCTCAATCCTTGGGTTCTTGCTGAAAAGACCGGAATAACCGCCGTGAAGGCCGATTACACGATAACCGTTGGAAAGGAAAGTCTTAGCTACGCTGAATACGACTGTATTCATACCCGGAGCCGGGCCGCCACCACAGAGAATGATGATTGAATCTTTCATAATGATATTAAATTATAAATCTGATACTAATTGTCCATACAGGTTTTGGACTGCAAATTTAATTGTTTTTCGACAATTATTATGCGTTTTTTTGCTAATTTTGTGGATTAATGCATATATAGGGCAATGAACAGAGAACAGGCACAGAAAAGGATAGCGGAACTCAAGGTCATTCTTGAGGAAAACAGCCGTAAATACTACGTGGAGAATGCCCCGACGATGAGCGACTACGAGTATGACCAGCTGATGCATGAGCTCGAATCCCTCGAAGACGAGTTCCCTGAGTTCATTACCGCAGACTCCCCTGCCAGACGCGTCGGAAGCGACCTGGTAAAGGAATTCAAGCAGTATCCGCACAAATATCCGATGCTCTCTCTGGGCAACACCTACAGCATCTCCGAGATCGAGGAATTCGCGGAAAGGGCGACCAAATCCCTGGACACCACATTCACCTATTCCTGTGAACTCAAATTTGACGGCACGGCGATATGCCTTACATACCGCGACGGAAAGCTGTTCAGAGCCCTCACCAGAGGCGACGGAATCGTAGGTGACGACGTGACCGCAAATGTCCGCAAGATATCCAATATCCCGCAGAAACTGAAAGGCTCCGGCTGGCCGGAAGAATTCGAGATAAGAGGCGAAATACTCATGCCATTCGCGTCCTTCGACGCACTCAACGAACAGCGCCTCCGCGACGAGGACCAGCCATTCGCCAACCCGAGAAACGCCGCCAGCGGGTCCCTGAAGCTGCTCGACCCGGAAGAAGTCGGCCGCAGAGGACTCTGGTGCACTTTGTACCATATCCCGAGCCAGAGCGCGACTTTCGAGACTCATGACGCCGCCCTGAATGCTGCGGCCTCATGGGGACTGCCGGTTTCGGACAAGCGCCGCATCTGCCACGACATCAACGAGATCGAAGAATACATAAACTATTGGGACACGGCCAGGAAATCCCTCCCATACGCCACCGACGGAATAGTCATCAAGATCAACGAGATGGCCTGCCAGAGACTGCTGGGCTTCACGGCCAAGTTCCCTCGCTGGGCAGTAGCCTACAAGTTCAAGGCCGAGGAAGCGGTGACCAAACTGCTGTCGATCGACTATCAGGTCGGAAGGACGGGCGCCGTGACCCCTGTAGCCAATCTCGACCCGGTGTTGCTGTCCGGGACCATGGTCAAGAGAGCGACTCTCAACAACGCCGACCAGATGGCCCTTATGGACATCCGCGTCGGGGATTATGTCCATGTGGAGAAAGGCGGAGAAATCATCCCGAAGATCACCGGAGTCGAAGAGTCCATGCGTGAGGCCGGGACCGTCGCCCCGGTCTTCCCTACCGAATGTCCCGACTGCCATACCAAGCTCGTGAGACCGGAAGGCGAAGCCAGGTGGTTCTGCCCTAACGTCGACGGCTGCCCTACCCAGATCAAAGGCAGGCTGGTGCATTTCCTCGGCAGGAAAGCCATGAACGTCATCGCAGGAGACGCAACCATAGACCAGATGTTCAATCTCGGGCTGGTGCGCACTCCGGCGGATCTCTATGACCTCAGGAAAGCGGACCTGCTGACTCTCGACGGCTGGAAGGACAAATCCGCGACAAGATTCCTCGCCAGCCTGAGGGAATCCAAGTCGGTGCCGTTCGCAAGAGTGCTTTTCGCCCTGGGCATCCGCTATGTCGGAGAATCCACGGCCAAGGAGATAGCCGCCCATTTCGGAAATATCGACGGAGTCATGGCGGCCAGCCGGGAGCAGCTGCTGGAAGTGAATGATATCGGAGAAGTGATAGCCGACAGCATAGTGGCGTTCTTTGCGGATGAAAAGCATCGCGTCGAGATCCAGAGACTGAAGGCCGCAGGGCTGCAGTTCTCGAACGAAGAGAAGACAGCCGCGTCGGACAAGCTTGCGGGCATGAGCATAGTGATCTCCGGCAATTTCAGCATATCCAGGGATGAAATGAAGGCCCTGATCGAGAGCAACGGCGGCAAGAACAGCTCTTCCGTTAGCGGGAAGACGTCTTTCCTGCTCGCAGGAGAGAAACCGGGCCCGGAGAAGATGAAGAAAGCTGAAGAACTCGGAGTAAGGATTGTCTCCGAAGCCGAATTTATGGAAATGATACCTCAGCCGGCCGTTCCGGAAGAGGAAGAAGATACGGAACCGAACCTGTTTGCAGGAATGATATAGAATGAGTTATTCGGAATTTACACCAAAGGATTACGAAGTAATCGAGCGCGAATTCGCCGACCTCCAGGAGGCCGCCAGAAAGCGGTGTCGACAGGAGTCTGAGATGGACTTCATCCAGAGAGCCTTCGAATTTGCGAATGAAGCGCACAAAAATGTCAGAAGACGCTCCGGAGAGCCTTATATGCTGCACCCAATCGCTGTGGCCAAGATAGTCGTAAGCGATATCGGACTGGGATATAAGTCCATTTCGGCTGCTCTGCTGCATGATGTCGTGGAAGATACCGATTATACCGTCGACGATATACGCCGTTTCTTTGGAGACAAGGTCGCATCCCTGGTGGACGGATTGACCAAGATCAAGAACGTCCTCGACTCGCACGACAAGACCAGGAACGACGCCGAGTTCGCAAAAAGCATGCAGGCGGAGAACTTCAAGCGCATTCTTCTTACGATGAACGACGACGTCCGCGTAGTCCTGATCAAGCTTGCAGACCGTCTTCACAATTGCCGCACCATCGAATACATGCCGGAATACAAGAGGGACAAGATCCTGAGCGAGACAATGTTCATCTTCATTCCGCTGGCGCACAGGCTCGGTCTATACGAGGTCAAGTCCGAGATGGAGAATATCTGGCTGAGGTACAAGGAGCCGGATGCCTATAACGAGATCTCCCAGAAGATCAACCGCAACATCTCCGACAGGGCAAAGGACATCGATGAATTCATAAAGCCTATCGAAGAGACTCTTACAGCGGGCGGCTTCGATTTCAGCGTGCGGAAACGCGTCAAGACCCCATATTCGATATGGAGGAAGATGCAGACCAAGAACATCCCGTTCGAGCAGGTATATGACCTTTATGCGATCAGGATAATCTTTACTCCGGATGCCAACAGCAAAGATACCGAGCGAGACCAGTGCTACCACGTATTCTCCAGGATAACAGGTATTTACAGATACAAGCCGGACAGAGTCCGCGACTGGGTAGTCCAGCCTAAGAGCAATGGCTACGAAGCCCTCCACTGTACCCTGCAGAGCAAGAAGGGTATCTGGATCGAGGTCCAGATCAGGACCAGGCGAATGGATGACATCGCAGAAAAGGGTATCGCAGCCCACTGGGCCTACAAGAGAGAAGGATATGTTGGAGAGAATGACAGCGAGATGGAGAAGTGGCTCAACAAGATCAAGGAGATACTTGTCAGCCCGGACATCAACGCCCTCGAGCTGCTGGACATCATCCACAACGACCTCACCACATACGACATCGTGATCTTCACCCCTAAGGGGGAGCAGAAATCCATCCAGAAAGGTTCGACGGCCCTGGATTTCGCATATCAGATCCACTCGAAGATCGGAGAAAAGGCAATCGCCGCCAAGATAAACATGAAGCTGGTACCGCTGTCAGCTACTATCCACAGCGGAGACACGGTCGAAATCATCACCGCCGGCACCGGCGAGCCTAAGGCCGAATGGCTGTCCTTCCTTCAGACGAGACACGCCAAGAACAAGGTCCTGGACTTCTTCAGGAAAGACTACGAGAACATAGTCGCAGCTGCCCGCGCGAAACTCGACGAGGAACTTGCTGTCTCAGGACGCAAGTACAAGGAACATATTGCCGGCAAGATTGCAGCCGAAATGGGCTACAACAACGCCGGAGAAATGCTTTTCCGCTACGGACTCGGCATGATAAGGTTCGAGGACATGGACAAGCACTCCTCGGAGAACCAGCCTGTAGCGATCGACAGGAAGAATATCGACCGCAATTCACTTGTCATCGGCTCGAGGAACGATACTCATAAATACATAATCGCTTCATGCTGCCGACCGATCCCGGGCGATCCTATCGTCGGCTTCCTCGCTCCAGACGGCACGATCACGGTACACAAGAAGACATGCGTAGAGGCTGAATCGCTTGCGGCACGGCACGGAGATTGGATAGTCATGCCGAAGTGGGAGACAGATTCCCTCAATCAGGACTTCCTTATACGCATAAGCTTAAGAGGCGTCGACCGTCTCGGAATCCTTAACGAAATTACGAATTATATTTCCCTATCGCTGGGAGTTAACATAAAGAGACTGAATCTGGGTACGGAGCAGGGCATCTTCGACGGCTACATCGACGTGCTCGTCCGCGAAAAGTCCGTGCTTGAGGACATGATTTCGCACCTGCGCCAGATAAACGGTGTCCAGACAGTCCAGAGAACAGACATTGTATAATGAACAATAAGATAAGCAGACTTATTCCCGCCCTGGGAGTTGCGGCGGTGCTGGGTTCGATGATTTTCTCGCACTCATGCGCCAATACGACCCAGGCTCCTTCCGGCGGACCGAAAGATACGATTCCTCCGTACATAGTCAATATCAGTCCCCTTCCAGGGACTGTCAACGTTCCTGTCCACGGGACAAAGGTCGTATTCACGTTCGATGAATATGTAACAGTGAAGGACCCTAAGGGCATCTTCCTGTCCCCTCCCCAGAGCAAGCCGCCACGCTACCGTATGCGAGGCAAGAGTCTGGTCGTCTTTTTCGAATCGGACCTTGACAGCAACACCACGTATACCCTCGACCTTACTGGAGCTATAGCAGACAATAACGAGGGCAATATGTTTCCCGGATACACCCTGACATTCTCTACCGGAAAGAACATAGATTCCATGGCCGTCACCGGGACCGTGCTGGACTGCAATACCCTTCAACCTGTCAAGGGAGCTACAGTCATGCTGTACAGGGACCTTTCCGACACCGCAGTATTCAGCCACAGGCCTGACATGGCCGTGAAGACTGACGACTGGGGCTTCTTTGCAATCAGGAACGTCGCCGACGCGGAATTCCGTCTGTACGCCATAACAGACGATATCGGAAACAACATATACGATGCCGATGCAGACAAGATAGCGTTCTGCGACAGCATTATTAGGCCGGTGATGGTCGTCAGCGACACCCTGCCGGAGCTTCTGAAGTACGATATGAAGGATACCCTTCATTGCATGGCCAGAAAAGCCGAGCACGAAATGTATCTTTTCCGTGACCAGACCTCCGACCAGAGGATAAAGGATAACGCCCTGATCGACGACCGCTCGTATTATGTTTCTTTCATGGCCCCCAACGCTACGATAGATTCGCTCTGGATAAGGAATATTCCGCAGAGAAAACTCATAATGGAGTTCAACAATCAGAGGGATTCTCTGCTGATATGGATTAACGAAAGGAATGTGAAGCGCCTTCCTGATACTCTCCATATGTTTGTGGACTATCTCAGGACCGACGACAGCCTGAAGACTCTGCTTCCTCATACGGAGCACCTGAAGATATCCCGTGCCGCCAGCAAGGCTGCGGCCAGAAATAATCGTGGAAAGATAAAGAAAGAGGATACCCTGTGCGTATATACCCTCAAGGCCGAGCCGGAGAATGTCGAGCAGTACGGTTTCTCCATGGAATTCAAGTACCCGATAATCAATGAGGATTTCAGCTCCCTTTCTCTCCGGTCCGTCAATCCGCGCCAGCAGGAGAAAGCGATGAAATTTACTGTCGAGAGAGACAGTCTCAACCTGCGCAAGTATTCGATAATGCCGGAAGGTAAACTCCAGACCGGATATGAATATATCCTGAAGGTGCCAAACAGGAAGTTCAGGGATATCACCGGTTTCTGGAATGACAGTACCGAAGTAAAGGTAAGTCTGCCTAAGGATGACAAACTCAGCACCCTTATCCTGGACCTGAAGAATGTCGGCCATACCTATTCCGTCGATCTTCTGAATGAAAAAAGAGACAAGGTGCTCCGCAATTTCGTGATAGATTCCGACAGGAAACTCACCTTCCCATACCTCAAGTCCGGCAAATACTCGATAAGGATTACCGAGGACCTGAACGGCAACGGCAAGGTAGATACCGGAAATCTCTCGGAAAAACGCCAGCCTGAAAGGGTGAAGTTCTACAAACTCAGGGACGGGTCTTATGTACTTGATATATTGGAAGCGACAGAGATGGAGCAGAAGATCGACCTGACTAAACTGTTTGAATAACGATGAGAAAGATAGTAGTATTAGCATTGCTCCTTTCCCTCGCAGTAACGGCCGGGGCCATGGAGAAGAGGGATACCATCGAGATATCCATCGACTCGCTGATGATGACCGACGAGTATCTGGACACCGTCAATGTAAAGAAGTCGTTCGTGCTCAACAATTATTCCATGATCGGAATCCAGTATGGAGTCGGAATCAGCAGCATGAGCTTCAATCCGGAGAAACGCCAGTCGTCTCTATTTACTCCGAGGCACTTCGGAATAACATTTACCACATACAGCAAACTTTTCGGCTTCATGCCATATTTCGGACTCGAGGCCGGAGTATTCTACGGACAGGGCGGATATAAATTCAAGAAGGACCATGAGGGCAATTATACCTCTACCGTGGACCATGCGATTGAATGTACCTACGATTATATCGAAGTCCCGATGATGATGCATCTGCACCTGGACCTGCAGAACTTCAAGCTTATAGCGAATGCCGGCATGTATGGAGGTTACCGCTACAAGGTGCACAGGATCTGGGAGGAAGGCTATGATGATCCGGAGCATACCGACGCATTCTACGACTATGACATCAAATTCGACTACGGTCTCAAGGGAGGTCTGGGCTTCGGAGTAGTGTTCGATCCTGTCGAATTCCATGTCAAAGGCCTTGTACGTTATGGTTTCGGATCCATTTACAAACCGGACTACCATAGCAAAGACCATTTCAGGTTTGCAAAGCCATTCGACATAGAAATCTGCGTCGGGGCCTGCATCCAGCTTACAAAAAGAACCGGAAAGACCAGAGGCATGCTCAGACGCGAAGCCTACGATATGGTATATCATCCGGAAAACTACGAAAACGGAAAATAATGGAAACTCTGACGGCTAAAGTAGGGAATGTACTTATAGGGAGCGGAAACAGAATCGTCCCCCAGACAATGTGCAACACCCATACATCGGATGTTGAAGGCACCGTTGCCCAGTGCGTGAGAATGCATGAGGCCGGAGCCGGACTAATAAGAATAACCTGCCCCGGGATGGGCGACGTCAAATACATGAAGGAAATCAGGGAGAAGCTGCGCGCAATGGGCATTGACACCCCGCTTGTGGCAGATATCCATTTCTCTTCGGAGACCGCGATTGCCGTGGCCCCTTATGTGGAGAAAGTCAGGATCAACCCGGGCAACTTCAACAGAGACCACGAGGAGGCCTGCCGACAATTCTCAAGGCTGGTCAAAGTCTGCAAGGAACATGGGACTGCAATCAGGATCGGACTCAATCATGGTTCGCTCGGAGACAGGATAACAAATCTCTACGGCAACACTCCAAATGCCATGGCCAAAGCCGCCATGGAGTGGCTGGAACTATGTATCGCAGAGGATTTCCTGAATGTCGTTGTATCCCTCAAGTCCAGCAATACCATCGTAATGGTGGAAGCCTACAGACTCCTTGCCGAGGCTATGCAGAAGAGAGGAGTAGTCTTCCCTGTCCATGTTGGCGTAACCGAAGCCGGAAACGGTGACTCAGGCAGAATAAAGTCATGCGTAGGCATTTCCGCCCTTCTTTCTGAAGGAATAGGAAATACCATTAGGGTGTCGCTTACGGAAGATCCGGTAAATGAGATTCCGGTCGCCAGATATCTTGCAGACCGTTATGACGGTCTCATCGGCTCGTCCATGGCTTCCGTGAGGATCTCCGGACGCAAGGCCGAAGCTACATACGACTCCCCTTCCAGGGAACGTCTCGTCCTTGACGTGGCATGCGACTTCGGAAAGAGGCTGCTCGACAAGGAACTTGACGAGATTTCTATCGACGGCATATACCGAGACGAGGACGGCAAGGAAGTGTCCATAGCCGGATCCGGACTCGCCGAATATCTTGTAGATGAACTCCTTCAGGCGACAAGGCGCCGTTTCTATAAACCGGAATATATTGCCTGCCCGGGATGCGGCAGGACGATGTATGATCTCCAGGACGCCTTCGAGGCTGTTAAGGCTCGCACAGGCCACCTCAAGGACGTGGTAATCGCCGTGATGGGCTGTATAGTCAACGGTCCCGGCGAGATGGCTGACGCTGACTGGGGATATGTCGGAGAGGGCAACCACAAGGTCTCCATATATCACGGAAAAGAGCCTGTCCTTCGCCACGTACCTGATACGGAGGCTGTAGACAAGCTCGTAGAACTGATTGAAGCTTCAGGTAAATAATCCTATTTAAGCTCCGCTATTACCGTCTCGCTTGCGACTGTAAGGTCGCCAAGCTTGACTTTTATGTCCGCGTCAAGCGGAAGATACATGTCAATACGTGAACCGAACTTGATGACACCGCACTGGTCCCCGGCCTTGACCTCATTCCCTTCTTTTGAATAGCAGACGATCCTGCGGGCGAAAGTGCCGGCAATCTGCTTGAAGAGGATTTCGTCCTTACCGTTGCTGAGCGCAGTCGACGAATGCTCGTTAAGCTCGGAAGCCTTAGGATGGAAAGCAAGCAGATATTTGCCAGGATGGTACTTGTAATAAGTAACCTTTCCATCTATAGGCCAATAGTTTACATGCACATCGAAGAAGTTCATATAAACCGAGACCTGGATACACTCCTTCTTGAGATACTCTTTCTCGAAAACCTTTTCAACTACAACAACCTTTCCATCAGCCACTGATGTTACAAGATTGCCAGTACCGAGAGCCTTTCTCTCAGGAACGCGGTGGAACCAGGTAACGAATCCCATGAAAACAACGAGCAGGACAATCAGAACAGTCCTGATGATGCCGGGATCCAGAAGCCACAATAACAAGGCTATGCAGGAGATTGCGACGAGCCACGCCTTAAGAATGGTACCGTAGCAGTCTTTCTGGATAACAAATCGCATAGTCGTATAAAAAAATATTAAGTTAAATCAGGTATAAAACCAGGAGATAAATCACTCCTGCAGGGAAAGCGAACAGAGTACTGTCGAATCTGTCCATCATTCCGCCATGGCCCGGAATCACCGAACCCGAATCTTTGATATCATGACAACGCTTCCACTGGGACTCGAACAGGTCTCCATAGACTCCGGCTATATGCATGACCACCGCAAGCACGGCGCAATGCACCAGCGGAAAACGGAACATGCCCACGACTCCGAGGATGACCGAAGCGATGACGGCGCATACGAGCCCGCCGAAGAAACCTGCCCATGTCTTCTTCGGAGAAATCTCTTCGAACAGCTTCTTCGGGAATTTCTTGCCGAGGGTCAGTCCTGCGCAATAAGCGCCCACGTCCGATGACCAGATGATGATGAAGAAACAGAGCAGCAACCTGCCGTCGAACACCCCATGGTCAAAAGCGATCAGATTAGACAAACCCAGCGGCACGGCGATATAGAGAAGCCCGGTATATATATGCGAGAACAGGTCGAAACCCGACTTGTCCTTGGCATAAAGGGAATTGGACATCACTATAAGCACAGGCACAAGAGCCAGGGCGACATAGCGCCCCGGAATTCCATAGGCGGAAACCAGGAAAAGCAAGATGAACAGGATTGCGCCTGCTCCTATTGCAAGTCCGCGGGAGACCTTGTACTTATCCCCCATCGTAATGTGGTAGAATTCGGAAAGCATCATGCACATTATGAAAAGGAACAGGGCCGCGAACAGAAATTTGTCCACGGTCAGTCCAAGAATCATAAGGACAATGAAAACTATTCCGGATATACTCCTAATCAACGGATTTTTCATCTCCTTCAGGTTTTACCTTAGGTCCAAGTATAGCTTCAAGATCGTCAGCCATTATGACTTCCTTCTCGAGAAGCAGCTCGGCAACCTTCGTGAATCCTTCCATATTGTCTCTCAGAAGCTTAAGTGTCTTCTGGTGGACTTCCTCCACGAGATCCTTGACTTCCTTGTCCATGACCTCGGCAGTCTTCTCCGAATAAGGCTTGGTAAGGTTATACCCCCTTGCTCCGGTAGAATCATAGAACGACAGAGTACCGACCTTGTCGCTCATACCATAATACTGGACCATGGCATAGGCGATATTGGTAAGTCTCTCGAGATCGCTGAGAGCACCGGAAGCAGGCTCGCCGTTGATTATTTCCTCGGCGGCACGACCTCCGATAAGAGTACACATCTCGTCAAGCATATATGATTTTGATGAGATCTTCCTGTCTTCAGGCAGACTCCAGGTAAGGCCGAGAGCCTGGCCGCGAGGTATGATGCTGACCTTGAGGACAGGGTCGGCATTCGGCAGCAGCCAGCCTACTACGGCATGGCCGGCCTCATGGTAAGCGGTAGTCCTCTTCTCCTTAGGAGACATGACTGTAGCGCTCTTACGCTCCAGACCTCCGATTATACGGTCTACGGCATCCATGAAATCCTGATTGTCGATAGCCTCCTTGTTCCTGCGGGCGGCAGTAAGGGCAGCCTCGTTGCAGACATTGGCAATATCGGCTCCGGAGAAGCCCGGAGTGTGCTTGGCCATAGTCTCGACATCGAAATCGCTGGCGACCTTGAGTCCGCGCAGATGCACATTGAAAATCTCGATCCTCTCCTTGACCTCAGGCAGGTCCACATGGATCTGGCGGTCGAAACGGCCGGCACGCATAAGCGCCTTGTCGAGAATATCGGCACGGTTGGTCGCCGCAAGGATGATCACTCCGCTGTTGGTATCGAATCCATCCATCTCCGTAAGGAGCTGGTTCAGAGTATTTTCTCTCTCGTCATTGGAAGAGTAGCCTACATTCTTTCCCCTGGCACGGCCCACGGCATCGATCTCATCGATGAACACTATGCATGGGGCCTTCTCCTTGGCCTGGCGGAAGAGGTCGCGGACACGGGAAGCTCCGACACCTACGAACATCTCCACGAAATCAGATCCTGAGATAGAGAAGAAAGGTACATTGGCCTCGCCGGC
>Ga0256407_10009546_pt1 | contig 13870 bp, 16 predicted proteins | sample RumenRJG_04DNA_FD_193489 | JGI IMG/M metagenome (GOLD analysis project Ga0256407, IMG submission 193489) | Bovine rumen microbial communities from Lethbridge, Alberta, Canada - RJG_04 | ecosystem: Host-associated > Mammals > Digestive system > Stomach > Rumen | place: Canada: Alberta... | reverse complement strand
TGTTCGATTGTAGTCGATTATATCCGTTCGAATACAACGGACTACAACCGCACACTTCGTTTTTGCTTATATTTTCGCACATTCTCAGGGTGGAGGGCAATACGGTGGTTTATTTGACGGTTACAATATTATTACAATAAATTGCAGTTGGAATTGAATAAAAAACAACAGGTACCGTCAATTTTGAACGGTACCTGTTTATTAATATCTATTGTTTATTTGTCTTGATTACTCTTTTTTTGTTCTTCTAATAAACGATTATAGAGTTGATTTGCAGTTTGTTGAAAACTTCTGATTATTTCATTTTGTTGTTCCTTTGGGAAAGGCAAAACAAAAAGTTTACCATCTTCTTCAGAATATGACTTTTCAATATCCACTCGAAGATTTTGATCTTTTGATGATATGCTAACAATAAATTCTCCACTTTCTTGTGTACAAATATATCGATACTTCATTGAAGAAATATAATAACCCTGTTCAAGCGATTTTTGAACAAACTCATTTGATCTAAGTCCACTACCGTTTAGTACAGCCTTGCTTATGCCTGCTAAAGTACCTGTAGTATCGTCATCATCGATTTCAGATTCAGCTTCTTCATCTTGGTATTCGCTCTGTTTAACTGTTATACCGGTTACTGTTTTTAATCTCCAATTTGCAAAAGAATGCGCAGAAATATCGTCAAAGAATTGTACTTTGTTTTTTGATGATAGAAGATTTATATTAATATGATGAAGTTGTATTAAAGAATCTTCACCCTCATCTATAAGTTTTTGCAGAAATGCTATTGATCTTTGAGTATCAAGGGAAGATGGTTGTCTTATATCTATGCTAACTGTAGAAGAATTTTGTTTATGGATTATTATCTTAATATATCTTGTCTCATCTTGTATTAATTTATTCTTTCCTGGGAGAGTTCGTGTATATGCCAGATTAATCGTAACCATATTGTTAGATTTTATTGGTTGTTGAACGGAATACGGAGGGAAAGGAGAGGAACGAAGAATGTTAAGTCTATCAGAGAAATAGTCTAAGATGTCAACATCCTCAGAAGAATCACTGATTTGTGCATTGACCAGAATAGATTTTTCGTAATTTGAGTCACTTGTTATCATATGTGTGATGTGCTCTATTTCTTGACCGCCAAACATAATAGTGTATACGTCATTTGCAAAACAACTAGTGTTTGTAGCGGTCAGTATAATACCTTGGTGAGATAGATGTTTTTTTATTGCAGCAACTCTTATTTTTTTATCTTCAATCAGTCTTAAAAATTCAGTGCTATCAGTATATTCTGTAATCATAATGCACCTCCTGTTTCTACAGGTGATAATGATCTATTGTCAATAAAATCTATATTGATTTTTGATAATTCTATGGCATCAATACTATGGTCATCAGATTGAATAGAGCGGATAAAGTTCTCATTAACAAACTCACGATCGCCAGGATTTCTAGGATAAAAAAGGAATGTGTATTTATCCTCTCCTTGAAATTGAAAATGCTTAAACATACTCCAAGCGTATTTGAAATTTTCTATTGTAATTTCATCGAGAAAGAACATAATAATTTGGGTTTTGGGAACGTCATATGACTTGCCTCCGCTTTGTGCGGTTTCATAATAAGTGTTCTCACCAAAAAAATATTTTGAAAACATAGCATTTATAGATAAACTTTTTATCTTTGTTTTATTGCAATTGTTTATACTAGGATAGATAAAAGCAAAATCATTAGAGTAAGCTTTGTTAATTAAGCTTAAAACACTTGTCCACATTTCAATCCTATCATTTCCAGCTATATAAATATTAATAGGATTTCTTCTATTTATGTTTTTCAGTTTTGATAAATAAGTGTAGAATTTTTCACGATCCCAGTTTTCGTTTGCGTGAATCAATAGTAATCCTGTGTTCAGCTTTACAATATCAGTTAAATCTATGTCTTGAAGTTCATCAGATGATTGTGCGCATTCGATGTTGTTTATTAACTCTTTAACCCATTCTTCAATATCGGATTGCGTAATGGATCTCATTTGACGATTCTTACATTCGATTATGACTCCTTGATTTCCTTGTATATAAGGATTTTTAAACTTGCACAACAAATCGATGCCGTGTGTGCGTTTGTGGTGAGAAGATCTCTTGCATTTAATTTCACGATCTCGAGTTAGTTCTGTCCACCCTAATTCAAAAAAAAGATTTTTGCCGAAGTGCTCGAGTTTATCACCGATCTTTTTTGCGTTTTCTCCCACAATCAATCACCTCCAAAGATAGCGATAAGAGTGTTAAATGTTTCATCATCTATATCGTCACGGTCTTTATAAATAACCACAGAACCACTAGAATAGATTGTAACAGAAACAGGGTTTATCTCTTTGCCAATAGTAAAGGAAATCTGAGAGATTGTTTTTATATATTTTTCTACAAGCTGGCGTGCGTTGGGTAGATCTTCAAGTTTTACGCTACAATTTGCAACAATACCCTTATCAATGATTACGTCATTTATTTTCATTTTAGAAAAAGACAAAGTTTTTTCACTCAGCAATTTTAAGATTAATTCATTGAAATCAGTCTCTGAATATTCAGTGATGATTTTATTTTTTGATGACTTTTCTAATGCCGTAACAAATAATGATGCAACTTTTTTGTTACCCCAAAGCAAAGTTTTTCCCAAGGAAGGTAATATGTCAAATTTTAAAATTATTTGTTTCCTAAGTGTTGTTGTATCAAATTTGTTTTCTTCGAAGTTATAAACAGTTTGATTTGTGAATGAATTAAACAGATAGTAGCCGCCAATATAAGAATCTGATTGTTCATTAATAATGCATTGTGTTTCTTCATTGTTATCTGATAACAAGTTGCAGATTATATCACTCCAACTCGTACCTTGATATACTTTTGTTTTAAGAACAGATAGTTTGCTTGATGACAAATGAATCACCCCTTAGAATTATCTTGAATTATTTATGCTCAATATTATTATAACATAAGTATAATTATTTTCAATATAGCTAAAAAGATTTACTGAGATTTAATGATAGATAGCATATAAACAATAATAAAACAAACCAACGAATAAACGTCTGCTTTTCGGCAGGCGTTATTTTTTTGCAAAAAATTTTGAAACAGACTTAAATAATGACCTCTCCCATTGGGTATAGGTGAAGGGGCAAATATTTTTATAAATATTTTTCTCGATAGGGTGTATATTTTGCAGGACTTTTTTGCATTAAGGGTGAGGGGATAATTTTTGATCGAATACATCTTTTTATGAACAAGTGAGGAAAAAATTTTAGTTTGGGGTTGCAAAAACCCCTTTCCATCCCAAATAAGTGAAGGCTTTTTAATGATCTAAGAAACTTTTTAGGAAAGGATTAATTTTTCTGGATTTTTCGCAATACAAGTGAAGAATCTTTTTAAGCTTAATACTTCACAAAAACAAGTTGTAGGATTTGTGCAATGCTACAAAGATTTGTAAACAGACTTAAAATTCGACCTCTCCCATTGGGTATAGGTGAAGGGACAAAATATTTTGAAAGAAATTTTTCACGTATGGTCATATTTCCCTTGATTTATTTGCATTAAGGGTGAGGGAATAATTTTTTAACGAATACATCTATATCCCGATAGAACAAAAGAAGAAAATATTTTTTCTCAAAATGGGGTAACAAAATCCGCTTCCCAGTGGGTAATAGTGAAAGGGAATTTTTAAAACTGAATATTGTACAAAAACAGATCACTTGATTGGTGCAAAACAACAAAGATAAAAATAGTTTCCTGATTAGGGTTCGATTTTGCCTTCTCCCAGTGGTAACAAGTGAAGGGTTAAATTTACGACTCGTTACACCGCACAAAAACCAAGAGCCGGTTTTGTACAAGTCTACAAAATGTTGAGTGCTACCCGTAAAAACACACCTTACCGCTCCTTACTTAGTGAAGGGAGTTTCAAAAAAATTGAATTTCGGGTTTACTTTTGACCTCTCCCGTTCCCTTGTATTTGGAGGGCAAAATCAAAAGCTGCCTGAAAGGAGGTGATGCCCGCCGAAACAAACTTACAACTGAATAGCTGCCAAGCGAAGGATAAACCGCCACGACCTCTACGGAGCGAGCGCAGCCGGAAGGCTGACGGCACAGCGTCGAGCAGGATTGCCTGTCAGGAAAGTACGCTTTGGCAGTGCCGACAACAAATACAGTTTGATGTCACGCTTTTTAAGGCTCACGAGCCGCTCATAATGCGCCTTTTGAGCGACGAAACGCACGAAGGAGAGTAATTATATTACCGACCACATTTTCGGACTTATTAAGCGTGACAGTGTTAGCTGTCTGATGATATTTGAGAAAACCAACGCAATGGAACGTTGCACAAAAACACAACCTTGCATTTGTGCAAAACGCATATTTATTAAAGAACTTTTGATAAACACCCCCCCGAAAGACCTCATTTTGTCCATATAAGTGAAGGGTTTTTTCTAAACGAAGAATTGCACAAAAACAATGCGCTGAATTTGTGCAAAGCTACAAAATTAAAAAAAATCCCGACTTGCATACAGTGTTTAAAATTCTCATAAAAACTGGCATATTTAGTGCTTACATTGACGATTTGGAGTCTTCAATATACCAAATCAGAGCAATCCAACAATGAAGAATGGCTTATTATCTCATTTTTTCATTATTACAAACACCGTGTGCAAGTCGGGATTTTAATTAAAAAAAGTTTTCCGATCAGGGTTCAAAAATGCCCTCTCCCAGTGGGGATAAGTAGAGGGGTTAATAATCGACTCGTTGTAGTGCACAAAAACCAAGTGCCGGTTTTATGCAAGTCTACAAAATATTGATTGCTACCCTTAAAAACACGCCTTCCCACTCCATACATAATGGAGGGCATTGAAAAATTCTTAAAAACGGTTGCCAAAAGTGCTCTCCCATTCCCTTATATATGGAGGGCAAAATCAAAACCGCATAATCAACAAAAACCGAATAGCTCTTTTGTACAAAAAGTTTTTTCCAAAAAAACTTGGAGAAAGATGTATATTTGCCCCGATTATTTTGCATTAAGGGTGAAGGGCATTTTTGAAAGGAGGTGATGCCCGCCAAAACAAACTTACAACTGAATAGCTGCCAAGCGAAGGATAAACCGCCACGACCTCTACGGAGCGAGCGCAGCCGGAAGGCTGACGGCACAGCGTCGAGCAGGATTGCCTGTCAGGAAAGTACGCTTTGGCAGTGTGACACACAACATACAGTTTGATGTCACGCTTTTAAGTTCGCATAAGCCGCTTATAATGCGCCTTCTGAGCGATAAAACGCACGAAGGAGAGTAATTATATTACCGACTGCATTTTCGGACTTATTAAGCGTGACAGGAAAGGAGGTCAAATGCTCATTGAAATTAAGGCAGGACAATTTCGGAAGATCAGCCGCTTGGTCAGGCGGGAGTGCTGCAACTGTATGGATGGCAACTGTCTGTTGCTCGACGACGGAGAAACGCACACTTGCGTGCAGCTGATTTCCAAGTATCACATCTTCTGCAACTATTTCAAGGACGCCGTGCTTCCTCTCGACAAGGAACTGTATCGGGAGCTGATCTGCGGCAACGACTATAAGCGCTGTCAAAGCTGCGGCTCACGCTTTTATTCTAAGGCACGCAACAAACGCTACTGCGATCACTGCGCCGAACGAATAAAACGACAGAAGGCAGCCGAACGCAAACGCCGTCAACGTGAACGACAGAAGCAGCTCCTATATATAAATAACTAAATAGACAAATAAAAAAATAACTAACCGAAAAAGAAGAAGTTTATCTTAACACACCTACCTATATGGGCGGCGAAAACATTTCTTTTTCGGGAAGTGGAAAGGAGAACCAAATGAACGACAACGCAAAAGTATTCTCATTGGTTGAGATGAGAGAAATGATGATCGACACCTCGGACTATCAGATGATGGAGGAGGTCGGAGAATTCACCGGAACGCTTGAAATGAAAGCGCAGGGACACAAGAAATCCATCCGCATTTTCCTCACTCTCGACGACGGAAGAAAAATTATCACACCGATTTTCTGGTGGCAGACTTACCTCGGATTTTACTATATGCCGATCGGTACGAAGCTCCGACTTTTTTATTCGGAAAGTAGCTTGAATAAAATCTATCTGGAGAAGGTGGAAGTCATTGGACAGGAATAATGAAGCTAAGTTGAAAGCGGATTTGATTGTAGCCGAAGCTATGCAAAAACCTGACCGTGAAGGCTATCCGAAGTTGACCGAGGAGCATCCTTTTTTCGGAAGGCTGAGATATTTTATGGCTGATAAGTCACACTGGCTCGGAACGGCTACAGACCTGCTTAACGCTATGAACGATACTGCCACGCCGCCGAATACTGTTACGAAGTTGCTTAACAAATTTAGTATCGACCTGTATTTCAGTGACGGTATTGATGTACATTTCAGACGGACAAACCGAAAGAGAATCATCGAGCTCTACCGTTATCGGCGCAGTGAAAAACGAGAATAGCGTGACAGATTTGTTGACGATTCAAGAATGAATGACAAATCTTAGCAAGCAGTGTGTTTGTACTCCCAAACACGCAAGCTTCGGTAACTGTGCACAGTCTTAGCAAGCAGACCATTCATACTCCCAAGGGAGTTGAACGGTAGTTGCCGAAGCTTAGCAAGCATACTGTTTTTACTCCCAACGGAGCAAAAGCAGTGCAGCTTGTTAGGGAGAACCCTAATACCCCGAACAGGAAGGAGAAAGAAATGAGCAACAGAATCAAAAAACAATTTTGGTTTACGCCGGAGGAAGAGGCTGAATTCAGAAGAAAGGTTGCTTTGACAGGCTTGCCGCAGTCAAGCGTCATCAGAATGCTAATCAAAGGCTATGAGCCGAGAGAGCGACCTGACGACAGATTTTTTCAGGCGATAAACTCAATTAATGAAATGATCCACACAGCACAAAAGCTTTTGGAAAGGTCATATCAACTCGGTGTTGTTGATAAGGAGACCGTCGAGCGTGAGATTAAACGCTGGGCGTATTTTATCTGCAATATTGAAAGCGAGTTTTTACGACCGGAGAAAAGCCCAATCAAGTGGAAATGAAAGGAGAACACTTATTGAAATATCAAACCACAGAGAATGTTCAAAGCATTCCCATCAAAGAAATTCAGCCGTTCCGCAATCATCCGTTCACCGTGGCGGACAATGAGGATATGGCGAAGATTGTCGAGAGTATCGGCAAAGTCGGAACGATCACGCCGTTGCTCGCAAGACCGTTGCCGGACGGCGGTTATGAACTTATCTCAGGACATCGCCGCTTGGAAGCCTGTCGCAAGCTCGGGCTTGAAAACATTCCGGTGATCGTCAGAGAAATGACGGACGATGAAGCGGTGATCGCTATGGTTGACGCAAACCTGCAGCGAGAGCATATCCTGCCGAGCGAAAAGGCGTTCGCCTATAAGATGAAGCTCGAAGCTATAAAGCACCAAGGTGTAACTTCCCGACAAGTTGTCGGAAAGCGTGAGAGCGCCGACAGCATTAGCGCAAACGAAAGTGGACGAACAGTGCAACGCTACATCCGTTTGACTAAGCTCATACCGCAGCTTTTGAAAATGGTAGACGAGGAACGCATTGCGTTCAGCGTCGGCGTAGAGCTGTCATATCTCGATGAATATGAGCAGCAGGATTTGCTTGAAGCGATAGAGCTGGAGGACAAAACGCCCTCGCTCTCACAGGCGATCCAAATGAAAAAGCTCTCGCAATCGGGCAGACTTGACAGCGAAGTAATTGAAAGAATCATCTCGGAGGACAAGCCCAATCAGCGAGAGAAGATCAGTTTTCAGTATGACGAGCTGAGTAAATATTTTCCGAAATGCAGTCCGCAGGAAGTTCAACGGCGAATGATGAAGCTGGCGCAAGCCGATTATCAGCGCCGTGTCCGAAACAGAAACAGGGAAGCGAGGTGAAAGCTATGGCTGAAAAGGTTTATGAAATGTTTACCGAATATAACGACGTGGTAACGGTCGAGGAGGTTATGGAGATGCTCCATCTCGGCAGAGTAACGGTTTACAATCTGCTGAAAACCGATAAAATCCACACACTGAGAGTCGGCAAAAAATATGTCATACCCAAGAAAAGCGTGATAGATTTTCTTGCCGCATAAGTTTATTTGATTTGCACATTTGTTAAATGAGAGCCCGTTGTGTTATCCTTTATACACAGCGGGCTTTTCTTCCAAACGAAAGGTGCGAAAAAATGAATATAGAAATGTTTACCGAATACGATGATGTTGTATCTGTAGCAGATGTCGCTAATATGCTTCACATCAGCAAGGTGACTGTCTACGATTTATTGAAATCAGGCAGGATCTTTACGCTGAGGGTTGGCAAGCGGTACATCATTCCGAAGAAAAGTATAATTGATTTTCTGACGGTCACAACAAGCGGAAAGCGAGGTGAGAGCGTTGGATAAATCAAAAGAGATTTTTTCGGAGTACAGCGACATAGTAACCGTTGATGAGGTTATGAAAATGCTGCGCTTAGGTAAGAATACGGTATATAAGCTCTTGAAGGACGACGAGATAATGAATGTCAAGGTCGGAGCAAGATATGTTATTCCGAAACAGAGCGTCATCGAATTTGTATCAATCACAAATCGCAAATCTTAAGAAAGGAAGGCTAACATTGGAAGGAAGCTTAATAATAAAAGGCAATTACTACTATGCCAAATTTCGTGTCAACGGCAAACAGAAAATGATTGCCACGAAGATATCCGTTAAGGGTAGCAACAAACGCCGTGCAGAGCAGAAGATGAAAGAAATCATTGAGAGCTACAAGGATGTCAACCTTGAATGCGACGATGTACTCTTTACCGAATTCCTCGACAAATGGCTGAAAGGTATCAAGGGAATCATAAAGCCCTCTACGTGGGAATCCTACGACAAGACCGTGAGCGGCAAGCTAAAGCCCTATTTTGAGTCAAAGAGATACAAGTTCAAGGATATGAAGCCGGAGGTGTTCACCAAGTATTTTGTGTTTCTCTCTCAACACGGTAAGTCAAACGGCAAGGGCGGACTGAGCTACAAAACGGTCAAAAACATCCGGGGAGTGTTGTCGTCGGCGTATGAATACGCTCTTGAGAATCGCTACGTTAACGAGAATCCGGTATTAAGGAGCCGTATGCCGTCATTTCCTCACAGTATCAAGAAGGACGTTCCTGAGTACAACGCACAGCAGGTCAGAAAGCTTCTGCTTTACGCAAAGGAGCACGAGAGCCATATCTACATATTCCTGCTTCTTGCCCTCTATACAGGGCTGAGAAAGGGCGAATTGCTTGCCCTGACGTGGGATGATGTAGACTATGGCAAAAAGCTCTTGCGGGTAAACAAGAGCAGAACAGGCAGCCGCAAGGACGTGACAATGCAAATCACAACGCCTAAAACAGCGAGCAGTAACCGCAAAATTCCGCTCAACGATACCGTTCTGGAAGCGCTGAAAGAGGAAAAACAGCGGCAAGAGGATTATGCCAAGCTGTTGGGCAACGGCTATGACAAAAGTCACAACTTCATTGTCCGCACAGTTCTCGGAAAGCCGTATGTCAACCTCAGCGCAATCAATCGAGTGGTAAACCGTCTGACCGAGAATGCAGGCTTGCCGCATTGTACGATCCACGGATTTCGTCACTCTGTGGCGAGTATCCTCGACGATAACGGCGTACCGATTCAGGACATTTCCGTTTTGCTCGGACACGAAAGTGTACAGACCACCGAGAGAATTTATATCAACCGTCGAAAGACCGCAAAGGAGACGACGATAAACGCTCTCGACAGCGCCATAAATTTGAACATCGCATAAAGGTGGTATAATTTTTGGTAGAATTAAAAGAGAAAAGGCTTCGGAAATCGCTTTCCGAAGCCAAAAATGAGTGGCAGGGGCAGAAGGACTCGAACCCTCGGCACGCGGTTTTGGAGTTGCTCTGGGGGTTTGTTAAGTGAAATTTTTTAGTCACTATTAACGTTAATTAGCCCCGAAAAAGCTCTTAAACTTAGTAAAAATGCCGACAAAATTGGTGAAAAATTCGCCACCTCTGCATTTTTTCTGCACGTCGGTTAGAAAAGCGTTAGAAACGCCGTGCAGAAATTCGTTAGATAAACAGTGATTAATCAACCATCAGTCAATCAATCGCGCCGCATTTTTTCGCCCTCAAAATACTCGTAAGTTGGTAATAAAGGGCTTTCATCTCTCATTTTCAGAAAAGAATTTGATAGATGAATTGATTTTTGAGAGATGAAGTGATATACTGATAGCGGAGTGATCGTTATGCAGAAATACCCGTTTCAAATCAATACAATAATTCTAAAGCTGACAGCTGAAATATCTGAGCTTGTCGGTTCTATGTCAACACTGACGGAAGCCGCCCGTTCGCCGCAGTTAAGAAGAAGCAACCGAATCAAGACCATCTATTCCTCATTGGCGATTGAGCAGAATACTCTCAGCTTAAATCAGGTTACGGCGGTTGTATCGGGCAAGCGCGTATTGGCGCCGCCGAAGGACATCGCGGAGGTGCAGAACGCCTTTGAGATTTACGATAGATTAGATGAGCTGAATCCTTATTCGATAGATGACCTGCTCGCCGCCCATTCGGTAATGGTAAGAGGCTTGCGCGACGACGCGGGAGAGTTCCGCTCACGTCCGGTCGGCGTGGTGGATTCGCAGGGCAACATCCTGCATTTCGGAACCTTGCCCGCGTATGTTCCGCAGTTGGTCGCCGAGCTGCTTGACTGGACAGAGCATGACGAGAACCCTTTGCTGATCAAGAGCTGCGTGTTTCACTATGAGTTCGAGCTGATACACCCGTTTTCCGACGGCAACGGGCGTGTCGGCAGATTGTGGCACACGCTGTTGCTGTCAAAGTGGAATCCTTTGTTCGCGTGGGTGCCGGTGGAGTCGATCATCCACGACCGACAAAGCGATTATTACAGGGCAATCAACAACGCAAATAACGCCGCGGACTCTACCTGCTTCATAGAATTTATGCTGTCGGCGATCATGGACGCCCTTTTGGAAGTTACCGCTCAACCGTCAAAAGTAAAGCCGAAAGCGGAAGTTAGGGAACAGGCGATCCTCGATCATCTGTCAAAACACGGCGAAATCGCCAACAGCGACGTTCGCAAGCTGCTGTCCGTCTCCGCAGCTACCGCTAACCGCGTGCTGAACGGAATGGCTGAAAAGGGAATGATCATCCGCTTCCGAAAAGGCAAATCGTGGGCGTATAGAAAAAAGGGGTAAACATGGCAGATTTAGTTACTTTTTCCGAGCTTCCGTTGCGGTTAGTTTTCAAAGTCAGACAGTTGAAAAATCACTTGCCGAACGATACGGTAAATCAGGTTTTGACCGACGGGTTGAATGAATCGACTTTGTATTTGGAGCTGAACATCAACGAAGCGCTCAATGCCAAAACTGAGCGCAAGGCAGTGGAAGAATTGCGTCATGCGTATCAGAAAACCGGCTCTGTCAGATACTATATTGAGCTGTTGAGGGAAGCAAGAGCTATCCCTGAATTCGTTGCAGATAATTTGCTCTCGGATTGCGAAACGATTAGACAAACGCTTGAACCGATCATGGAAGAATATCGTGGCGAATATGATGATATGCCGGATGACGAGTTTTACGATTGGCTAAATGAAGTGTTCGGCGATGAGGAAGGACAGGATGAGGATTTTGATTTATGACGAGAAATAATGATTGACAACGCCCTTTTGCTTTGTTATACTAAAAGCAGCAAAAGGGCATGGCTTTTTAAATTTTCAGCTTTGTTTTCAACTGTTTATTACCGTTTATGCAAGTGAACCTTAGTAAACACAGGTTGACAAAGATTTGAATTTAATTTACCTTGTCTGACAAAGCTTTGCTTTCCCGGGGAGCAGTGCACCTTGTCAGAATTTTACGCCTTTTTGTAAATTTACAGAGAGGTGTTTTTTTATGTGTGAATTTAATTATGAAGCAATCGAAAACCAAATAGGCTATCCCTTTAAAAACAGAGACTTACTGTTTCAGGCGTTTACACGGCGTTCCTATTCGCAGGAAAACGGCGGCGAAAACAACGAGGTTTTGGAGTTCTACGGCGACAAGGTTTTGGAACTTGTTGTAAGCAAATTGTTTTCGGAATGGTATGGAGAAATACAAGAAAGCAACAGACCACAGACAAGAAGCGGCATTTACGCTTTTAATCGGCTCGAACCGAATGGTCAATATCACTCTGATTACAATGAGGGTAAATTAACGGAATTTCGAAAGCTGCTTGTCAGCCGCCAAACTCTTGCGCAAAGGATTTATGATTTAGATTTGGAAAGTTACTTGCGGCTTGGAAAAGGTGACGAGAAGAACGGTGCCCGCGACAAAGATTCGGTCAAAGAGGATTTGTTCGAGGCAATACTCGGAGCGGTAGCAATAGATTCAAGGTGGGATATCAAAAAGATGCAGGATGCGGTTGAAGTAATGCTTTGCCCCGGTCAGTTTTTGTTTGACGAAAATCATGTGCGTGATATAACCCAGTGGACAATAGATGAATACGGTTGTGTGCCGGAAACTTGCTTTGACCGATATTGTCATCCTTATGCATTTTTGCAAGCCCCAGTGCCAAATTATTTTGCTAGGTGTGAATGCTATTTGACGCTTGGAGAATATGAATTCTCATTTCGTGCTACAGGGGACTCGCGTGCAGAAGCAAGAGACAACGTATTCCGGTTTGCATACCAACATCTCAAAGAGAAAGGCTTACTCCATTCCATCAAAGACGAAATCGAAGAACCAAGCGAAGCAATGGCGATCAATCAGCTCGAAATCCTTTCACGGCGCGGTTATTTTGATTTGCCAAAATATAAATACACCGAAACTCACGATAAGGACGGCAATCCGAAATGGCAGGTAACGTGTATGATCAACGGGTTTGACAAGGCGTGCAACGCAACTTCAACTTCAAAAAAAGCAGCAAAGAAAAAAGCGGCATTTAAAATGCTGAATTACATTTTAGAAAACTATGACGAGGAGGATTAAGTATGTTTTTTGATTTTTTTAAAGGCAAATTCGGCTTTAAGATGTCCGATGATATGGGAATGGACTCCGACGGCGATATGATGATGCGCGTAGGCGATAACATGGCGATGGACATGGATTCCGGCGAGCTACACATGGTGACCGGTTGGGATGATGATAATAACAACGGCTTTCATTCTTCATGGGACAATGATGATCATAACGGCTTTGGTTCATCATGGGATGACAATAACAACGGCTTCGGTTCATCGTGGGACGATGACGACGATTGGTAAAAGTCAATAAGTAAAAACAGAGCGTGTAGGCAGATTGTGATTTATCTGCTTGCACGCTTTTTTGCGCTCTGTTGCGCCGAAAATCGCCCTGTGTGCGGTTTACAGCGAAAAACAGGGTAAGGACCTGAACAAGGTCATCCCCGTGGTGTAGGCAGTTTTGGAGCGTTTGTCAATGCGAAAATATACTTAAACATTGCAAAAACACATAGAAAATAAAATGCTATATTGTATTGTCCTTTAAACGGTACAGCGCGTTTGAGATAATATAGATGTAAAGGTAGATGTAAAGGACGTAAAGATATAAAAGGAGTTGACCAATGTGGTAGACAGAAAATACTTAAGAAATTATTCGGATGCTAAACGGCGAGAATTAGTTCCACAATGGACAGAAAACACGTTTTCTGGATGCGTGGATGCAGTCCCTTTTTAAACGTAACCGCTCAACAACCACCCCATCACCCAAAACGCAAGCCCTCGGCAAACACCGAGGGCTTGATTATACATGATTCTTAGTCTTCTGTTAATGGCGCCGGTTTGGTTCTCCCTGCAATGGAATC
>Ga0256407_10009545_pt1 | contig 13872 bp, 10 predicted proteins | sample RumenRJG_04DNA_FD_193489 | JGI IMG/M metagenome (GOLD analysis project Ga0256407, IMG submission 193489) | Bovine rumen microbial communities from Lethbridge, Alberta, Canada - RJG_04 | ecosystem: Host-associated > Mammals > Digestive system > Stomach > Rumen | place: Canada: Alberta... | reverse complement strand
CCGGTGCCGGCTTCACTTCCGGCTTCTTTTCTGCCTTTTCAGCCACCGGTGCAGGCTTCACTTCCGGCTTCTTTTCTGCCTTTTCAGCCACCGGCGCGGACTTTGCTTCCGGCTTCTTTTCTGCCTTTTCAGCCACCGGCGCAGGCTTCACTTCCAGCTTCTTTTCTACCTTTTCAGGAACAGACTTCGCCTCTGTCTGTACCTTTTTCACAGCCTTAAGTTTGACCACCTTCGCCTTTTTAGGTGTCACCGACTTTGCACAAATCGGACAGCTTGCAAACTTTTCAGCATCGTAACCATGTCCACTCGGGCACTTAATTAACTTCATAATATATCACTCCGATGTTTTTTAAGAAAATATGAATACATCAATAAAATTATACCATATTTACTTCAAAAAAGCAAGAATTGTTTTAAACTAAAAGTGATTTTTGTGAAAATAGTCAAATTTTATTGAAACTAAAACGGTTCGACCCCGAGTTTAGGCATCTAATTTCAGCTCTGATTGTGCAAATTAGCCAAAGAGGCAGAATCATTTAATTAACTCAATTCCTCCCGACTTAGTCCTGTTATAGTAAAATCAACAGCTCTTGACGTTCGTTCATTTTTGTGATATTATAATCAGTATGGATAATACAAAGGCAAAGAAAGGATAAGTAATGCAATTTAACGAATTAAATCTTTCACAGGAGATACTCCGCTCCGTTGAGCAGCTTGGATTCGAGGAAATGACCGATATTCAGGCACAGAGCATTCCTCTCCTGTTACAGGGCAAGGACGTAGTCGGACGCTCAAACACCGGTACCGGTAAAACCGCCGCTTTTGGCATACCGGCTGTCGAAAGTATAACCGAGAGTGAGCGACGTTTTACGGCAGTCCTTATACTCTGTCCGACGCGCGAACTCGCTATGCAGGCTTGTGAAGAACTCCGTAAATTCGCCAAATTCAAGCAAAGTGTGAAGGTCACGGCAGTCTACGGCGGAGCGAGTATGGAAAAGCAGATAAAGGAACTCAAACGCGGTGCAAATATAGTTATCGGAACTCCGGGCAGAGTAATGGACCATATCCGCAGACACACTCTCAAACTTGAAAATCTTCGCACAGTGATACTCGATGAAGCTGATGAAATGCTGAATATGGGCTTTCGTGAGGATATCGAGTCAATACTTTCAGAAGTGCCCGAAACACGTCAGACGGTGCTTTTCTCAGCAACAATGCCGCCTGAAATACTCGCGATAACCGAGAAATATCAGCATGACCCAGTCCACATAAAGATAAAGTCCTCGCAGAAGACCGTTGAACTGATACAGCAGTTCTATTTTCAGGTAGCAATGGGCAGAAAAACTGACGCGCTGAAGCTTCTTCTCGCGGCATATTCACCCGACTCGGCAATGGTATTCTGCAACACCAAGAAAATGGTAGATGAGCTTACTGAGGAACTGGTCAAAAGCGGATTCCGTGCCGCAGGCATTCACGGTGACCTCAAACAAATTCAGCGTACACAGGTCATGAACAGCTTCAAAAACCGTACCACAGCCATTCTTGTTGCTACAGACGTTGCCGCAAGAGGAATCGACGTAAGTGGAATCGACATGGTCTTCAACTACGACCTTCCACAGGACAATGAGTATTACATCCACCGCATAGGACGTACCGGACGAGCAGGTCTTGAAGGTAAGGCATACACGCTTATTACCGGCAAACGACAGATGTACGACCTCAAAAATATCGCACGCTATACAAAGGCTGAAATAAATGAGCTTCCGCTCCCGAATAAAGCGGACATAGCCAAGCTGAAGACCGATTCGCTGATACGTGAAATAGCTTCAATGGAGGAGCGTCCGGACCACTCAGCGTACGAAATCATCGACCGACTTGCATCAAACGGCATAGATTCGCGTGAAATTGCCGCACGTCTGATAAGTTCAAAGCTCAGTGCCGAACTTGCAGGACTGCCCGAATTCGATATGCCGCGTCCGCTCAAAAAGGGAAGCAGAAGCGGAGCAAAGACAGTCCGCATAGACCTTAATATAGGCAGAAACAAGCGTATAGCTCCTAACTTTATACTCGGCGCACTTGTTGATGCTACCGGTATGTCGGGTCAGGACTTCGGCAAGATAGACATTTTCGACAGTCACACAACAGTCGAAGTGCCCGAGTCTGAAACAGACTATATCCTCGACACTACCAACCCGATGAAAATAAACGGCCACCCTGTAGAAGTCAAACTTTACAAGGGAAGTGACCGCCGTGAGAAGCCATTCCGCAGAGACTCCGGCAGACCCGACCGTAAAAAGTCAGGATTCCGCGGCAGACAGAAAGCTGAGTTTTCCGGAGAATATATCCCTAACCGTAAAAAACGTCTGAAAAAGCGACACTAAGAGGTGATAAAAATGGGTTCAAACAAGAAAACATGGATGAGAGTGGTTATCCTCGCAATTGCAGGTCTCATGATTGCAGGTGCCGTAGCAATGCCATTCATCAGATAAGAATTATAATTTAGGAATACCAATGGTGTACATACATACCTCCGCTATAATGCGGAGGTATCTGCTTTTCAAAAAAGTTCAGTTTCATATGGAAGCAACACGGGCGCACAATGTGTGCCCCTACAATTTGGCTATTTTACGTTGTATGTGTAGGTGAGAACAATGTTCGCCCATAATTTTTTTGCTTCAAATCCAGTTTTTTCAGTCTCATACCTCCGCTATAATGCGGAGGTATTTTTTGTCCTATTTTACTCTGCATAATCGACATAATCCGCGGACTAGGCGCATTATAATAATTACATGAGGAGGTGAATGTTCTGACCGTTTATGTCGATGTACTGATAGTACTCAACGTCTATGTAAACTATTTTCTGCTGCGGACAACCGCAAAGCTGACCTGTTCTCCCCTGCGGATATGGCGGTGTATCGCGGCATCGCTCTACGGCAGTCTTTTCTCACTGCTGATACTTGCTCCGGAGATGCCGCTGATAATATCGTTAGGGATAAAGGCAATCGCCGCCTGTACAATCGTCCTTGCCGCATTCGGTTTCGTCAGCACAGGCAGAATGCTCAAAAACACGTTCACATTCTTCACGGTGAACTTCATCTTTGCCGGAGTCATTTATGCGGCTTATTCATGGCTGAAACCACAGTTCATGCACTTTTCCAACACCTATTTTTACATAGACTTTTCACTTCTCCTGCTTGTTACAGTTACGGCATTACTTTACGCGGCTGTATGCCTGTTCAAAAGACTGACTCCGACTGCACAGACTTTTGACACAAAGGTGATGATTCGCTGCGGGAAGCGCGTAAGCGCAATACAGGGACTCGCAGACACCGGCAATGCTCTCAAAGACTGCTTCTCCGGCAGACCCGTGATAATCTGCTCACGCGGAGATATCGGCGAAATACCGGCAAGAATCAGACTTATACCGTGTGCGACCGTATCCGATTCGGGAGTTATACCGGTATTCCGACCGGACGAGGTAGTGATAGTGAACAATGTCACAGGAGAGAAAAAACCGGTCGACGTAATGATAGGTCTCGGAAAGTGCTCCGGCAAGGCTATTTACGACCCCAAAATACTGAAATATTATTGATGTGCCGACTAAATCCTGAATCTGATACCTGACGAAAATTAGATTTAATTGTCCATCAATAGAAAGGAGAAAAACATGGTCATACTGCAAAATCTGTTCATGAAGCTGAAAAGTCTCTTCGGGAGGGAGGTGTACTACGTCAACGGTGCAGATACTCTGCCGCCGCCGCTGACACGTATCGAAGAGGAGGAAGTGTTCGCACAGCTTGCCGAAAACGACACTGCTGCACGCAAAAAGCTGATAGTTCATAATCTGCGGCTTGTGGTGTTTATAGCGAAAAAATTCGAGTCGACCGGTATCGGCATCGAAGACCTTGTCTCTATCGGTACAATAGGACTCATCAAAGCGGTAAACACTTTCCGTCCCGACAGAAATATCAAACTCGCAACCTATGCTTCACGCTGTATCGAAAACGAGATACTAATGTTTCTGAGGAAGTCGTCACAGTACCGCAACGACCTCTCCATTGACGAACCGCTGAATGTTGATTACGACGGCAATGAACTTCTGCTTTCTGACGTTCTCGGTACCGACGACGACGTAGTCAACAAGGGTATCGAGACCGAAGCTGAGCGTGAAATGCTGAGAGGCGCGGTATCCGAACTCTGCGACAGGGAACGTGAGATAATGGAACTGCGTTTCGGGCTGCGGAACGGCAAGGAAATGACACAGAAAGAAGTAGCTGATGCGATCGGCATCTCGCAGTCTTACATATCGAGGCTTGAAAAACGTATCATACAGAAGCTTCGTGTCAAGCTTGAAAATATCTGCTGAGTGTCTTTTCAAAATATTTTCCACGTTTTAGGGTAATATGACGATTTTGGGATACTCTATTGAAAAATGCTCCCACAGGTGATATAATATAAGATGTATAACTATAGCAAACGGCACTATCATCGGAGCGCCTTTTTGTACATCGCACGAGCAAACACAAGTTTGCAAAAGTGAACGGCGCCCCCTGTCTTATATACCAGTTTTCACCTGTAAGGAGCTTTTTTAATGAAGAAATGGAACATCTGCTCACCCGACAGACCAACCGTCTCAAAGCTAATGCTTGGCTGCGGAGTAACCTCACTTACTGCGGCTGCTCTCGCAGCAAAAGGATACTCGACCCCTGAGCAGGTCATGGAAAAACTGAATACTGACGGTCTGTCCGACCCTTTTCTGATAAAGGATATGAAGGCGGCAGCAGACACTGTCAACACAGCTGTCGAAGAAGGCAGCCGCATATGCGTTTACGGTGATTACGACTGTGACGGCATAATGGCAGCGTCCATACTCTACACCTACCTTGAAGAGATAGGCGCAGACGTGACCTTCTATATCCCCGAACGCTCCGAAGGATACGGACTCAACAAAGCCGCCGTGGACAAGATACACAGCGACGGAGTTGAGCTGGTAATAACCGTAGATAACGGTATTTCTGCTATTGCCGAAGCCGAGTACATCTACCGGCTCGGAATGAAGCTCGTCGTGACCGACCACCACCAGCAGGGTGACTCACTCCCGAAGGCGGAAGCGGTAGTAGACCCTCACCGCCATGACTGTCCATCGCCGTTCAAATTTGCCTGTGGAGCGGTCATTGCACTAAAACTGGTTGCCGCACTCGACGGCGGCGACTACACAATGGCACTTGAACAGTTCGGTGACCTCGCCGCTATAGCAACAGTCGCTGATATAGTCGAGCTGACCGGTGAAAACAGGTTCATCGTCTCATACGGAATGGAACTCATCAACAATTCTGACCGTCCTGCCGTCATAGCACTGAAAGAACTTGCCGGAATCGCAGAAAAGCCGTGTGATACGCAGTCTATCGGATTCGGCATAGCTCCGAGGATAAACGCTTCCGGAAGATTCGGTTCACCTCGTCAGGCAGTAGAGCTGATCCTATGTGAGGATATCGACGAAGCACGCAAACTCGCCGCTGACCTCGACAGACTCAATACCGAACGCAAAAATACCGAAAACAGCATTATTTCCGATATTTTTTCCATGATATCTGCCGACCCGTCACTAACACGCGGCAGAGTCATCTTCCTGTGCGGAAAAGGCTGGCACCACGGCGTTATCGGAATCGTAGCCTCACGAATAATGGAAGATTTCGGCAAGCCGTGCTTCATTGCCTCGGAAGAAAACGGCGAGATACGCGGTTCTGCGCGCTCTTTCGGTAAATTTTCAGTATTCGGTGCACTCTCCTATGCGGCAGACACGCTTGTAAAATTCGGCGGACACCACGGTGCAGGCGGATTCACAATAAAGGCCGGTATGGCTGAGAATTTCCGCACACTGCTTGAACAGTACGCGGCAGAGCAGTTTCATATCATGCCGCCGGCTGAACTAAAAGCCGACTCCCCGCTCACTCCGGCTGAACTGACAATCGAAAATATCAAGGGGCTAAGCGTACTTGAGCCGTTCGGCGCAGGAAATGAAAAGCCGCTGTTTTACATAGAAAACGCTGCAATCACCGATATCAGGGCACTCAAAGACGGTGCGCATACAAAACTGAGAATAAAGTTCGGGACCGCCTCCGCTGACGCTCTTATATTCCGGAAAGGTCCTAAGGAGCTTACAGTCAGGAACGGCGATATATGCGACCTGATAGTATCTCCTTCTATAAATGAATTCAGGGGAAACGTCTCGATATCGCTCATTGTCAGCGACATTCGCCTTCACGGCTTCGAGCAGAGCAGATACTTTGCGGGGCTCAGCTCATTTGAAGCATTTACACGCGGAGAAACGCTCCCCGATAACTACTACCCTGCCCTGTATCCGCCGCGCGACTGCGCCGCGAAAATATACACCGGCATACCGCGCGAAGGTATACCGGCTGATACACTGTATCTCAGACTCGCAGACCCTAAGATAAACTATGCCCGCTTCTGTACTGCGGCAGAAGCACTGCGTCAGCTCGGACTCATAACTGCCGCACCTGCGGGACAGATACTAAGACGAGTTGAAAAAGCAGAAAAGGTACAGCTTGATTCCGCGCCTATACTCGCAGAACTGCGGAATAAACTTGACGAGCTGTGCGCTGCCCGAAAAGAAGGAGGACGTTCATGATGACTGATTCAAATCCAACAAACGAGATGTTCAAGGACGTAAGTGTGCCTATCCCCGAAACCGGTTCTCCGGAGGTAGCGCGTGAGATAATCGACTCTATCCCAGATTATGACGACAACTTCACCATTGAAAAAATCATACAGAAGATACTCAAAGACGATAAACAGTACGACCTAAGCAAAATAATCTCCGCATATGAGTTTGCGGCTAAGGCTCATGAGGGACAGAAACGTTCGTCCGGTCAGGACTACATAATCCACCCCCTCGCTGTATCCTACATTCTGCTTGAAATCGGCATGGACACCGATACTATATGCGCCGCACTGCTTCATGACGTTGTTGAGGACACTCCCGCAACGCTCGATGACCTGAAAAAACGCTTCGGACAGGACGTTGCCATGCTCGTCGACGGTGTTACAAAGCTGAGCAAGATACCGACCAACACAAAAGAAGAACAGCAGGCAGAGAATATCCGAAAGATACTCCTCGCGATGTCGCAGGATATCAGAGTTATGATAATCAAGCTTGCCGACCGCCTGCACAATATGAGAACGCTGAAATACCGTCCTATCGAGAAACAGCGTGCGACCGCCCTTGAGACAATGAATATCTACGCACCTATCGCCCACCGTCTCGGTATCAGGACCATTCAGGAAGAGCTTGAAGACCTATCTTTCCGCTTCCTTGACCCCTTCGCCTACTCTGAAATAGACCATATCCTCGAAACCAAAAAGGAAGAGCGTGAGCAGTTCATCGTGACGATACAGGAGCGTATCGCCCGCCGCTTCAATCAGGAGGACTTCACCGAACCGCCCATGATAGAGGGACGTGTAAAGAGTATCTACAGCATCTACAAGAAGATATTCCTCAACCACAAGAACATCGACGAAATATACGACAAGTATGCCGTAAGAATCATTGTTACCACTATTGCGGAATGTTACAACGTCCTCGGACTTATCCACGATATGTTCCGACCGCTCCCTAACCGTTTCAAGGACTATATTTCGACTCCTAAGGCAAATATGTACCAGTCACTGCATACTACCGTTCTCGGCAAGGAGGGAATCCCCTTCGAGGTGCAGATAAGAACATGGGATATGCACGAGACCGCTGAATACGGTATCGCCGCACACTGGAAGTACAAGGAGGGTATCCGCGGCAAGGACAAGATGGAAAGCCGTCTCGCGTGGGTACGTCAGGTCATTGAAGCACAGCAGACCTCAGACGACGTTGAGGAGATAGTCCGCATCATCAAGACCGATATCGCCCCCGAGGACATTGTTGTCATGACCCCCAAGGGCAAGTCCATCGACCTGCCTATGGGTTCGACCGTAATCGACTTCGCTTACCGTATCCACACAGAAATAGGTCACAAGACAATCGGTGCAAAGGTAGACGGAAGAATAGTACCTCTCGATTACAAGCTTCAGACCGGTCAGATATGCGAGATAATCACCACCAAAGACCCCGATAAGGGACCAAACCGTTCGTGGCTAAACATCGTTCAGACCAATGATGCAAGGTCAAAGATACGCTCATGGTTCAAGAAAGAGCGCCGCGACGAGAACATCATCGAGGGAAAGGCTGAACTTGAACGCACCTTCAAACGCTATCATATTAACGTTCCCGAAGAAGACCTCGGTGCATTCCTTCAGGACGACTTCAAACGTCACAACTGCGAGAATCTCGATGATTTCTTTGCATCTATCGGCTATGGCGGAATCAGCCTTGAGAAAATGATACCGCGCTTCAAGGACAAGTTCAATAAACTCTATGGCGACCAGAATGAACAGGACGACCCGCGTATCATCAAACTCAAACCCAACGGAAGCAACAGCATAGTCCTCGACCAGATAACCGATATGGCAGTAAAGTTTGCACAATGCTGTAATCCGCTGCCCGGAGACGATATCGTAGGATTCGTCACACGCGGATATGGTCTTTCGGTCCACACCACACGCTGTTCAAACTACCTCGCCGCTAAACAGCGCAATAATCCTGAAGAGATGAACCGATGGTACGATATCGTCTGGTCAGAGAACAGTCTCTCACAGCTTCAGACAAGCTTTGAAGTCGTTGCAACCGACCGTGTCGGACTTGTTTACGACATCTCAGCCGCTCTTATGGAGGCAAGGATACCGATAGTCCACTCAGCATCGCGCGTACTGAAAAACGGCAATGCGCTCTTTGAGAGTACCATTATGATATCAAGCACAGAACAGCTCAAAAACCTTTTTGACAAGCTAAGAAAAATCAAGGGCGTTATCTCAGTTGAACGCTCAAGCATATAAGGAGTTGCACATGAGAGTAAAAACATTCCAGCTCGGCGAGCTAAACGCAAACTGCTACCTCGTCGAGACTGCTCCCGGAAGATGTGTCGCAATAGACATCGGCGGCAGTCCGCGCATACTGCTTGAATATATGAAAATGAACAGGCTAAAACTAACAAAGATACTGCTCACCCACGGTCACTTCGACCACATCGGCGGTGTCGAGGACGTGAGAGCCGCTACCGGAGCAGAGGTATATATACACGAGAGCGATGTGCCCATGCTTACAAGCTCGTCAGCATCGCTCCATTCATCAATGTCGATAATGCCATTCAAGGCTGTGACCGACTTCACAGCAGTCCGCGGCGACTGCTTCATAAATGACGGCGACTGCACTTTCCGCGTGCTTCACACTCCCGGACACTCTCACGGCAGTGTCTGCTATATCGCTGACGACGTCATGTTTTCCGGCGATACACTCTTCTGCTGTGCAGTCGGACGCGTCGATTTTCCCGGCGGAGACCTCCACTGCATGAGAAATTCTCTCGCACTTCTTGCCGACCTTAAAGGCGATTATAAGGTATATCCGGGTCACAACGACTCAACAACTCTCGCCTACGAGAAAATGAACAATCCATATCTTAGACCAAACAGGGGTTAATCTGATGATAAATGCTCATAAAATGCCGGTCGTACTGATCGGCAATTCTTTTAAATACGAGATAGAAGCCACGCTGAAACTCTTTTTCAGCACCGCAAGGTTCGCATTTTCCGATGATATCTCAAACGCTTCCGGCGACAGCTATGTAATAGCCGGAGTAAGCGAGGGTATAACAATTTCCGCAGAAGTGAAACTCTCCGGCAGTGAGCCGGAAAAGTCTGCGGCACAGCTTCCTGCTGACAGTGACAAAAACACGGTCGAGCACGAGCTATGCCGCCTTATCTACCACATTCTCTGCCGCAGGACAGGTATCCGTCCGCCGTGGGGACTTATGACCGGTATACGTCCGGTAAAGAAGGTCACGGAGCTAATGGAAAAAGGCATGGACGAGGACACTATCCGCAATGCACTGACCGAGCGCTTTGAGCTTTCTCCGGACAAGTTTGACCTCGCGTATAAAACTGCCGTTGTACAACTCCCCATTCTCCATAAGATTGACCGCTCTGCGGCAAGTCTGTACGTATCGATACCATTTTGCCCGACGCGGTGCAGTTACTGTTCATTCGTATCACACAGTATGGACTCCGCAAAAAAGCTGATGCCCGAGTACATATCAGCACTCTGCCGCGAGCTTGAAATAGTCGGAGACATCGTCCGCGAGACCGGTACAAAAATCGACACTATCTACTTCGGCGGCGGCACTCCTACATCTATCTCCGCAGACGAGCTTCGCGCAGTAATGGAAGCAGTTGCCGCTAATTTCGACCTGAACTCTATCCGTGAATACAGCGTTGAAGCCGGACGTCCCGATACCATAACAGAGGAAAAGCTCCGCGTTATAAAGGAGCTTGGCGCATCTCGCATATCTGTAAATCCGCAGACTCTCAACGACGATGTACTCCGCGTAATCGGCAGAATGCACTCCGGCGAAGATGCCGTAAAAGCATTCAAGCTTGCACGCAGAATCGGCTTTGATAACATAAATACCGACCTCATAGCCGGTCTTCCTACAGAGTCAGCCGAGAGTTTCCGCAGTACTCTCGACCGTATCTGCGACCTCTCCCCTGAGAGTATAACAGTCCACACTCTCACACTAAAACGTTCAGCCGACCTTTTTGAAAAAAGCTCCGACAACAGGGAAAATCCCGCCGCGGAGATGGTCAGCTACAGCATAGAGAAGCTTATGTCCTGCGGCTATATGCCGTACTATATGTACCGTCAGAAAAACACCGTTGACAACCTCGAAAATGTCGGCTACGCAAAACCCGGCTTTGAGAGCTGGTACAATATATTCATCATGGACGAGACGCAGACTATCCTCGGCGCAGGCTGTGCCGCTTCAACAAAACTCGTCTACCCCGACGGTAAAATTTCACGCATACATAATTACAAATTCCCCTATGAATACATCGGCAGATTCAATGAGCTGATGAAAAAGAAAACGGAGGTCACAGAATGCTTGAAAAGAATAAAGTCTATACCGCAGAAATAACCGGCATCACCTCCGAGGGAAGCGGAGTATGCCGCATTGATGAGATGGCAGTATTCGTGCCGGACTCAGCTGTCGGAGACAAGCTTGAAGTGAGAATTGTCAAGGTACTGAAAAGCTACGCATTCGGCATAGTTGAAAACATCATAACGCCTTCCCCTGACCGTATCGAGTCTTCATGTCCGCACTATAAAAAATGCGGCGGCTGTGTTTTCCGACACATCTCCTACGAAGCCGAGAGCGAAGTCAAGAACAACATAGTAAAGGACGCTTTCAAACGTCTCGGCGGTATCGATATTGATACCGATACCTTTATCAGTGCCGATAATACAGAAAGATACCGCAACAAGGCTCAGTACCCCATTGCCACTCAGGACGGCAAAGCAGTCTGCGGATTCTACGCACCGAGAAGTCACAGGGTTATACCTATCGGGGACTGCCTGCTTCAGCCGGAAATCTTTGCCGATATCGTCAATACTTCGCTCACATTCATAAATGAAAAGAAACTGCCGGTCTACGACGAAAAATCACATACCGGAATAATGCGCCATATCTACATACGCACAGGTGCACACTCCGGACAGATAATGGTCTGTTTCGTAGTCCGCAAGGACTTTTCAAGACAGCTCATGCCGCTTGCAAAGCTGCTGTGCGACAAATACAGTACCGTCAGAAGTGTTGTCATGAACATCAACCCCGACAGGACTAACGTTATCCTCGGCAAAAATACCAAACTGCTCTGCGGAGATGAACACATAACAGATACGATGTGCGGCAACGAAATAGATATCGCACCGCAGTCTTTTTATCAGGTAAATACAGTTCAGGCGGAAAAGCTCTACGCAAAAGCTCTCGAATATGCCGCACCAAATCCGTCTGACGTAGTTGCCGACCTCTACTGCGGAGTTGGCACTATCGGTCTTTCTATGGCTGACAGAGTTGCGAAGGTCGTCGGAATAGAGATAGTACCCGAAGCAATTGAGAATGCGAAAATAAACGCAGAAATGAACGGCATCACGAACGCTGAATTTCACTGCGGAGACGCCGGAAAAGTCTTTGAAAAACTCAGGAGCAGCGGCTGTTCACCTGATATAATTCTCCTCGACCCGCCAAGAAAAGGCTGTTCTGAGCAGACTCTTGAAACAGTTGTTTCAGCCGCTCCCGAAAAAATCGTCATGATATCGTGTAATCCCTCAACTGCCGCACGCGACGTTAAATGGCTCAGTGAAAACGGCTACTCCGCAAAGAAAATCTGCGGTGCCGACCTCTTCCCGAGGACTCGTCATGTAGAAAGTGTGGTACTGCTCAAAAAAGACAGTAAATAAAAACGCCCCATACGGAACAAATCCGTATGGGGTCTTCTCATTCTATAACGCGGTTCTTGCCGTTATTTTTGCCGTAGTAGAGTTTCTCATCGACCGACTGTATCCACGTATCAATACTCTGACCGGACTTTCTTTGTCCCATGCCGACCGTAACAGTCACATTTATAGTATGACCGTCGAACACTACCGGAGTCGCCTCAATAGTCTGGCGCATTTTCTCAAGCATTTCCTTGTCTGAACCACTGCCCTCCGGCGACAGTATAAGGAATTCCTCACCGCCCCATCTGGCAATTTCACAGCTGTCACACACTTTTTTCATTATGTCTGAAATCGTTTTAAGTACCTCATCTCCGGCATTGTGGCCGTACGTATCATTTATTTTCTTGAAGTTGTCGATATCCGCCATAGCAAGTGTACGTCCGCAGTCATCAGGAGAGATCTCCTCAAGACAGCTCAGCATATAGTGGCGATTGTAAAGACGTGTAAGTCGGTCGATATGAGCGATCTCTTTGAGTTTTTCCTCCGACTCAGTGATGGTACGGATAAGATAGTTTGAATAGAAGATAAGGAAGCTGAAAACAGTTATTGCATTGAATATCCAGAAGAACGCCCCAATTTTCTGATCGCGCTTGTAAACCGGACCGAAATAAGCGACATATCCTGTACAAACAAGGTAAAACACCGCAATAGCTATACTCGCTACCATAGCATTCATACCCTTATGGTTAAGTTTATAGCCAATATACCTCGTAACGAACGTAATAGGGATCATCGAAAAACAGTACAAGTGGAAACCGTACCCATAACCGAGACAAATAGTCGTAACCCCCATGTAAAAGGTCAGCCACGAATAAATAAACGTCACATATCTTGCAAGATATCCCTTATATATCATGTAGTAGCCAATGAAGTAAACCAAAGCTGTAGGGATACTGAAATATACAAGGAAGCTGACATCGCAAACGTAAAAGAAGTACATCAGTCCGAAAACGAGAGCAAGTATAACTGTATTGACACCATATGCAAATTTTTTGACAAATACTTGTTCCATATGCAGTTCCCCTTTCTGCATTTATGTCACTTTATATTGTACCACATTTTTCACATAATTGCAATACAAATTCGGAAAACATTTACAAAAATACTCTCCGATTATAAGACAAATACCCATATAGAAGTTTTGCCCACAAGCGTTTATGCGCTTAGGGGCATTATATTTTATACGGTTGCTAAGATAAATCAGAATTTATATTACTTCTTCGCAATAAAATTCATATATCCATTAATAGTATGAATTGCAAAAAATAATGCTGCTGTCAAAACCAATGGGTAATTTTGCTTCCACAATCCGAAACATAAATAGTAAAGCGGAACGACCGCAAATTGACTTATTACTATCACCCAACTGATTTGATGCCCGGTATAATATAACGTCCATCCGATAAAATTAATGAATATCATGACAAGGGTTG
>Ga0256407_10009544_pt1 | contig 13874 bp, 13 predicted proteins | sample RumenRJG_04DNA_FD_193489 | JGI IMG/M metagenome (GOLD analysis project Ga0256407, IMG submission 193489) | Bovine rumen microbial communities from Lethbridge, Alberta, Canada - RJG_04 | ecosystem: Host-associated > Mammals > Digestive system > Stomach > Rumen | place: Canada: Alberta... | reverse complement strand
GTTGGTTGTCTACGTCAATGATACTCACAATTTCATGACCACGGCTGAGGGCTATCTGCTCTATCATCTTGCCCATCTTGCCGTAGCCGATTAAAGCTATTTTCATAATCTGTCATGTATTAATACGGTGCAAAGATACGAAAAATAGTTCATAGTTCATAGTTCATGGTTCATAATTTAAATATATTTTGTATCTTTGCAACATGTTTATGAACGAAAAGACATGGGATTATGTTCACCGACACGCTGACGAGGACGTGCGGAAACTGGCGTTGCAAGGGGTGAAGGACCGTAAAGTAGACCTGACTGCGGCCCTGCAGCAGATAGCCGGAAGGCAGACAGCCAGACGGAAGCTACCCACATGGGCTGCAACGGAGGGCATGGTCTATCCGCCCCACCTGAACATGGAGCAATGCTCGTCGGAGCAGACGGCCCGCTACAAGGCACGGCTGGCTGGTGAGGGCAAAGCCTTCGCTGACCTGACAGGTGGCCTGGGAGTTGACTTCTACTGGATGTCGCAAGGCTTCAAAAAGCGCACCTACGTGGAGCAGAACGCCGACCTCTGTACCATTGCCGAGGAGAACTTCCGCACGCTGAAGCACGACTGTATTGTATGTTGCTGCAATGCAACAACGTACCTAACACAGGCTCCCCATGTCTCCGTGGCTTTTTTGGACCCTGCCCGCCGCAACGAACACGGAGGGCGGACCTACGGCATAGAGGACTGCACGCCCAATGTGCTGGAGCTGTTGCCCCTGCTGATGGAGAAAGCCGACAAAGTCATCCTGAAGCTATCGCCCATGCTCGACTGGCGCAAAGCGGTGAGCGACCTCAACGGCACGCCGACAGCCGTACCCCACCACGTGTCGGAAGTCCACATTGTCAGCGTCGACAACGAGTGCAAGGAACTGCTCTTGGTGGTGCTCAACAGGGAGGCTACCGACAACGTACACCTATATTGTGTCAACAACGATGAAACCTTCGATTTTATTCCCTTACTGGGAACAAAAAATTCCCTTACTGGGAACAAAACATTCCCTTACTGGGAATCCACAGAGAGCCGGGAGGCCGCTATCTGTCTCTACGAACCCAACGCCTCGTTGATGAAGGCAGGGTGCTTTGATGTGTTGGCGGAAAGATTTCCCGTCCGGCAAGTAGCACTAAATTCTCACCTGTATCTCGCCTCCAAGGAAATCAATGGTTTCCCTGGGCGAGGTTTCCGCGTTGAGTGCGTTTCATCAATGAACAAACAAGAGCTGAAGGCCGCTTTGGCTGACATTGGCCAGGCTAACATTGCCGTGCGCAACTTTCCACTCTCTGCCGACCAGCTGCGTAAGAAGCTGAAAATCAAGGATGGAGGCAGCATCTATATTTTCGCCACCACTACATCGAAAGGGGAACATAAACTCTTTATTTGCCGTAAAATTAGTTAAAGATTTGGGCATATCGGGCTTTTTCGCTAACTTTGCAGAATTAATGAAACAAAGAGATATGCCATCAGTAGAGATTCGCAGGGTTACCAACAGGAAGGAACTCGACACCTTCATACAATTTCACTATGACTTATATCGTGGCAACGAATACGACGCTCCCAACCTGTACAGCGATGAACTTCACACGCTGAGCCGGGATAAGAATTCGGCTTTCGAGTTTTGTGAGGCCGAGTACTTTCTGGCCTATAAGGACGGAGAGGTGGTAGGACGCATTGCCGGCATCATTAACCACAGGGCCAACGAGCGTTGGGAGACCAGCAGCGTACGCTTTGGGTGGATTGACTTCATTGATGACTTGGAGGTGAGCCGTGCCTTGTTCGACGCCGTTGAACAGTGGGGCCGTAGCAAGGGAATGACAAAGATAGTCGGCCCGTTAGGATTCACAGACTTGGATCCCGAGGGTATGCTCATCGAAGGGTTCGACCAGCTGGGCACCATGGCCACCATCTATAACTACCCCTACTACCCACAGCACATGGAGCAGCTGGGAGGCTGGGAAAAGGACAATGACTACGTAGAGTACAAACTCATCGTGCCCAAGGACGGTATGCCCGAGAAGTACAAGAAAATAGCCGAAATGGTGAAGAAGCGCTACAACCTGCACACCTTTCACCCCAAGCGTAGTCAGGTGTTTGGCAAGGAGCAGTACGGACGCAAGGTGCTCGAAGTCATCAACCAGTCGTACCAGAACATCTACGGCTTCTCGCAGATGACAGAGGCCCAGATTGACGAGTACCTGAAGATGTACTTCCCCATGCTCGACATGGACATGCTCTGCCTCATAGAGGACTGGAACACTCCTGACCACAAGCTTATCGGCGTGGGCATCAGCATCACCAACATGACCCGTGCCTTGCAGAAGTGTAAGAACGGACGACTGTGGCCCTTCGGCTGGTGGCACTGCCTGCGAGCCCTGAAGTTCCACAAGGCTGAGTGTCTGGACCTGATGCTCATCGGCATTCTGCCCGAATATCAGCAGAAGGGGGCCAACGCACTGCTCTTCTACGACCTCATACCTTGCTATCAGAAGTACGGCTTCAAGTGGGGCGAGACCAACGTGGAGATGGAGACTAACGAGAAGGTGCAAAGCCAATGGCAATATCTTGAACACGAACAACATAAGCGCCGCAGGTGCTATCAGAAAGACCTATGAACGAAGACAACAATATCAACGAACAGAACTTAGAGCAAGTAGAATACACGGACGACAACATCCGACATCTCAGTGACATGGAGCACGTCCGCACGCGTCCTGGCATGTATATCGGACGACTGGGCGACGGCTCGCTGCCCGAAGACGGCATCTACGTGCTGCTGAAGGAAGTGATAGACAACTCCATCGACGAATTCAAGATGAAGGCGGGCGACCGCATCGAAATCAATATCGACGACAATTTGCGCGTCTCTGTCCGCGACTATGGACGAGGCATCCCACAGGGCAAGCTCATTGAGGCTGTCAGCGTGCTCAACACGGGTGGTAAGTACGACTCGAAAGCCTTCAAGAAGTCTGTAGGACTGAACGGTGTGGGTGTCAAGGCCGTCAACGCCCTGAGCGCCCACTTCGAGGTGGCCAGCTATCGCGACGGCAAAGTGCGCCACGCTGTCTTTGAGAAAGGCATTCTGCAGAGTGACGTAACGGAAGACTCACAGGACGAAAACGGCACCTATATCTACTTTGAACCAGACAACACGCTCTTCAAGGAATACTCGTTCCACGACGACATTGTGGAGAATATGTTGCGCAACTATACCTACCTGAACACAGGACTGGCCATCATGTACAACAACCGTCGCATCCTCTCCCGTCACGGATTGGAAGACTTGTTGAAGGACCGCATGACCAACGATGCCCTCTACCCCATCATCCACCTGAAGGGCGACGACATTGAGGTCGCCTTTACCCATGCCAACCAGTACGGCGAGGAGTACTACTCGTTCGTCAACGGACAGCATACCACTCAGGGCGGAACTCACCAGAGTGCCTTCAAGGAGCACATTGCCAAGACCATCAAGGAGTTCTTTGGCAAGTACGAGTACGGCGACATCCGAACGGGTATCGTGGCAGCCATTGCCATCAATGTCGAGGAACCTGTCTTCGAAAGTCAGACTAAAATCAAGCTGGGCTCTACTCAGATGGCTCCTGACGGCGATACCATCAATAAGTATGTGGGCGACTTCATCAAGCAACAGGTAGACAACTACCTGCACATCCATCAGGACGTGGCTGAGGTCATCGAGGGCAAAATCAAGGAGAGCGAGCGCGAGCGCAAGGCGATGGCTGGTGTTACGAAGCTGGCTCGTGAGCGAGCCAAGAAGGCCAACCTGCACAATCGCAAGCTGCGCGACTGCCGTATCCATTTCAGCGATGCCAAGAACGAGCGCAAGGAGGAGTCGTGCATCTTCATCACTGAGGGCGACTCTGCCAGCGGAAGCATCACCAAGAGCCGCGACGTCAACACGCAGGCCGTCTTCTCGCTGCGAGGCAAGCCCCTCAACTCGTTCGGACTGACCAAGAAGGTGGTCTACGAGAACGAAGAGTTCAACTTGCTACAGGCCGCCCTCGACATCGAGGAAGGGCTGGACACCCTGCGCTATAACAAGGTCATCGTGGCTACCGATGCCGATGTCGACGGTATGCACATCCGACTGCTGATTATCACCTTCTTCCTGCAGTTCTTCCCTGAACTCATCAAGAAGGGCCACGTCTATGTGCTCCAGACTCCGCTGTTCCGCGTCCGCAATAAGCGTACCAAGATTCGCAACAAGGCGATGAGGGAGGACGGCAAAAAGGGCGATTTTGTCACCCGCTATTGCTACAGCGAGGAGGAACGCGTGACTGCCATCCAAGACTTAGGGCCCGACCCGGAAATCACCCGATTCAAAGGTTTGGGTGAGATTTCGCCGGAGGAGTTTGCAGGGTTCATAGGCCCTGACATCCGTCTGGAACAGGTCACCCTGCACAAGAACGACCAGGTGCAGAAACTACTGGAATACTATATGGGCAAGAACACGATGGAGCGCCAGAACTTCATCATCGACAACCTCGTCATCGAGGAAGACAAGCCTGAGGACTATGAATATGCTTAAGAGTGTACTGTATGCAGCACTTATATCGCTGCTCCCCCTAACGACTAGCGCCCAGATGCGCATCAATATGGGCACCGACTCTCCGTTGCGCAAGCTACAGATTGCCGAAATGGCTATCAGCAACCTCTATGTCGACAGTGTCAACGAACAAAAGCTGGTGGAGGACGGCATCCGTGGTATGCTGGAGAAGCTGGACCCCCATAGCAGCTACCTCACACCCAAGGAAGTCAAGGAAGCCAATGAACCCCTGCAAGGCAACTTCGAGGGCATTGGCGTGCAATTCAATATGGTAGAGGACACCCTACTGGTCATTCAGCCTGTCACCAACGGCCCTTCAGAGAAGGTGGGCATCCTGGCTGGCGACCGCATTGTCAAGGTCAACGACACCATTATTGCCGGCATCAAGATGTCGAAAGAGGAAATCATGCGCCGCCTGCGTGGCCCCAAGGGCACCAAGGTCCGCCTGGGCATTGTCCGTCGCGAAATCAAGGACACCTTGCTGTTCACGGTGGTGCGCGACAAGATTCCCGTCCACTCCATCGACGCTTCCTACATGCTGAACGCCCAGACAGGCTACATCCGCATTGGCAGTTTCAGTGCCACCACGCACAACGAGTTCTGCGAGAGTGTCAAGAAACTGAAGAAGCTGGGCATGAAGTCGCTGGTGCTCGACCTGCAGGAGAACGGAGGCGGATTCCTGCACGCTGCCGTCCAGATAGCCAACGAGTTTCTGAAAGCGGGCGACCTGATAGTCTATACTGAGGGCCGTCAGGCTCAGCGTACAGAATACAAGGCCAAGGGGGGAGGATTGTTTACGGAGGGCAAAGTCATCGTACTTGTCGACAGCTACACCGCCTCGGCAGCAGAGATTGTCTCTGGAGCCATTCAGGACCAGGACCGTGGCATCGTAGTGGGCCGTCGCACCTTTGGCAAGGGGCTCGTCCAGCGTCCCATCGACCTGCCTGACGGTTCCATGCTTCGTCTGACCATAGCCCACTACTACACTCCCTCAGGACGCTGCATCCAGAAACCTTACGAAAAGGGCAAGGGACGCGACTACGCCATGGACGTCTATAACCGCCTGAAGAGTGGTGAGCTGATGTCGGCAGACAGCGTACACTTTGCCGACTCACTCAAGTACTATACGTTGAGAAAGCATCGTGTGGTGTATGGCGGAGGAGGCATCATGCCTGACGAGTTCGTACCTTTGGACACCACTAAGTACACCCGCTACCATCGGGAGCTCTCCGCCAAGGGAATGGTCATCAATGCCAACCTGCGCTATGTCGACCAGCACCGCAAGATACTGCAGGGACAGTACAAGAACTTCGCCGACTTCCGTAGCCGCTTCGATATTCCTCAGCAGGTCATTGACCACATCTTTGCCGAGGGCGAGAAGCAGAACGTACGCCCCAAGGACGAGGCTGAGCGCCAGCAGACGCTGCCCTACCTGCGCCTGCAACTCAAAGCCCTCGTGGCTCGCGACCTCTGGGGTATGGACGAATACTTTGCCATCATTAACGAGATGAACGACGCCGTCAAGCGTGCTTTGGAACTGCTATGATGAAAAGAAAAATTTGTTTATTATTTATCATTTGTCATTTATCATTTAGCGAAGCGAAGGCACAAGTAGCGGCACCTAAGGACACACCCCAACTGGAATTCGCCATGCAACTACGAGTGACACTGGGCCAGACCTACACCCTCGGTGAGACACCTCACGGACGCCGTATTGTCATCCCCATCACGGGAGGCACCTTCGAAGGCCCCCTGCTGCACGGAACCATCCTCAATGGCGGAGCTGACTACCAGCTGGCCAGCGTGGACGGCAGCCGTACGGAACTGGAAGCCATCTACAGCATCCAGACCCACGACGGCACCTATATCCACGTACGCAATCGCGGCATCATCCACAACGGCAAAGATGCCCAAGGGCAGCCCACCTTCTATTTCAAGGCAGCGCCCCAGTTCGAGGCTCCCAAGGACAGCCCCTACGACTGGCTGAACAATGCGCTCTTTCTCTGCCAGCCCGACTGGTCGCAAGACTTCAAGGGGATTATACTAAACGTCTGGAAAGTCAAGTAATTCTTAATCCCAACACTCCAACTCCTCAGCCAGCTCTGGCAGCTGGCTGTGATGAAACGTGACGGTGATTCTGCATCAGTGCTTGTCGGCCATATACATGCCAACAAGTATCAAGAGCGTGCCCAGAATAAAGAAAAGCGTAATCTGCTCGTGCAGTATCAGCCAGGCAAAGATGATGGTGGTGACGGGATTGAAGTAGACGTAGTTGGTGGCTACAACGGCACCCAGTTTCTTGAGCACCCAGTTCCAAGCCAAAAAACACAGCATAGAGGCCACACAGCCCAGGAACAACAGGTTCCAGACGAGTTCAGGCTGCTGGACAAGCAGATGTATGCCCAGTCCTGGCCGCCATATAAAATAAGGTATCATGGTCAACAGCCCGTAAAAGAACACTTTTCGCGTAATGAACAGGGTATCATACTTGCGGTTGACAGGAATCATCAACAGGCTGTACACTGCCCAACAGAGCGCAGCACTGAAAGCCAGGATGTCGCCAAGTGGTGACAGATGGAGCACAAAGTGGCCGTTCATCACCACCAGTGCCACACCCACAGCAGCCATCAGCGAGCCCACCGTCTGTCGGCGATTCAGGCGTTGCGACTTGTAGAAGAGGCTAATCAGTGCCGTGGCTACAAGAGGACACAGGCTGACAATGAGCGATGTGTTGGTAGTGGTAGTGTAGTTCATGGAACTGTTCTCCGTCAGGAAATACAGCGAGCCGCCAGTAAGCCCCAGGAGCACCATCAACAGCTCGTCCTTCCACGAATCAGACACCCAGCGGATGCCTCGCCACAGACAGAACACCAACAGCATCAGATAGGCAATGACGAAGCGCAGGACAAATATCTGAGCCGGAGTCAAGCCACCCAGCAGCAACAGCTTAGTGAAGACGAACGTAGACCCCCAGATGGCAACCACCACGAAGGCTACAGCGTGATAAAGAATACTGAGTTTGCCAGACATACCGCAAAAGGCTCCCTAAAGGTTATTAAACACAATTTGATAGAACTCAGCCTTCTTCTCGACAGCCATCGGATAGGCCCGCGAAGAACTTGGCATACGATAGAACTGCAAGACGCGTCCTTCGAGGTCCACTGATACGAAAGTCCCCACTTTGGGCTCCGCTACCTGCAGTTGCTGGGCACACAGTACCGTTGCCAGCTGGCCTGCCGTAACAATGGTCTTGCATTGTGGCAAGCGGCGCAACATCGCCTGGATGTCCGTCTGTTCTACCACCTGTAGGTCCTTGTCACTGGCTGTATTCTTGGTGCGAATGATACGGGTGCAGGTATCATAAAGGGCAATGCCACGAGACGTCAGGAATTTCTTCAGCTCATCGAGGCGATAGTGCTTGCCGTCAGCAGCCACAAAGTGCTGCTTGTCGCCAAAGAAGCACAATCCCACGATACGCCACATGTCGTTCGTGAAATTGGGATAATAGAACGGCATGGACCATCGTTTCTCTGCCGGTGGAAACGTGCCCAGCATCAGCAGCCGAGCACCATCAGGCAGAAACGGCTCAAATGGATGGCTTTCTGTCTTCATCAAATCACTTTTCATAATAGAAAAAACGTGAATTATTGCTCTTTATTGCGCACAAATTCGTAACTTTGCAGAATTAAAAAATACACGATGAAAAGATACGCACTGTTTTTTGATATTGACGGTACGCTGGTCAGCTTCAAGACACACGAGATACCGCCCTCAACCATCTTGGCCCTGACCCAGGCTAAAGCTAACGGACATCGGGTCTACATAGCGACAGGCCGTCCACCGATTATCATTACCAATCTTGGGGCCATTGAGCATCTCATAGACGGATACATCACCACCAACGGAGCCTTGTGTTTCGTAGGCTACGAGACGGTCACCTGTCAGCCCATTCCCAAGAGCGACGTGCTGACCATAGTCAACGACGCAAAGGCAAAGGGCTACAGCCTCATCGTCGTAGGCCGACATGACGTTGCTGTGCTCGACCCAACGGGCGACGTGCAACGCATCTTCCAACAGATGCTGGCTGTCAAGAACCTGGACAAGGCGTCGCCTTTGGAACAAGTGCTCGAACAGGACATCCTGCAGATGACACCCTTCTTCCCTGCTGATTATGAACGTCAGCTGATGGCACAGTTGCCTCGCTGCATCTCCGGCCGCTGGCATCCAGAGTTTACTGATATTACGGCCAACGGAGCCGATAAAGGGAAAGGCATCCTTGCCATAGCCCAACACGAGGGACTGGATGCTTCCAATACCATTGCTTTTGGCGACGGAGGCAACGACACGTCAATGATTCGTCAGGCAGGCATTGGCATTGCGATGGGTAATGCCATTGACGAACTGAAGCAACAGGCTGACTACGTCACCACAACGGTCGACGAGGACGGCATTCTCAATGCCCTCCGCCACTTCAGCATAGTCTAAGTGCTCGTGAACTTCTAAGGATAAATAAAAATATCCATAATAGTATGGACTATATCGAGAATAATAAGTATCTTTGCAGCGAAAACAAACTAACAACAATTTCAAAACATTAAGAACAAGATGATGAAAAGAATGATTTTAAGCTTCGTCCTGGCCCTGATTGCTTGGGTAGGCTATGCACAGGACATCAAGGGAAAGTGGCTCACTGAGGCAGGTGATGCACAGGTAGAAATCTATGAGCAGAACGGCAAAATGAACGGCAAGATTGTGTGGCTGGAGAAAGGCCCTGACACCAAGGACGTACACAACAAGGACGAGAAACTGCGTTCTCGCAAACTGATGGGTGTCAACATTCTCTCTGGTTTGACCAAAAAGGACGACAAGTGGGAAGGTGGACGCATCTACAACCCCAAGAACGGCAAGAACTACAAGTGCGCTATCTGGCTGGACGGTAACAAGCTGAAGGTTCGTGGATACATCGGATTCCTATACGAGACACAAACCTGGAAGAGGAAATAAAACCTCGTTGTCCATTTACTCGTCAAGGTCCAAAGGCGGTTGCCAAAGATGGCGACCCATGTCTACGTGCCCGTTAGGTTTGAAGTGTACACCTTCGTGTTCCAACAGCGTCCGCTGGCGGCTCCAGCCGGGTGCTGTGCGTCCTGCTTGGTTGACCACCCGATGGCACGGCAGCAACTCGGCACCAGGGGTATAGCGCAGCGTGCGTCCCACCATCCTCGAATGGCTGGGCCACCCTGCCCAGGCAGCAATCGTGCCATAGGTCGTCACTTGTCCTAAAGGTATCTGGCCGACAATGCTCAGCACATCGTCACGAAACTGGCGTGCCTGCTCAGGCGTCATACTGTCTGGATAGTCTTTCATTCTCGTTACTTGAGTCGTGGGAACATCTTACGAACACGTAGCAGGTGGTGGGTCACACTGCCACCTGCTATGATTAGCGTCACACTGAGAATAACCAGCAACATGCCAAGGGCCAAACGGAGGCTTAGCGGCTCGTTGAAAATAAGAATGGCTATAGCTACAGCCGTCACAGGCTCCATAGCACCAAGTATAGCGACAGGCGTGGAGCCTACCTTCTGAATGGCAGCACTGGTGCAAAGTAATGAGAGAGCGGTGGGAAACAAGGCCATTGAGAGTGCAGAAAGCCATAGCAGCGGACGCGCATTGAGAACGGCAAACGTGGCAGGCTGGAAACGGAAGGCAAACAGGAACAGGCCGAAAACTATGACATAGAGCGTCAGCTTCAACGTAGGAATCTCCTTCATCTGCCCTTTGTTGACAGCCACCAGATAAATGGCATACGACAAAGCCGATAGGAACACCAGCAGCAGGCCATAGGGATTGAGCACAGCTCCATCGTCACCCCTATAGAGCAGACCGATACCCGCAGTAGCCAGCAGAATGCACAAAACGGTAAGAATCGTAATGCGCTCATGATAGCCCACGGCCATAATGACTGTGACCAAAATGGGATAGACAAAAAGCAGCGTTGAGGCTATGGCAGCACCGATATAGGCATAGCTGACATACAAGGCCAACGACGAGAAAGCCATCATTAGCCCAAAGACGATGAGAGGCAAGACCTGTGAGCGACGGAGCCCAAAGCCTCGTCCTCGCGCTACCATCATCAGCGCCAGAATAGGGATGGCAAAGAAATAGCGCAGGAACAGCACACTGTAGGCATCAATGCCTGCTCCAAGCAACGGAAGTGCAAAAAGCGGATTGGTGCCATAGCTGGCAGCTGCTAGCACACCGAGTATATAGCCCTTAACTGAGTCTGTCATTTTACTTTGTGTAAGGTATTTATCTGATTCATCATCTTTTAATCACAGAATGGTTGTTATTTCCTTTTTATCATATCTCATAAACAATTGCAAATATACAAAACAAATTAATAATTGCAAGAATAAGAACAAAAAGTTTTCCTTATTTTCACAATTTCGTAAAAATAAGCACGTTCAAAACTGCTTATTTTGACAATTTTGTAAAAATAAGCAAGAATTTCAAAATAAAACAACCTTATTTTGACAATGTGACTTTGGTCAATCTGACCAGAAATATTGCAAAAACCCTATAACAACGTGAGTTCGATGTAAGAAAAGTGTTCAAAAAGTTGTAGGAGTGAAATATTTTTTGTACCTTTATAGGTAACAATCAAACAGATACAAACAACATTCACTCCTATGACGACTGCAAATTTAATAGAAATTTTCTGTATTCTCGACGAATTCTGCAAATATTTTACTCCAGAGTTGAAAAAACATCTGGTTGACACCTCAGGCAAGGTGGGGATTGTTGGTTGTCGAGACAAAGGAAGCATAGCGGGGACGGTCATCTTGGGCTTTGCCAAAGATAGGTCGTCCGTTCACCTTGTTCTTGGACAGGGTCTGCTTCAAGGTTGCATGCTGACTGGGACGGATAGCCTCCAGTTCGTCCAGGTTAACCAGCAGATTGTTCGTTAGCGCCATCTCCTTATCGAACTTGTTCGAAAGATTCAGGTGGTCCAGATAGTACTCACGAAGCGTTCATGCTGGGTGTATTATATCCCTATGTTTGGAAACCGTTATTTCTTTCTATATTTTTTCTATATTTTTAAGTACAACAGTTTTTAGCAAAAAGAAACCTCAGCAGATATAAAGCTTGCTCGCTATCCACTGAGGTCTTGACTATTAGCGGGTCAAGTGCCTGTCCCCGTGACTAACGGTTAAGTTTTATTTCACCACCACCTTCTTGCCGCCGATGATGTTGATACCCTTCTGCGGAGCAGAGAGCTGCTGGCCGGAGAGGTTGTATACTGCACTGCCGTGGGCTTTGTTCATTTTTACCTCATGAATGGCCGTTGCCTCATTTATGCTGTTGATATAGGGATAGCTCCCCTCGACATGTTTCCATATCGGACCATCAAGTTCAAGAATTGAATACATATTCAACTCTTCCGCAAAAGCAGCTGTCTTCATCTGCTCCGCTGAGAATGCTTCAGATCCATCCAACCCATCCTCAATCGTTCTGGAATAATCCATAGAGAAATAAACATCGTTATTGCTGAAACTGTATTTCGTTTCATTACCACTCCAAGCACAGATGCCTCCATAAAAGATTTCTGCAGGAGAATATTTCGTATTTAGAATTAATAAAGGATTGACGCTATAGCAGTTCGTACTATTTCCTGCATTTATTCCGGACAGACGTAACACCTGTGTACCTTCATGCGAAGTAACATCTACATCTATTTTACCTATCACACTACGACAACACACAGGGGTACCTCTGAAAGAAATTCCATTTATCCATTTATAATATTCATTACCAGTCCCTTTAACATTGCTTTCTACAACCTTAATTAGAGGAGATAGATTCTCACAATACTTTATTGTTCCAAAATCACAATAACCAGCAATGCCACCTATAATGACACCTTGCGAAACCCATGATGTTTCTCGTACGTAATGTCTTATACTGCCTAAATTGACACAATTTTTAATGCTTCCTTTTAGCCATCCTGCTATTCCACCGACATAACTACCTGTATAATGCACAAAGATACTTCCTTCATTACCTGAACCTGGATAATGACTATTAACTCCTGCTCTTCTGAAGTAAATATCCATATTTACCTGGCAGTTTTGTATCAATGAACCAGAAGAAACTTCACCTGCCATTCCTCCCACATGCGCTGTACTATTTGTTTTCTTTTTCACTTCAAACTTACCTGTGCCCTCCAGAGTAAGATTTTCTATAGTGGCACTACTAAGAGTTTTCCAAAAACCGAAATTCAATTGAGTATCATCGTCTGTTCCTATGAAAACGCCACTTATTTTGTGGCCCTGTCCATCAAACGTACCTTTGAAATTGCTGGGGGCTTTCCACTTCTTGTCACTCAAATCTATGTCATTTTCCAACTTTATAGTGCAACCTTCAAATTCGGTGTACCCGTTATTGATAAGATAGGCCATACCGGCCAGTTCTTTATTTGAAGAGAGGGTGAACTCTGACAGATTCTTGTTGTACCAGCTGATAGTATAGTTACCACTTTTCCCCCAGTCATCAGTTGGTTCCTCTATATCATCTTCTTCATAGGAATTGGTACCTGATCCTGAACCTGAACCAGAAGAACCACCATCCCCTTTTACCTCTACATCCCAGTACATGTCATATATATCAGTAGTCCACGAGTTTGCCGGAGCTACTGAACCCCAGTATGACAACGTTCCTGAGCCAACTGTGTTCCCTCTTATTGTGCAACTGTAACTCCCTGATGCAGTTATCAAAAAATGGCTATTGCTTTTTGTCCAATACCCTGATGCTGTATACCCGTAGGTTGGAACAGCACTGACAGGATATGTCTCTCCGACTTTGATTGTTATTTTGCCCATATAAGTTTTGGCATTGACACTCGTTGAGTCTAACATAAGCATCAGAAACGTGCCCAGAATGAACGATAAGACGTAAGATAATCTCTTCATAATTCAAAAAATAAAAAAGGCGGAACCATTCGATGCTTATTCTCCAACTTCGGTACCGCCAAGTAACCACGCTACGAAACAAGCAAGAACAGTCCACGCCCTAAAGACGTGAACTTTCTGAACTGCTTGCTCTCCGTAGCTGAATTTTGGCGGTTTCAAGTTGGAGAGAGACAAGAGCTGAAAGCTCAATATCTATATATAAGTACGAACAGAAACGCTGATCTGTAAGTTTATAATATTTATAATGTGTATTCAACCACCGTCAGAACGGTGGAGATGAGAGGAAAGATAGTGAAGTCTCGATTAA
>Ga0256407_10009541_pt1 | contig 13880 bp, 12 predicted proteins | sample RumenRJG_04DNA_FD_193489 | JGI IMG/M metagenome (GOLD analysis project Ga0256407, IMG submission 193489) | Bovine rumen microbial communities from Lethbridge, Alberta, Canada - RJG_04 | ecosystem: Host-associated > Mammals > Digestive system > Stomach > Rumen | place: Canada: Alberta... | reverse complement strand
TGAGCGATTTGAAATGCTGGCGTGCGAGAATGTCAGTCGGGACCATCAAAGCGCATTGTTCGCCTGCTCCGCAGACCGCCATAATGGCGAGCATGGCGACGACGGTCTTTCCGCAGCCCACGTCGCCTTGCAACAGTGCGTGGAACTGCTTTTTGCCATTGAGACCGTCAATGATTGTATTCAGCGCCGCGTCCTGACCTGCGGTCAGTTGGAACGGGAGGCGCGCTTTCGCTGCCATCACGTTCCCCAAATCAATCTGGCGTTCATGCCCGCGAATCTTTTGATTTTCGCGGCGCTTCACCATGCGCAGACAAAACGGCAAAAGCTCCAAAATCTTGAGCTCGCGCTTCGCCTTGTAAATGGAATCAAAATCTTTCGGCATGTGGAGCGTACGGAGGTTGTCCATTACAGGTGCAAAATGCAAATAGTCCGTGAGCTCGCGCGGGCAAGCGTTCGGGAGCGTGAGGCCCGGAAAGTTGAAAATCGTCTTGTATAAATTGCGGAAGAACCGCTGTTCCATTTTGGCTTCGCGGCAAACTTCGCTAATCGGGTAGACGGGGAGAATTTGTCCGTTAAACGCTTCGCCTTCGTCGAATGGCTGCATGTCCGGATGCACTAATTGCAGTCCACGGTACGAACCGACCGTCCCTGAAACAAGCCAACGCGTTCCCGGCTTCACGCGGTTTGCGATGAACCTTGTGCCGCGGAAAAATAAAAGCGAAATCTCGGCGGAACCATCTGTGAGGACTGCCATAAAGCGCGACATGCGCCCTTTGACTATCCCTGCGCGCGTGATAATCCCAATCACGACCGCGCGATCGCCATCGTGTAAGTCTGCAATCTTTGAAACCTTGGTCTGGTCGAGGTAGGTGCGCGGAATGTTGTATAAAAGATCGGCTATGGTGCTTAAGCCGGACTTGTTCAGCTTTTCAAGTCTCTTGGGACCAAGTCCGGGCAGGTTCGATAAATCCATTTACTTGCCTGCTTTCTTTTGTTCTTGTTGCGCCTTGGCTTCTTCTAAACGCTTGCGAGCTTTGTCGCGGGCGTTATCACCGATGATGTTCATGTTCTTCCAGGTAATCAGCTTAATCGGCTTGCCGTCTTTATCCTTGAATCCAAGATTCTTCGTATCGATGGCTTGCACGGCACTGTTGAGGCTTGCGATAATGTCGTTGATCTTTTCTACAAGTTCCTTGGATTGCAAAAGTGTTTCGGAATCGATTCCGTTTTCGATGCTCGTGATAACATCGTTTGTCTTCTTAGCATTTTCTGTAAGCGAGATGACGACGGAGTCGACGAGCGAGAGCTTTTCGTTCACTGTCGCAGTAGCCGTCTTGATGGCTGTATCTGCTTGGAGTGCGGTCTTGGTCAGCGCCTTGCTCGAAGAATTCATTTGCTTGAAGAGCTTGTTCATCTTGGGACCGAGCGTGCCGACCGTCTTTTCGGTGTGGGCAAAAATGTCCTCGATGGAGTGCATGGCTTCTTCATAAATTTCCGGAGCGGACTTGTGCGAAGAATCTCCCTGGGCGAGCAGCAGAATCGTCTTCTGTACAGCTTCGAGTTGTTCGTTTACGTTTTCGATGAGGCGCAACGTTTCTGCTATGCCCGGTTCAAAATGTCCTTGGAACACGTGGTTCTCGGGCATGAGGGTTCCCGTCTTTGACGGGATGATTTCGAGGCGGCGTTGCCCCATGAGTGCGTAGTTCACGTTGTTGAATTGCGTACCTTCGCGGAGCTTGAGCGGTTCGGTAAAGTGGATGACGACGCGGGAGCGGTCTTTGAGCCAGGTGACGCTTCCGATAGTGCCGACTCGGTAGCCGCGCAATACCACGGGATCTTCGGGTTGCAAAGAGCCAAGCTCGTTAAAATCGACTATCGCCGTTTGGCGTACGTTCTGATGCGCCGCCCACATGCCAAAAGAAATGCCGCCAAAAATGCAGGCAAATACAATGAAAGAAATATAACCAAGCGCTCTGTCCGAAAGTTTCATGTTTTCGAAAATAGAAAATTCTGCCAACTATATTGACGATTAACTACCAACAATCATTTAATTGCTATCAACTGGTAACTATTAACTAGTAACTAATGACTATTAACTACCAACTAACAACTAATAACTTTTTTTACTACATTTATTCCGTCTAAAAAATTTTCCATAAGGACATTCAAAATGGCTAAAACAGAATCCAAGAAGAAAGTCGTCCTCGCTTACAGCGGTGGACTTGACACCTCCATCATCATTCCTTGGCTCAAGGAAACCTACGACGTCGAAGTGATTGCATTCGCAGCCGACCTCGGTCAGAATGACTTCCCGAACGCAAAGGCTCTCGAAGAAAAGGCTCTTGCAACGGGTGCTTCCAAGTGCTACGTTCTCGACCTCAAGAAGGAATTCCTTGAAGAATACGTTTGGCCGACCGTTCGCGCCGGTGCAAAGTACGAAGGCACTTACCTCCTCGGTACGTCCTTTGCTCGTCCGCTCATCGCTAAGTACCAGGTTAAGATCGCCGAAAAGGAAGGCGCTTACGCTGTTGCTCACGGTGCTACCGGTAAGGGTAATGACCAGGTCCGTTTCGAACTCACCTACGCTGCTCTTAACCCGAAGCTCGAAGTCATCGCTCCGTGGAAGGACCCGCGTTGGACATTCCACAGCCGCGAAGACGCTATCGACTACGCTGCTGCACACAAGATTCCGCTCAACGGCATCAGCAAGAAGAAGATCTACTCCGAAGACGGCAACCTCTGGCACCTTTCTCACGAAGGTGGCGTCTTGGAATTCCCGGAACAGGAACACAAGTACGAATTCCTCAAGCACACCAACACGTATGAAAAGGCTCCGAACAAGGCTGATCACGTGACAATTTCCTTCGAAAAGGGCAATCCGGTTGCTATCAACGGCAAGAAGATGGGCGCTGTTGAACTTCTCGAATTCTTGAACGAAATCGGTGGCAAGAACGCTTGCGGTCTTTTGGACATCGTTGAAAACCGCCTCGTCGGCCTCAAGAGCCGCGGTGTTTATGAAACTCCGGGTGGCACGCTCCTTTACAAGGCTCACGAATGCTTGCAGCAGCTCGTGCTCGACAAGGAAACTTTGTTCGAAGCCCAGAAGATGTCTATGACCTATGCAAACCTTGTCTACAATGGCCAGTGGTTCACTCCGCTCCGCCAGGCTATGGACGCCTTCTTCAATGAAGTAAACAAGGTTGTGACTGGTGATGTGACCCTCAAGCTTTACAAGGGCAACATCATCCCGGCTGGCATCAAGAGCCCGTACAGCTTGTACGACATGGGTCTCGGTGGCTTCACGGACGTTGACATGTACGACCAGAAGGACGCTACTGGCTTCATCCGCTGCTACGGCCTCCCGCTCAAGACTCGCGCTCTCTTGCTCGGCAAGAAGACGAACGTCGACTTCGGTGGCGTTCCGAGCCTCAAGAAGTAATTAGTACTTCTCAAAGCATTCAAAAATCCTGACTCATCCGAGCCAGGATTTTTTATTTAGAATTTATACGCATACCCGACTTGCCAGAGCACTGTCGGTTCGTCGTGCTTCATGAAGTAATGGACGGGAATCCCGATTTGCGTAAACACGCCATAAATATTTGCACGTACTTCTGCGGAAATATCTAGTGATTCCTTGTAGTTGTACGAACGTACATAACGCTTGCCGTTAGCCCTGTTCAATGCCTTGTGGATTTCGTTCGGGGCTTTGGCGAAGGCGTATCCGCCGCCAAGTCCGAGGTCTAGCGAAAAAGGTAAATCTCTGGAAAATTTCCAGGCGACGCTCCCGCGAAAACCTGTCCAGAAATCATCGGGACCGAAGCGGAACCCGCCTCCCATTACCCTGAAAAAGACGTCCTTATAACCAACGCCGCCGTTTATCATAATTGGGGTTGGTCTCCCTACAGACATTCCCGCTTCGAATTGCCAAGTTTTTTTTCCTCTTTGCTGGGTGACAGCGGAGTCGCTGGAGCCTTCTGATGCAAAAGAGCTTTGGACAAAAAAAACGAGAAATACGGCTGTAACAAGACGCTTGAATAACATGTTTGTAATAATAGTAATCGAAAATGATGTTGAATCCGTTTTTCTATTAAAAAAATGTTATCTTTAAGTACGAACACAAAAGGTCTATGGGAAAGAAGGACCATAAACAAGGAAGAAACATGAAAAAATCACTATTCGCAATCGGTTGTGCAGCACTCATTTCTGCATCGACGGCTTTCGCTGAAGGGGGAATGTTTGAAGGCTATCTCCCTGAAAACTGGACTGCTGATGTGGTCGCTGCAGTAAAGTTCACCCGTATGAATTTTTACAACTGGCATCAGGAAAGCGGAACATCGTCTTCGACATGGCTGGTGACTTATGATGCAGATCTTAAGGCTCACTGGAGTGTCGCTGACTGGCGCAACAAGCTGAATCTTGCTCTTGGTCAAACATGGACCGATGGGCTTGGCAAGCGCAAATCTGCGGATAAGATTTTCTATGAAACAATGGCTGACTTCAACGCCCTTGAAAAGTTCAAGCCTTATGTTGGCGCCCGTTTCGAATCTCAGTTCATGAATGGCTATGAATATAGCGAAGATGAAGAAGGAAACGAAATCAAGACGACGATTTCCAAGTTCATGGATCCGGGCTATGTCACGCAGATGGCTGGTATCGGCTACTTCCCGAATGACATGTTCTCTACGCGCCTTGGCTTTGCGAACCGCATGACCATTTCGAACAAGTACCTCTATGCTGATGATCCGGACACGAAGAAAGTTGAAAAGTTCAAGGACGAACCGGGTCTCGAAAGCATTACTGAATTCAAGTATTCTTTCTCTGACCTTGTCAGCTTCAAGAGCCGCTTGTGGGCTTTCGTGAACTTCAAGGGCTTCGATGAAATTGACGGCAAGTGGGAAAACCTCCTCGCTGTGACGCTTTCTCCGCTCTTTGAACTCCAGGTCGGCTACGATATCGCTTACGATAAGGACTTGGACGAAGATTCTCAGCACAAGAACACGATTCTCATCGGTGTGACCTGGCGCTGGTTCTAATTTAGAATCAAATCCAAATTATTTACGGGAACCGCTTCGGCGGTTCTTTTTCTATCTTTGTTCCTGAAAAATTAAAGAGGTCATTATGGCGATTACTGTTGTGGATTATAATGCGGGCAATTTGACATCGGTGATGAATGCTCTCAAGTACATTGGCGCTGATGCTAAAGTGAGTCGCGATCCGGATGAAATTGCGAAAGCGACGCGCTTGATTTTCCCAGGTGTCGGTGCCGCAGCCTCTGCTATGGAAACCTTGACCAAGACGGGAATCGGCGAAGCTATCAAGGCTGTCGTAAAAGCTGGTAACCCGGTGCTTGGCATCTGCATCGGTTGCCAGATCATTCTTGAAGAAAGCGAAGAAGACGGCGGCGTGAAAACGCTTGGGCTTATTCCGGGACGCGCAGTGCGTTTCAAGGATGAACCGGGCCTCAAGATTCCGCACATGGGCTGGAATCAGGTGAACTTCACTCGCGAACACCCGATCATGAAGGGCATTCGCAGCGGTTGCGACTTCTACTACGTGCACTCCTACTACCCGCAGGTCCCGGCTGAATATTCCTTTGCCGAGACGACTTACGGCACACAGACCTTTACGGGACTTCTGGGTAAGGATAACTTAATTGCAAGCCAGTTCCATCAGGAAAAGAGTGGTGAAGTTGGCCTTGCCATGTTGAAGAATTTCTGCGACTGGAATGTTTAACGGAGCGGGCTTGTCCCGCTTTTTTTTGTAACATTCTAGTATCATGAATTTTTTTGATTTTAATTAAAAAATGCAAAGTTTGCGTATTTTGATGTAAAATTGAATGAATAGTATCATGAAATGTTGCTTTGCTTCTTGTTGTATTGTATATTTACGGTTATGGCGCCGGTAACGGAATACGAAGACTATCGCATATACATGCAAGACTACTACAATGAACGAAAGCGGACAACTTCGTTTTCGTGGCGAGAGTTTACTCGTACTTCAGGTTTTACGTCTCCGACTTATCTTAAATTGGTTTGTGAAGGGAAAACGCGTCTTTCTCCTCAAGGGGCCGAAAAGGTTGGCCTTGCGATGGGGCTTGCGGGTTTTGAATTTGAGTATTTCAAGACGATGGTCTCCTATTGCCATGCGAAGACCGATCAGGAGCGTAAAAATGCCTATGAATCCATGTTGCGGCTTGCTTCAAAAAACAAAGTCAAAATTATTGATGGTGATGCGTTTAAGTATTTCCAGTCATGGATAAATCCCGTTGTCAGGGAACTTGCTCCGGTAATGCCTGGAGCGACTCCGGGAGAAATCGCAAAGCGCTTTTGTCAAGTCGTTTCTGCTGGAGAAGTCCGCAATTCGTTAGAATTTATGGTTCGTGCCGGGCTTTTGAAAAAGAACGGCGATGCTTATGAACAGGTGGATAAGCATCTAAAAGGCGTGACGTCGGCAGTGTCTGTTGCCTTGCGTTATATGCATCGCGAAATGGCGCACTTTGCAGAAGAAGCGATCATCAGGTATGCACCATCGGAAAGAAATTTTACGGGACTCACTATGGGCATTTCTGCAGAAGACTATGAAAAAATCTTGCAGGAACTCGATGTCTGCCGAAAAAGAATTGCTCAAATTGCCTTGAACAGCCGTGGTACAGAACGCGTTTATAGGTTGAATTTACAGCTATTTCCATTGACATGGAAAGAGGATAAGTCTAATGCAAAAACTGATTCTTAACTTATCTGCTATATTTGCTTTTCTTGGGGTGGTTGCTTGCTCCAGAGGGATTACCGAAGAAGGTAATTCCATTGCCGAGTTCGATCTGTGGGATGGATCGAATGGCGACTTGCACGTAAATATGGGCAATGGCGTGTCGGGACATTGGTTTAGCGTGAATGACGGAAGTGAAAATGGCTCGTCCTTGATTAAGTTCCCGACCATTGAAAAAGAAAATCTTAATTCTGACAACATAAAGTCTATTGTCGCGTATTGTGGTGGTGTTTGTGGAACCGTAGAACTCGGACAAGCGTCAGATCCCAGTGCTGGCGTGGGTATAGCGCTTGCAGAAAACGATTCTTCCATAGACATTTCTGGATGGGATGGTATTTGCGTCTCGTATGAATCTGAGCTTTCTATGGAAGGCGTACTTAGTTATGAAAATGGTGCTTCTGATGACATGCCTACGGTTAATTTTGACAAGACGGCCAGTGGAAACGCAGTTGCTCGCTGCGCAAAGTGGACTGATTTTAAACAAAATTCTCCGAACAACAATTCTGGTATTGAAGCTTCTAAAAAAGCCTCATCGATTATCTTTAAATTTGTCGGTAAGGCGAAGGAATCAGGATTCTTCAATATCAAGGGCGTGAGCTCTTATAAGCATGGTGTCGAGAATTTGGATTCTATTGAATATGTAGAACCCACGAAGGCAGATACGGTTTCTTGCATGTGGAACGGAACTTCTGACAAGCCCAGCTCTTTTGTAAAAAATGACATGGATGAAATGAGCAGAGGACGATGGTTTTCTTATAATGATCGCAGCGATGGTGGTGCTTCTCTGTTGTATTGGTCTGCGGAGGCCCCGAACTATAAGAACGCTATTGAATGGTTGACTGATGAAAGTCTGTTTGTGGGCGGTCTTTCGGCTAGCGTTTCTTTGGACAAAGGAAATGCATCCCAGGCTTATGCTGGCGTTGGCTTTAATATGGTCGTTCGTGAATCTGCGGATTCGGCTTATTCTTCGAAAGCGGTGGACATTAGCAATTGGGGTGGAATTTGTGTGTACTACATGGCCGAAAAGAACATACGCATGGTGCTTGCCTCAGATTCTATTGAAAAAGAATATAATTTGGCCGCCTCTACTGTTTTGACTCAGAAGTGCGTCTCTTGGGATGAAATGTCTACTGCTGGTTTAGAAAAATCTGCTAGTGATATCAAGTTCGAAGTCCGTTCGAGTGAAAATGTGTTTAACCAAATCCGGTTCAACATTGTTGCTGTTGGAAAATACATAGCTGATGGTGCTTGCTTTATCGACGAATCCAAAGTGAAAGCTTTTTAATAAATTGTTGACTTTCTGCAATCTATAATTTATATTGGATATGGAGTGTAGGAGGTTACTTTCGTGTTCAGAAAGTTGTGGAGTATTGCTGTGTTGCCAACTTTGTTTGGCGCCTAGGCCTGTTCTGATGACAAAACGAGAGGTGTCTCTGTAGAATCGTCATCGAGCCAAACGCCTATGTCGTTCAAAAATGACCTTTGGGATGGCGCGACCGGAGAGCCTAAAGTAAATATCGAAAGTGAAACAGCGGGTTATTGGTTTCATGGTTGCTGATGAAAATAGAACTGCGGATATTTCGTCTTGGGGCGGCATTTGTTTAACCTACGCATCGGACGCATCTTTCCGAGTCTACCTGGTATCGGAACTTGGCGATGAGTCGGACCTCAATACGAAACCTCATGCTTGGTTTGCAGCTCTACTTGATCCGGAGTCGCCTATGACAAAATGTGTCCAATGGCATGATTTCACTGTCCTAAAAAATGGTTCTAGTGATATTGAACGTTATGGCGACGAGGATGCGAAAAAGGCTAAAGTAATTCTCATTAAGTTTGAAGGTTCTTCGGGAGAACAGAAAAATTTCAATATCAAATCCCTTGGTACCTACGATGAACGTTTGCTTGGTAGAAGCTAGGATGCAGATAGCTTCTACAGCGAAATTAATATAACGGGAGGATATTATGTTTAATAAAATACTGGTTATTGCGACATCGGCTCTGTTGTTTAGCCTTGTCGCCTGTTCCGATGATAATCCATCGGGTGGTTCTGTGCCGCCAGTGACTGACGAAAGCAGTTCGTCTGTTACGGGAACGAGTAGCGACGATGTTGGCGGGAGTGCCGCAAATATCTCGTCGAGTAGCGAGACTGCAAATTCCTCAAGTAGTGCAAAAGTGCCGAAAAATACGGCAGCTTGTTTGTGGAATGCCAGCAAGGGCGACTATCTGGTGAATACAGGATTTGATCCTGATAGCTTACGTTATGCTGGGCTTTGGTATAATTTTAGCGATGACCCTGCTGGCGGTGTTACTGAAATTCATATGCCGGATGTGTGCGTTTATGAAGGGCCTGAATATGATTGTATCGTGGCTCTTTTAGAATTCTGTGGAAGTTATTGCGCTGAATTTCGTTTTAGAAAAGGATTATCAAATGAAATTTTTGCGGGAATGGGATTCGAAGTTGCTGGTTTTGATAATCCCTATGTCTCGAACCCCATCCGATTGTATGGCGATATCAGTGACTGGGGAGGCATCTGTGTGACTTATGCTGCGGATAGGGATGTGCTTCTGAAACTTTATACTGATAGCGTTACTTTTTATAAGACTGATCTTGTTAAATCAAATAAATTTGTAGAAAAATGCATTACTTGGGATGCTTTGAATGCTACAGAGGCTTCAAAACATGCGTCTAGTATTCGTTTCGTTATGCCGGGCACGGATAATACTAATGGACACCTTTCTATCGCCGCTATTGGTAAATACGATGCGAATGGAACTTGTGAAGTTGATGGCTATGCTGAAGTTTTAACAAAGGGTAATGGTAACTTGGAAGGACTCATTGTTTTGCGCAGTTCCAGTTCTGGGCAAACTATTGTAAGTAGCAGTAGTAGCGCTAGCGGAGATTGCGAAGTTCCGCAGACGGTTAGCGGGCTTTGGAATCGGTTGTCGAATCCTGGATCGAATGACCGTGTGATGACGGGATTAGATAATGGTACCGAAACTTCGGGGTATTGGTTCAGCTTTGGCGATGATATGTCCGGTGTCGGTTCTGTAAAATGGCCGCAATCGCTTGGGATTGAATATACGACGGGCGATGAAATTTATGATTACTGTATGGGCGTTTGTGGAGAATTAGAATTTGCAAAAGAAGGTTATTTGGGTATAGGTTTTCATGTCGCTGGCGTAGTTGATCCGTCTGAAGGTGATTTACCGGTGGCTAAGGCGAATATTTCGGAGTGGGGAGGCTTGTGTGTAACGTATGCTTCGGACGCTGACTTGGAAGTTGTTTTGGCATATGCTCAAGAGAGTGGATTTGGAAACTTCTCTAGAATGCCTAAGATGACATTGCCCAAGTCCGTTAAGCTAAAGACGGTATGTGCCGATTGGAATAAATTTATGACGGTGTTTAGTGAAGTCAGTACAACATTTATGACGTCGATTCTCTTTGCAGTGCAAGGTGATGCAAATACTAAGAGCCGATTCAATATAAGGGGCCTTGGCAAATATTCTGAAAAAACAAACTTCTGCGAGTACGACGATGATCCGTTTGTATCCGGGAAAATGGGCCTCGTTATCAAATAACATGAAACCCGTCGCAATCGCGACGGGTGTTCTCATATTTCGTCTGTTGCCGTGTGGTTCGGCGGGTTCACCATCCTGGTTACGTCATGGCGGACTCCTGTGCTGCTTGCACTGAGCAACGCCGAAGTGTGCTATGTCGAAGCAAGATCCGCCATCTCCTCTCATCTATTGCCGTAGAAATGTCATTCCCGCGAAGGCGGGAATCTTCTCTCTAAATTACGGCAGTTCACCGCCAATCAATTCCATCTGCTTCTTGTAGATTTCCTTGCAGGCGTTTTCGCCGAGGTCGAGAAGCGTGTTGAGCATGGCGCGGTCAAAGCTGGCGTGTTCGCCCGTGCCTTGCACTTCGATGAAATTCTTCGCGTCTTGCATCACGACGTTCATATCGACGTCGGCGGCAGAATCTTCGACATAGCAAAGGTCGCAAAGTGGATTGCCGCTCACGACGCCCACAGAAATCGCGGTGATGCCGTGCTTCAGGATCTGCTGCGTGATGCCGAGGCGTTCCTTGATTTTCTTTACGGCAATCGCGAGGGCGACAAAGCCTCCGATAATGCTGGCTGTTCGCGTACCGCCATCGGCTTCAATCACATCGCAGTCCACGACGATGGCGTTCTCGCCGAGTGCGGCGAGATCGGCTGCGCCGCGCAGCGAACGGCCTACCAAGCGCTGAATTTCTTGCGTACGGCCGCTCGCGCCTTTGCGCTCGCGTTCCACGCGCTTGCCCGTGCTCTGCGGGAGCAAGCTGTATTCAGCCGTGATCCAGCCCGTGCCGCGACCGGCAAGCCAGTCTGGAACTTTCGGGAGGAGCGTTGCGTTGCAGATGACGCGTGTGCGTCCCATTTCAATAAGGACGGAACCGTCGGCGCTCGAGATAAAGCCTGTGGTCATCTTGAGATTGCGAAATTCTTCAGGTTTGCGATCTGTGCGTGTGTAGGACATAATAATTCCTTTGGGGTGGTGGGGGATGGGGTCGCTTTGCTCTGAGCAATGACATTGTGCTTTAGCTCATAACTCAAAGCGTAGCGTACTGAAAGCGCTTTAGCGTGTGCCCATAGCTTAATAACTCAGTTTCTCCGTTGTTCCTTCGCGGAAGCTTCCGAGGCGGTAAATAAAATCGGTGTACTGCTGTAGTTCCTTGAGCGCTTCAACGACGTTCGGGTCCTTCGGATTGCCTTCGAACGAAAGGTGGAAAATGTATTCCCACGGACGGTCCGGATGCGGGCGGCTCTCGATGCGCGTGAGGTTCAGCTTGCGCTTGGCAAAGCAACCGAGCGCTTCGTACAAAGCGCCAGACTTGCTGGAATCGCTCAACATAAAGAGGAGTGTCGTCTTGATGGGCGGTTTGCTTGCATTGTTTGCCGAAAAGTCCGGCAATTCAATGGCCGTTTTTTGAATTGCATAAAAACGCGTGAAGTTCACGCCCGGCAAATTCTCGAGACCTTGCTTTAAAATGTCAAGACCGTAGAACTTGGCGGCGTATGCGCTTGCGATTGCACCGATGTGCTTGTCGCCGCGCTTTGCAATTTCTTCGGCGCTGCCTGCGGTATCGTAAAATGCGGTGCTCTTGATGTTCGGATGCTGCCCGAAAAAGCGACTGCACTGGGCGAGTCCCTGTGGGTGGCTCAGCACTTCGGTAAGGTCTTCGAGCTTTGTGCCCGGCAATGCGCAGAGCGTGTGTTCAATCTGCAACTTGACTTCGGCGACAATCGGATGGCGCCACTTGTAAAGCAAGTCGTAGTTGTCGTAGATGGAACCCGCGGTCGAGTTCTCTATAGGAATGGCGCCTCCGTCAACGACACCTGTTTCAATGCCTTGGAAAATTTGTTCGAACGTGTCCATCGGCACGACTTCGATATCGTTTCCGAACAGGTGGTAGGCGGCGCTTTCGCTGTAGGCCCCGCGACGGCCCTGGAATGCTATCTTTTTCATGAGATGAAATATAAAAAGTAGGAAGTCGGATGTAGAATGTAGGAAGGAAAAATTAGTATGGAATTTGGTTATTGGTCGATAGTCAATGGTCTTTAGTTGTTGTAACAGCGTCGTCGATGTTTAATTAAAAAACTAAAGACTAAGAGCTAACGACTAAAAACTAGCTATTACTTAAACCGTCTTGCACCTTTGTATTTTGACGACCAATAGTTATCGTCCATGGAGGTGATCACCACGCCTTTACTTGTACTGGCATGAATGAATCGGTTTCCTTTTAAGTAAATGCCGACGTGGCTAATTTTCCAGAAGTTTCCGAAAAATACGAGATCGCCTTCTTGCAATTTTGAGCGCCTGATAGAATAGCCGCGACCATCGTCATAAATATGTTGTGCGCTGTGGTCGAGTGGAATCCCGTAAAAACCTTTGTAGACTTGCATCACGTAACCGGAGCAGTCCGTCTTTTTTTTGCCGGCCGCTCCGTAAACGTACTTTGCCCCGAGCCATTCCTTGGCGTACTTTTCAAGGTTCGTTGGCTTGGCGGTGCGCTTTGTTTGTTTGTGCGTTGGGGCTGTCTTTTTGGCGACCGCTTTCTCGGTCTTCTTTTCGGCCTGCTTTTCTACTGATTTTGCTGATGTGTTCGCGACATTTTTTTCGGCGGCTTGTGCTGTAACGCCAGTGGCTGCCTTTGCTGTGTCGCTACTTGTTTGAACGCTTTTGCCGGTGGAATCTTGCTTGTTTGCCTGAACTTCGCCGTTATTTTTCGAGGTCGCGGCAAGTCTTTCTTCTTGTACCAGTTCTTCTTGAGGGTTTACGGTGGTCGAGTCTACTTCTACAGTTTCTTGCTTTGGAACTCTGTATCGCTTGTAAGACCCGCTCTTTCTGTCGTATCCTGGGCGCACGGGAAAAGCGCAGTTGGCGAGTAACACCAAACTGCATACCACTAAAATTCCCGTTAAAATGCGACTTTTGAAAGCCATCAAATTAAATTTAAATAATTACGGCTCTCAAGAAAAATTTTCTGTGAGCTTACTCAATAAATCCGTGCGGCTTGAATCCGAGACCTTTCACAAGCTCAAAATCTTTGCAACTGTTTACGCCGGCAGTGGTGAGCATGTCGTCCGTAATCGCTGCATTTGCGCCGCTCTTGAAAGCTCGCTTGCCGTCGTCGCCCAAAACGCCGCGACCGCCTGCAAGACGGATGAACGCCTTCGGGTTGATGAATCGGTAGATTGCCACGATGCGGCAGAACTCGTCGTTCGTGAGCTTCGGGAGGTTCTCGTAAGGCGTGCCCGGGATGGCATTCAGCACATTTACCGGAGTGGACTTCACGCCGAGTTTGCGCAAATCCAGGCACATGTCGATTCGGTCTTCCATCGTTTCGCCAAGGCCCATGATGCCTCCGCTGCAAATTTCAAGACCTGCGGCAAGGGCGTTCTGGAGTGCGCCGATTTTATCGTCGTAGGTGTGCGTTGTGCAAACATCCGGGAAGTGGCGGCGGTACGTTTCCAGATTGTTGTGGAAGCGGGTGAGGCCTGCTTCCTTGAGCTTGTCGAACTGTTCCCTGTTCAAGAGGCCTGCCGAAAGGCAAATCGAAAGCTTCGTCT
>Ga0256407_10009540_pt1 | contig 13880 bp, 19 predicted proteins | sample RumenRJG_04DNA_FD_193489 | JGI IMG/M metagenome (GOLD analysis project Ga0256407, IMG submission 193489) | Bovine rumen microbial communities from Lethbridge, Alberta, Canada - RJG_04 | ecosystem: Host-associated > Mammals > Digestive system > Stomach > Rumen | place: Canada: Alberta... | reverse complement strand
AGTTGTCGCCGTATATATGAGGACTGTCATATCGAAAGCAGGCAGCACCGTATTCCAGTTCAAGAAAGCATTGTGGCTTTTCGTTCAACATATCATCCACACGGGATTTCATCTCATCCATGACATCTTCACCATAAGGTTCGAGGAAAAGTTCCACAACCCTCTGTTCAAATTCCTTATATGTCATCGGATAATTCTCTTCTATCAAATCCATTAAAACACATCCTGAAAATAGCTAAAGACCTTATGGTCCTTTAATTCATCAAAAAATTTATACACAATTTAATAATAATATTGTTAATAAATTGTTAGTATCTTTAGGTTTATAAATGTTGCTGTCAAGCATGACACTGAAAAAAGAATGTAGGATAAAAATGAAATATAAAGGACATAACCAATCAGGCAAAAAATGCAGTAAAATTTATCTGATATTTAAAATATAATAAGAATCATGAAGAAAAAATTCACAATACTCCTGATGGCGCTGGCGATCATGTCAATTGCATCAGTTTCAGCAGGAGTGTTTCTCACACATGTTGAAAACGTGACAGTCGATGTAGTAAACGTGACAGATGGCGAGCCTTTCAGGGACAAGTGCACAAACCTCACAGGCGGAGATGCCGTAATCTGCTTCAACGAGTACCGGACCAATACGCAGTATTCCCAGGGCGTCCACATAGACCACTGGTATGTCGGAAACGGATCAGAGGATATCGATCCTCACAGCACCAAACTAATCAAGGCAGAAGTGTTCTATAAGTCAAGCGACGGCAAGACAATCTCCAAAGTGAAGAATGCAACCGACGGGTCCCTCTATGAATTTCCGTTGATTGACGGCTATGAGGCCTGTAATGCCACCATATGGTATGAAAGATAATACATTCAATCAAGAACAATCTCTTCTTCAAAAACATTAGTTTAAAAGGAAATTATTAATTAATCATCATATTACTAAACAAGTATTAGCAGCAAAAAAAAATAAAAATTAGGTGAGTTGCACCTAATTTTAATCATTTTTAGATTCTTTTAGGAACATAATCCGCAATATCATCCTGATCTTCATCATACGAAGAGCCAACTAAATTTCCAGCTCTGTCATACTGGCGAAAACCTCCACTTGAATCATATTCAGTATGATACTCAAAAGGAGCATCAATACTAGTTTCCCAATAATCATCACTTTCACTAGCGGAAGAAGAACCAGATGAAGATTCTTCATAATTACTTTGTTCCTCATTATTTGTTGACTTTTCAACCACAACTTTTTCTTTAATTTTAACCTTTTTTGATAAGTTACACATGTTGTAGGTGTCATTACCATCATATGTAAAATTGACAGTATATGTACCTGGCTTAATTTTATTAAGTTTTAACTTTGCATCACCGTTTTCATTTGTTTTTACGCTGTATTCATTAATTTTCCCTTTTATATTAATGATTTTCAAGTGAACTGTTTGATTGCCAATAGGAGTTCCATTTAAATTCGTAAGTTTTATTTTAATAGAAGAATTTTCCTTTATTGAAGACTTGCTGACCATTTTGATTTTAGTATCCTCTTTTGAAACATTAAAGTTTAAAAATAGTGCTGCAACAACTGCAACAACTATTATAACTATTATTATTGCAATAACTTTCTTATCCATAATTATCTCCCATCAGTCATGATAAAATCCTGCTTTTTCATCCCAATGATCTCCATAACCTCTATAATGACCCCCATGAGCAGTAGTATATCTCCAACCATATTTATCAGCTTCCTCACGTGTTATTCCACTCGAATCGACTGCCGGCCTATAATCCTCACTACTTGATTGTGATGATTGACTTTCAGAATTTTGTGATGAAATTGTCTTTTCAACTTTTTTCTTTTCCTTGATTTTCAATTTCTGGGTTGCATTGTCACCAGTTAAATTATCATTTCCACCATATGTTACATTTACATTATATTTTCCCTTCTTCAATTTCAAATCAAGCGTTGCCTTTCCTTTGGAATCAGTTTTAACGACATCATCAACAACCACCTTGCCATTCTTGTCGGTGACTGTGACATTGACAACTTCCTTGGATATTGGAGTGTCGTTCAAATCAGCCAGCTTGATTGACAATTTTCCGCCTTTATACTGCTCCTTGTCGCTTGTAATCTTAATCTTGCAAGGCGCCTTTGTATGGGCAGGATTCAACAACATGAATCCGATTACCGCTGCAAGAACAACGATTATCACGACCAAAATTATAATTATGTTCCTGTTTTCCATAATATCATGTCCATAACATTTTACATACAATTAACACTGTGTTAACCATAGGTATATAACAATTCCGACACAATTTCAAAACTTCATCCATACCAAATCATGAGAATTGAATTCATTTACTCAATCAATATAGTAATTTTGAAAAAAACGATTCTCTAAAAACAATGTTTTGAAGAAAAAATAACAAAATATTAATCAAATCTTTAAGAAAAACAATGATTAAATTCATGCAAAAAAAAGAAAAAATCAGTAGATGATGTCCCCATCTACTTTAAAAATAATTTCAGTGAAATGTTAACTTATAATGGTTGTATAAACCAATCACACTGATTATCCTGCCAATATGGCACGCCATGCTTTGGACATATTGCATATGGGTCCTTAACAACTGTGCAGCTAGGATCATTTAAAATTTTATCCACATAGGGATTTGAGGATGATGAGGAAGTTGAACTCTTTTTTTCTTTAACTTTCTCTTTAATAGTCAATTTCTGTGTTGTGTTGGTTCCTGTGAAGTTTTCATTTCCACCATAACTGACATTGACTTTGTATTTACCCTTCTTCAAGTCCAAATCAAGTTCGGCCTTGCCTTTGGAATCGGTTTTAACTACATTATCAACAACCACCTTGCCCTTCTTGTCGGTAATAGTGATATTGACTATTTCCTTTGATAGTGGAGTCTTGTTCAAGTCTGTCAATTGTAATTTAAGTTTTCCTCCTTCAAACTGCTTTTTATCGCTAGTAATCTTTAATTTTGTCGGTTCCTTAGCATGACCAGACTGCAAAAACATCACTCCCGCAACAACGGCAAGAACCACGATTACCACGACCAGTATTATAATTATATTCCTGTTTTCCATCTAATCACCTCTATATAAAAGTTCAGTACCTGACTTCAATTTCCTTAATGTCCACATCGTTGCTTACCGGATACTTATGATACACTGCTCCCTCTTCACCATAATCCCAGTTACTCCATTTCCATTCTCCATCCATCTTGAAATAAGCCCTGGATTGATATGAATACCTGTCCATAAGCTCCCCGTTTTTGTATAGTAAAACTCCAAATCCTCCAACAGTGGTTCCTCTCCATTTGGTCACTTCAACCATGTATTTGCCGGAAGTTTTCTTTACATGCTTATCGAATTCAGGTTTTACAGATATCGTATGCTTCGAAGAGGATTTGTCAGTGACCTCTTTTGTTGCTGCCTTTTCAACGGTGACGTTTCCTGCAGTTGAACTTGACGCATATTGGCCTTTTCCATCAAAAATACATTTGACAGAGTATTTGCCCTCATCCTTCATCTTGAATTTCGCATTTCCATTGGAGTCGGTTGTTAGATTCTCATCAATCACTGTTCCATCCTTATCCGTGAGCTTGACATTTACTGTTTGATTTGCGATGGCCTTTCCGTTGCTGTCGGTTAACTTAACAGCCAATGAATCACCTGCAGAGATTTTTTTATCTGCAATGGCAAGATTTGAATCCTCCTTAGATGATTGTGAAAACACTACAACGCCAACGACAAGAATCGCAATGATTACACATAACAATATTATAATAATTCTGTTATTATCCATTAAATCGCCTCAATTAATTCTTTATCACTGCGGTTATATACATATTTTGTGAGAATGATATTAAAATAACCAACAATTCATATTTAATCTGTGTTTTATGTTTATGGCTTAAATATTTGTAGGCAATCCGTTTATTTTACATTTACCCCCAATCACCCATCATCACATGAATCAATACAAAAACGTATTTAGTTAATCGAACGGGCAGTAGGTAGATATTTATATCTTCAGATTAAGATTTATTATTATAGTAATAAGATGTGTTTAAATAAATCAATCTTGTTGCAATATAGGAGGAATCTTATGGGAATCAGTTTAAATGTCAATGTAAATAACGAAAACGAGTTTAATCAGCAGCTGCAAATGTACCTTGCCCAAGGTTACAGCATGCAAAGCAATTTTAACGGAACAGCCATCCTTAAGAAAAAATCATATAGCATGGGATTGCTGGTCGTTTTACTAATTTTCTTTTTCCCTGCAGCCATTATCTATTATCTTGTCGCATCCGATGATGTTGTGACAATCACAAACAACAATGGACAGGCACCTTCCAACAATGCCACTGCGGGCACAGCCACCGAATCATTCGATTCATATTGTGAAGAATGCGGCCACGGACTGTTCAAGGACTCAAAATTCTGTCCTGGATGCGGAAAAAAGCTGACTGCAGCAGAAGAGAAAACCGCTCCGGTTGAGGAAAAAGAAATTCTCAAGTGCAAAAAATGCGGAAGAGAATTAAGTGAAGAAAATGTATTTTGCCCTGAATGCGGCGAAAAAGTGGATGGAACCGAAGAAGAAAACGTTAAAACATATTCTGAAGAAAATACACCCGTTGAAAAAACCGAAGAAGAAACCGCTGAAACAGTTTCACAAGAAGATACACCTGATGAGGAAACCGAAGAAGAAACCGCTGAAACAGTTTCACAAGAAGATACACCCGTTGAGGAAAAAGAAATTCTCAAGTGCAAAAAATGCGGCACAGAATTAAGTGAAGAAAACGCATTTTGCCCTGAATGCGGTGAAAAAGTGGATGCATCAGAAGAGTGAAAAAAATGCCATTCTGTAAAAATTGCGGTAAGGAAGTAAATGAGAACGCCAAGTTCTGTTCAGGATGCGGAGCCTCACTAACCGGTGAAACTCCATCATCAAATCCTCAGCAAAACAGCACTGCAGGAACACCCTGCCCAAAATGCGGATCAATAATACCCCTTGGAAACGTGGCCTGCACAAACTGCGGAAGCCTGTTAAATCCAGACAAGCATACTACAGCAATTGTATTGGGATACATATGCTCCGTATTCCTTCCACTATTCGGAATAATATTTGGAATATATCTGCTGACAAGACCCAACAAGGATGTCCACAAGCACGGAATAATTATGATAATCCTGGCCATAGCGATGGCCATTGTCTGGTGGCTAATCTTCTCATATATAGCCTATACCAGCAGCATGAGCTATTACAACAGCCATTACGGCGGATACCATAGCTACGACTACAATAACTACTACGATTATTATGACTATTAGTGGATTTTTGATATGACAGAGGAAAATAAGCATGGTAAAATTTTGTGACAAATGCGGAGCTGAACTGAACAATGACAATGCCCGATTCTGTGATAAGTGCGGAGCCGAAGTCAAAACAAGCAGTAATCAAAACAGCAGCCAAACAACAACTGTAAGCGGAGTGGTGATATGCCCTCACTGCGGCCAGACCACAGCTATGGGACTGACACATTGTGAAAAATGCGGATCATCATTAGAAAACAATAACACTGCAGTCATTGCAGGTTATATTGTTACATTTATAGTGCCCATTATCGGTTTAATTCCAGCAATCTATCTATTGACAAGGGAAAATGGAAAATCAAAAACTCAGGGAGTATTTCTGATTGTATGGATAGTAATAGGCATTATATTTAACCTGCTGTTTGGTTGGGTAATTTATCTTATAATATCAATTATCCTAATGGCTGTAGGAATCTATCTTTGGTATGATAATTTCAGTCTGTTTGATTAAATCTTATAATTAGCCGGATGTTAATTTGCTTTAACATCTGCATTTTTTCTATTTTTTACTTAACCCACCTATCTCATCATATACCATTAAAGCGCCGTCTTGTGAGTTTTCATACAGTTCAACCACTCTTCAATGCCGATTTCCTCAAAGCACTGAAGCATCTCATAGATTCTGACGCTTTCATATATGACATTCCTTTTGGCCCTTGAGGACAGCACGCTATCGGCAGTGATGTGTCTTGCCCCTGTGGCCTCGTCTACGGCAAGCATTATATGATAATATTTCTTTTTTAGAACCTTTTGAATATCCATTGAGAAATGAAAGCAGTTGTCCTTGGTGTCGGGCTTCATTCTGCACATTGAGCCGAGAGAAAAGCGCTTGTAGTTCCTGCAAAAAAAGCAGCTCCTGCATTGATTTTCCACAATCTCGAATGTTGCCTTCATGAAATACCCGATCTGTTCGTCACTCGGCACATCAAAATGACAGGACACCTCATCCATTTCAAACAGCTTTCTTTTAACGTGTTCTATCAGCTTTTCATTAACATTATTGTTCGGTGATGGCTTAATCGTTTTCAAAACCTCCCATCCAAATCTCTTCTTATTTTGGCGATATGGTACTGGCCCCTGTAGTGCATCAGGTATTCAGCATGAGTGGAAAACGGAATCGGCAAATCAGACGCACCCGAACACATTTCACACATCGTATCCAGGCTGTTTGCAACATATCCGACCTTGTCGCAGCCAAGGTATACCGCTATGGCATCGCTGTCAAACTCATTAAACGGCTCCTTCAGCAGCACGAAAATCATCCCTATTTCAAAATCGGGATCGCCGCAATAATAGCTTCCCGTTATAACAATCAGATTTTCACGGCCGATTGCGTTAAGCATTTCCCTTTGCCCGCCATAGCTTATGAGGTCATGTATATGGTCCCTCAGGCGAATGTATTTGGATATGTCCTCCTCACTTTCAGTTCCAGAAAGCATATCGACGGCCTTATCAATGAGCGCCTCGGCCTTCTTAAGGTCCTCCATATTTTCAAATAATTCCGAGCACCATCTCTTAATCATCCTGGCCTCATTATCAATGAATACGCTGTCGCTTTCCATTTCGATTGCCCTGTCATAGCATTTCATGGCCTCATCGTAGCTTCCCATCCTTTCAAGGATTATTGCCTTTGCGTTGGGGTAATTGGCATTTGCCTTGTCAAAATCAATTGCCTCATCGACATATTTTATTGCCACATTATAGTTTTCCTGAAGCATATACGCCATGGCGATATCCTTGTAAACCCTGGCCAGGTCCTTTCTTTTGCGTTTCTGCTTTTCGCTTGCTTCTCTTTCAAGCTCTTCTTTGGTATAGTATATTCCGCAGTTTGGATTGGTGTAATCCTGAACGTATCTTGGGCTTGCTTCAATCATTCCGAGAACTTCAAAATAGTTATTGAAAGCCTCATCGTAGCGTCCCAATTTCGCCAATGCCTTGGCAGCTGCACAAAGAGCGCTTTCGTCCTTGCCATACTTTTTGTAGCACTCAAGGGCTCCCTCATAGTCGCCCATCTCATAGTATAGGTCGCCTCTCTTGAAGCTTGTGAAATTTCTATCACCCAACTCCCGGGACTTTTCATATGATGAAAGGGCTTCTGCGTACCTTCCCTTCCGTTCAAGCTCAACTCCTCTGTGGAAGTATCCGGCAGCCTCCTCTTTTCTTTCGGTTATTTCGGGATCTTCTTCCTCATATGATGATGGGCGTCCCATGCTTGTTCCGCAGCTGCATGTGGAACTGCCTTCTGAAACGTAGGCCCCGCAGTTCGGACATATCGGCATATAATCACCTCCCCAACCTTCGAAAAATCTTGTCCCCAACAATCCTTGCGCCTACAATCACATCACCTGCCTTATTGAAGAGCTCCTGTCTTTTCCTGTGCTTTTCGTCTAAAACTTCCTGGGCTCTCCTGTCGGCTTCGGCGATGCGGCCATCCCACTTTCCGTCAAGAATCTCAACGATTTGGTTGTGGATTTTAAGGTGCTTCTTTTTGGATGTTAGAATCGGATGGGTCTTTACATAAAGCACCATCATATGGTCGACGGCATCCTCAAAGAACTTGTTTTCAGGCATATCCTCCCAGTGAGAATCCTTTTTATAGTCACTTTCGAAATAACTGATCCAACAACTGTCGGCTCTCATATATTCCTTCATTGCCTTCTTGAGCTTGCCGTCATCTGCTGCACAGTTAGCCTTTTCGACATGCTCAAAATAATTTCTTCTCAAGTCTTTGGTACGTTCGATGTTATTTCTCTCCTCACGGGCCCTGCGCAAGGCATCATATCTTGACTTGTTTTGCCTGATTACACTTTCATTGCCGGACCTTTTGAGGATATCCTCCAGCTCATCCTTTTCATCATTGCCGAAGAGTGCAAATTTGTGCTGGCTTTCGTAATGCCTTTGGCCAAGCCATTCGACATCGGCATCTGAAAAGGCATGTTTCATATTGGGCATGTCGCAAGGGCTCATTCCGTAGCTTTCGGATAGTCTTGAGTACTTCCCGACATGCTCCAGCGCATCGCTGTAATGCTTCCGTCTGGAGTTGTCGTTTTTTTCATTTCTTGCGGCATTGATGCTGGCCTCATAATTCTCGCATTGCCTTTTCATGTCCTTTTTTCGCCTTTGATTGATGTATTCAGGAGAAGGCCTGTAAACATAGCCGGAGCTTACGGAACCTGCAAAAATGTCATCTGCTCTGCCGGTGCTTGCGCCTGCGCAGCTCATGCAGATGTCTCCTTCATCGACCCAGTCTCCGCAGTTTGGACAGATTCCCATAGCAATTACCTCCTATCCTCATCATCGGCTGTGAAATCCGCAAATGAATCCTTTTCAACAGTATCCTTAAGTTTAAGGCTTCTTTCGACATCCATGGCCAGGGCGTCGCAGTCGGCCTTTATGGCATCAAGATGCATCAGAATCCTCTGCTTTTCCTCGTTGATTTTTTCGAGGTTTGTGTAGGGATAGATGCATTCCTTGAACATCTCGTAATCAATTGTGGTGTATGGATACTCGTTGAGCTGTCTGCACACATTCACAAGGATGCTGTACAAAAACCTGTTCATCTCGACCTTTACACGGTCCTTGATCATCCTGTCGGAGTCAAGGTTTAATTTCATCAGACGGTATACTTCGTTTTTTGCAAAAGGCAATTTCTCTTTTTGGTTATTCATATTTTTCTCAGACATGACATTTTCCTCATTGATGGTTGAGACACTTTTTCGGTTTACCTGTGTCTAATATTATATTTGTTTGACTTCATATATAAAGGTATCGTTTAAATTGAAGTAATGATTATTTATTCTAATACTTGATGAGTCAAACTATAAAATAAATTAACCTAACTATCATAATTATAATACTTTATGATTTTTGAAATGGTGGCGGATTAAAGTTGATGAGATGATTTTGAAAACATTTTAAATGACTGGCTATTAAAGAAAACGTATGAAAAAAATATGGAAAAAAAGTTGATTTTGAATGGATATTAAAAAGCATATTACACAAGCAGATACTCCTTGTCAAACCTGACGATGAAATCCACAAGAATGCTTTTCTTGATGAGCTCCTCATCGCTCATGGAGAATTTGCTCAGCCGCTCATACTCCTTTACGAGCTCCTCATCGCTCATTTTTTTAAGCTCAATCATATACTCCGAATACTTGCTGTAGCCATCATAGGGCTCATTGATCTTAATGCTCATCGGTTCACTTCCCTAAACAAGTGAAACATCTCATAGAGCCTTATGCTTTCATAAATGACGTTTTTCTTGGCTTTTACTGAAAGCATCCTGTCTGTGGTGATGTGCTTTCCCCTTGTGCATCCGTCGATGGCTATCTGGATATCATAGTATTTCTTCTTGAGAATCTTGTGGATGTCCAGGGTGAAATGAAAGCAGTTGTCCCTGGTGTGGGGCTTGATTTTGCAAAGCGAATCCCTGGAAAACCTCCTGTAGTTCTTGCAGAAGAAACACTTCCCGCATTCGTTTTCGACAACCTCAAAGGTCATCAGCATGAAATATTTGATCTGTTCATCGGTCGGTACATCGAAATGGTCTAAAACCTCTCCCTTTTCGAATAGCTTTCTTTTAATGTGCTTGGTCAGTTTATTAATCATATGTTTAAACCTTTTTAAAAAAAAAATAGCATTTGCATAAGTTCAACGGCAACGGTTCTGAGATTGCGGGCGTTCGGTCATGTGATTGTTAGCCCACATTGTTTAATTTGAATATCTGAATTCTAATGCGTAGGTGAAAATTTTTAGAATTAAATATTTCGTTGAGATAATTTTTTAATCTCTATTTATATATTTGTTTAAACCTGTATATAAAGTTATGTTTATTATGTGTATAACTGTATCCGGTCAAAACAATGAAAATAAATAATTTTACAAATTAACACCAATATTAATGTTAAAATAAAAATTAAAGCAACCTATAAACTTAAAAATATTTAAATAAAATAAAAATATGCTGTCAAGCAATAAACAATTCATTGAATTATGCATTTGCAAATATTTATATATGCAAATGATTAATAATTAATCAGAGGTTACAGCCTCCACAATTGGTGGAAATATGGACACCATATTGGATAAAGTAAATCAATATCTTGGGAAATTGTAGGATTAATTCCTGCAATTGATATTGATTATAAATCTATTTTTAACAACAGTAACCATATTTTTATGCAATCCTGGAGCATGTGCCCATTTTACACCAATCTGATCCAATGGATATCAACACATCTCCAAGCACAGTAAATCAAATTTCCAAATTTACTTGTACCACTGTCAAGTTTTGCAGCATTCATTTATTTCAATCATATAACCATCAATAATATAACTTGTGTTTAAATATCATTGTCATCAAAAATATTAGCATGAGAAAAAAAATTCCATTTGATAGTGAATACCAGCTTCACAATTTAACACAGAATCACCTAAAGGAACTGTTCGATTTGAAACTGGTTGCTTCTGAAATACAGAAAGACGATTTGAGATTTGATAATCTTGCATTCGATGAAAAAACAAACACATTCGTAATCATCGAATACAAAAACGAACTTAATTTGAATGTTTTAAACCAGGTTCAGGAATATCGGGAATTGCTTTTATCAAAACCTGAAGAATATACTGATTTATTAGACGATTCCAAAGAAATTGATTTTAAAAACACACATGTCATGATTATAGGTCCTGAATTCAGCAAAAAACAGATTGAAGAAAGTGAAAATCTTGATTTTCCCACAGAACTTTATGTCGTATCCCTATTTAAGGAAGATGAAAAAAACGGATATGTACTATATGAAAAGACAGACGGAAATTTCACAAAAAAACTGGACATCAATCTGGATTCCATAAAACTTACCCAAGATACACTATTGGAAAACAAATCCGAAGAAATCATTGAATTATACATAGATTTTGAAAATAAATTATTGGATAAATTTGATGATTTGGACTTGAAGTATTTGGTGGATGCAGTTTCCATAAAATCACAGGACAAATATATCTGCCTTGTCACTGTGAAAAGCTCAATAAAAATTATTTTTTATACCAAACAGCTTGAAGATAGTAAAAATGAAACCCATGACATATCCAATATAACAACAGGAGGAGAATTGGCAGATTATGAACTGACACTAAATCATGAAAATATTGATTATGCAATCGATTTGATTAAACAGGTATACGACCAGAAGGTGTGAAAATGACTATTGTAATTGAAAAATTTGAAACAGACAGAAAATGGAGATACCTATGGCTCCAATACATCAATGGAGTGAACCTAAAACAGCATTGCCAAAAGTGTCTTTTAGGCAAAACCTCTAAAAAAGTCACTAATGATTTAAAGGAAGCTGAAAACATTGCACTTGATGAGCTTGACTCAAGATACTACTATTTATGTGGTGTTGCACCTTCAATGGCTCTTGAAGATAATTTCCATCTTGCCTTTGAGGAATGTGAAGGCGAAATAATCGAATACTCATTTAACGGCATCAGTGTTAAAATTAAAAATGCAAAAAGAGTTGAATTCAGCAAAGACGACATCAATTGGGATGTTGAGCATTCAGATGAAGAATTATATAACCGTTGTCGCAACTGGCAATTTGCCCACAAGGTCAGCAACGGCGGGGAAAATACAAAATTTAAATAATTGTGATAACAATGAATGTATGTCCAGCATGCGAAACAAAAAACGACCCTGAAGAGAAGTACTGCCTGAACTGCGGCCAGAAACTGATTGAAGATGAAGATGACACAGAAATCAAGGAGGACAAACTCACAATTCCAAAGGACAAAATCATCCTTCTGGATTTGAACTACACACTCATCTCCAATTCATGGTCCATAAGATACGAAAAGCTTCCGGGAAAAATCACCAAAAGAAAGTATGAGCGTGAACTGGTTGACCTTATCAAGGACAATTACGTCATCCTGATTACGGCAAGCCCATATTACACCTCATATGACTCACTGAAGCATATCGAGGAGAATACGGATTTGAAAATTGACGAATCCTACTGGAACTTCAACAGGCGCCCTCCGGAACTCAAGAGATACTGGCTTGAAAAGGCGGTCCTTCCGAGCCATGGCAACAATCCGGACAGATACCTTGCAATCGAGTCCAACAAAGATACAAGGGCGATGTATACAGAGTTCGGCATCGAGGCAAGACCGAAAAGCGACTTTATCTAAAAGGAATGATTAAAATGAAAGGAACAATTGAAATACAGCAGAAAGGAATAACAGATTTGGATGTTGATGCAGTTGTGAATGCTGCAAACAGTCAGCTTCTGGAAGGGGGCGGAGTGTGCGGAGCGATATTCAGCGAGGCAGGATCATACGAACTCACCCAAGCATGCAGTGAAATCGGAGAATGTCCGACAGGAGGCGCTGTAATCACTCCGGGATTTGACCTCAAGGCAAAATACATCATCCATGCCGTCGGCCCGATCTGGAGAGGAGGAGAGGAAAACGAAGAGGAACTTCTCCACAGCGCATACACCCAGTCATTAAAATTAGCAAAGGAACATGACTGCAGCTCAATAGGATTTCCCGTAATCTCCTCAGGAATATACGGCTATCCTAAAGATGAGGCCTGGGAAGTGGCAATCAGAGCATGTCTTGATTTTTTAAATGACAATCCAGACTACCCAATCAGAATCATATTTGCAGTTATAAGCGACAGCTCAAGAGAACTTGGAGAGTCTGTAATTGACAACATGCTCTGAATATATTCAGGAGCAATCCACAGACTCTTTAAAAATTCATCTTTTAAACATTCCTATGAATGTTTCCATTGGAAGCATTATAGGATTTTCACCGAACGGATTGAAAACAACACCGTCAACGGATTTATCATGACCGCTTGCAAAGGAATCAGCCAAATCCTGAGTGTACATTCCCATGACTGAAACCTGACCCTTGATTTCGGATTCCTCGCTGAACAATGGAATCAGATTGTTGCCGAAATCATCAGTCAAACTTATCGGCTTGAAGCGCAGCGGCTCTTCGAACTCACCTACATCCCCAACCTTCATGTTTTCATCAATCTCAAAGTTTGAAGTGATTTCAATAGGCATGAGAAGCTGTGATTTTCTCAATTCCTCGGTTAATAATTTTAAGTGCTCATCACTCGCTGTTTCAACCTTAACTTTCAGTAACTCTGTTAATTTTGTGTTGTCTGTTTCTGTCATAATAACACCTTTAAATTAAATTATATACATTGTGAAGTTTAAATTTTGCCATTTCTGCAGAGAAATATTCCAGAGAATTGCACCGGAAATCAAAATGATTGCAGACAATGTTATCGAAGACACTCCAACTTCAAAACATTCATTTTTACAGATAAATGATTTTTCTCCTTTTATTTTCAAAAAGACGATGTAAGTAACCACTTGCATGCGAAAACCTTTATATATGGCCTTTCTCATATACATTAATAGAACTTTGAAGAGGCACAAACCCGATTCTT
>Ga0256407_10009535_pt1 | contig 13884 bp, 14 predicted proteins | sample RumenRJG_04DNA_FD_193489 | JGI IMG/M metagenome (GOLD analysis project Ga0256407, IMG submission 193489) | Bovine rumen microbial communities from Lethbridge, Alberta, Canada - RJG_04 | ecosystem: Host-associated > Mammals > Digestive system > Stomach > Rumen | place: Canada: Alberta... | reverse complement strand
ATGAAAAACGAATCGATCGACTCTTTGACAGTCGGCGGCTTTCCCACCACCTACATTGTTGACCGCAATGGCAATATTGCTTATGCCAGGACGGGCGCATTCCAGAGTGGGGAAGAGTTCGAGAAGATCGTCACAGCATTAATGGGCGGCGATTACAAGGGAAAACAGATTGCCTCCTACACTTTTCTTGTCAGGGACAAAGACAATAATCTTTATCCTGACATACAGATCCATCTGTTCTCCGATACTGTCGACGAGATACTCACAACAGGTGAAGACGGAATGGCTTCCTATTACACAGAGGACGCTCAGGATCTGAATGTTGAAATCCTGAATCTTCCCGAGGGATATACCAGCAATGCAGATGGGATCACAGTCGGACTGGATTCCGGGCTCAAAATGATAACTATTAAAAAGAAGTAAATACCATTAAATACCGTTACCCCGTTCAGGAAATACTTGGGAATAACGTGCCGTACAATTCCATCCTCAGTGATCCCGAAAGCGACAACTTGATCGAGCCTCACCGGGAGTCTCTCTGAGTACCAAATAACATAGCAAACCAAACAAGGGGCTGTCGCATTATGAACTTTTCAGCTAATGAACAGCCCCTTGCGTTCGCCCATGCTGAATTCGCTTCGCGAATGGGGCGAACGCCGTTCCACTCGGGTTTTTGCGCTGAAAATCGCGCAAAAACGCCTCGAATTCGAGGGGGTCTGTACTGTAACTATACATCAAAATCCCCCGCAGCTGTAGAGAACAAATTGCTGCAGTACAGACCCGCCTGTAATTCGATATGGAACAGAATAAGAAAAAAGGCGGCACCGGATTTCGCGCTTCCGCTTACAGACGGTTCGGAAGCAAAGCTCTCTGAGTTGCTTCAGGATCATGAAGATCACCCCCTGGCGGCATTTTGCTCTATCCTTTTCCCCACTGAGATAAAAAGGAAATCCCGGGATGAACTGCTTCCCGTCAGGCAGACTATCAAAAACAAGAAACTTTTTTGTCATCAGATTTTGGTCTGTTGGCATTTTTTGGTCAAAAGTGAATACATTTGAGGCTCTGCGCAAGTCATTTTTATGCATTTCTTGACATTAATGCACCGACATGGGAAAATAAACTATGCATTATTCACAACAGTCTTGTCTGGGAGGAATGCTCCGGACAATTGCGGTAACGCGATAGGAGAGAGGACCATGTGGCTGTTTCTTTTTGCGCTTTGGATTGTTTTGAACGGAAGGGTCACACTTGAGCTGGTGATCTTTGGAGTGGTGATTGCGTCTGCAGTCACTTTTTTTGCAAACCGGGTAATCGGGTATTCGACTTCGGTTGAAAGACGTGTACTCCGAAATCTTCCGGTTTTTTTGATGTATATTTTCAATCTGATCTGGGAAATCATTGTTTCGGCCTTTAAGATGTGCGGCATGGTCTACAGGGCGGATCCGCCCGATCCGGTAATCATCGAATTTCATTCCGGATTTGATACGCAGCTTCAGAATGTACTCCTGGCAAATTCCATCACCCTGACACCCGGAACGATCACTCTGTTTCAGGAGGGCGACCATTTCGTGGTCCACTGCCTGCGGCGTGAATTCGGGGACGGAATCGATGAGTCCTCTTTTGTGAAGCTTCTCAGGAAAATAAAGTGAAGCGCTCTTGCAAAACCGGCATTACAGAGAACCGCTGTATGTGCGGCGTGTTCTGAAAGGCTGTATGCGGCTGTATGCGGCTGTATGCGGCTGTATGCGGCTGTATGCGACTGTATGCGACTGTATGCGACTGTATGCGACTGTATGCGAATAGAAGATATCGGGGAGAAAGAGAAAAAATGAGTATTGAAAACGCATACCGGATCCTGTTTCTGGGAGCTCTGATCTGGTTCAGCATTCTGCTGCTGATCACTTTGTTTCGCGCCATCATAGGACCCAGGGTGACAGACAGAATCCTGTCCATCAATATGATCTGCACTATGGTCATCGCCTGTACCTGCATTCTGGCCTATTTTCTGAACGAGAGCTATCTGTTTGATGTGGCCCTGCTCTATGCGCTGATCAGCTTCATCACGGTACTGATCCTGAGTGCGACCTATATACCTAAAAATCCCACGCGGGGGAAATTTGACCGGCAAAAGGGATCGGCGGTCACAACTGCCGCAGATGCAGGCGCGGAATACGGAAAGGAGGGAGCGGAAGAATGATCTTTGCATGGATTCGATTTGGACTTTGTGCTCTCTGCCTGATCACAGCCATGGTCTGTTTCACTGCAGCTGTGCTGGGAGCAAACCGTTTCGGTTTCATCATGAACCGCGTTCATGCCGGAGGTGTCGGCGATACGCTGGGACTCTTTCTGGTTGCACTTTCCGTTATCCTGGGTGACGGATTCCACATGGGGGAGCTCAAACTGTGCTTCATCATCATTTTCATGTGGTTTACTTCCCCCGTATCTTCACACATTCTGATCCAGGTTGAATATTTTACCAACCCGCATCTGTACGACCATGTGAAAAGGGAAGAGCTGGCGGCGGAAACGGAGGAAGACAAATGACTCTGATCGAAATATTCAGAATAATGCTTCTTATTTTGCTGATCATCTGTGCCGTTGCGGTCAACCTGAACAAGAACCTGCTGCAGGGCGTGATCATCTTTATGGCATACAGCCTGATCATGTGTGTCGTGTGGATCCTGCTCGAATCGCCGGACCTGACGATCACGGAAGCGGCTGTAGGCGCGGGAATCAGCGGTACCTTGTTCCTGATGACCTTAAAGAAAATCCGTATCGAGGACGCGGGTGAGAACCTGGATGAAACGACCGGGATGATCCACTCGGGACAACAGGACAGAAAAGACAGGGAGGCAATCGGGCATGAAGCTGAGAGAATTGAAAAATAAATTCTTCAGATGGCTCGACGGCGACTATGATGTCATGGCAAACATCATGGACGGGAGTCTTGAGCCGGATGAAAATCATGAGCAGGTAAAGAGGGACCGCCGGGCAGCACATGAAGAGATGACTTCCAGCGGCCTGTCACAGGCGGTCATCAGCGCCGAGCGAAAGGGCTTTTATCAGTTTTACACAGGGGTCGCCATTGTCAGCTGCATCGCCCTGATCGGCGTTCTGCTCTTTACGGTCAATCTCCTTCCCAGGTATGGTGAAGAGAACCCCAGGGCGGTGGAGGTGTCCGACCGCTATATTGAACAGGGACTGGAAGAGACCGGCGCCGTCAACATTGTGGCAGGTATGATCCTGGATTACAGGGCCTTCGATACACTCGGAGAATCACATGTACTGTTTGCGGCGCTTCTCTGCGTCATGATCCTTTTGAAAAAGGACAAAAAGAACATGGATTCCCAGTTCGATGACTATTACCAGATCGAGCAGGACGCCTATTTTGACGTATCAAAGGATACCGTCATGCGCAAGGTGGGAGTCCTGATCGTCCCCTGTATCTTCGTTTTCGGTATCTATATACTGCTGCACGGACAGAACGGACCCGGCGGCGGATTCTCGGGAGGCGCGGTGCTGGGCGCCGGTCTGATCATCTTTGAGTCGGCCTTCGGATTTGAACTGGTGGACAGCTTTTTTACAGCGAAGGTGTCCATGGTCATTTCTTTTGTTTCACTGGCCTTTTACAGCTTCGCCAAAGGGTATGTGTTCTTCATGGGGGCCAATCACCTCCACAATCACATTCCCAAGGGAATCCCGGGGGCGATCCTGAGCGGCGGTCTCATTCTGCCCCTCAATATTGCAGTCGGTCTGGTCGTTGCCTGTACCATGTTCGGTTTTTACAGCTTATTCAAGAGAGGAAGTGTCGGCGGTGTTTGAGAATCTGTTGATCAATTATGAAGAGGCGGCAGCTATTATTCTGTTCGGAATCGGCTTCACCATGCTGCTTTTCCATCAGAACCTGATCAAGAAGCTGATCGGGATGAACATCATGGACACGGGTGTGTTTCTGTTCCTGGCATCCATGGGTTATATCGAAGGAAGAAAGCCGCCGATCATTGTGGACGGGGTGACAGATCCTGCCAGATATATCAACCCGGTGCCGGCAGGCCTGGTCCTGACGGGCATCGTTGTGTCTGTGTCCGTCACAGCCATTATGCTGTCCCTGACGGTCAGACTCTATAAACGGTATCACACTTTGAACCTGGATGAGATCTACATTCTTTCAGTGCACAGTATGGAGGACAGATAATTGGATATTATCAGAAATTTTCCAATGATAACCGTTATCCTGAGTCTGTTTTCCGGCTCGCTGTGCTTTGTGCTGAAAGGGAGAACAGCCAGGTATTATACGATTTTTTATGAAGTGTTTCTGCTGATCGTCTGCAGTGCGATCCTGTGGTATACCGTGACCACAGGGATGGCAGTTACCTATCCCATGGGCGAATTTCCGGCACCCTGGGGCAATGAGCTCAGGGCGGGCATTCTGGAAGCTCTGCTGGCAGTGCTCTTTATGGTCATCATGATCGTCTCTGTTCTGGCAGGCTACCGCTATATCGACACGGATATGGACGAGAGCAAGGTCAACCTCTACTACGCCATCCTCAATCTGATGACGGCGTCCCTGATGGCCATTCTCTGGACCAATGACCTTTTCTCGGGCTATGTATTTCTGGAGATCCTTACTCTCACAAGCTGCGGCTCTCTGATCGTTCGTGAGATCGGACGCACAACGCTGGCAGCTGTGCGATATATGATCCTGAACCTTCTGGGATCCGGTCTCTTTTTGCTGGGCGTGGTCCTGCTCTATGATCTGACCGGTCATCTTCTGATGGTTCCCATGCAGGAAACCATCGCAGAGATGGCGCAGGATCCCGAAATGTTTATGGTATTGACACTCAGTACCGGAGTCCTGACAATCGGACTTTCCATCAAGTCCGGTCTCTTCCCCTTTCATTTCTGGATGCCGGATTCTTACAGCTGGTCAACACCTACTTCGGCCAGTATCCTTTCTTCCCTGGTGTCCAAGGCATACATAGTGCTTCTGATCAAGGTTATCTACAGGGCGATCGGCCTGGAAGTCTTTGAACGAATGCCGATCAGAAATATTTTCCTTGTGCTTGGTATCATGGGAATGGTCATCGGCTCCATTCAGGCAATGCATGCCGACAATATCAACAGAATGGTGGCATTTTCCTCTGCTGCCCAGGTGGGATACATTTTCATGGGAATGGGCATCGGCGGAATTGTGGGCTACACGGCAGCGATTTTCCATATCATGGCGCATGCGGTGACCAAGTCCATGCTTTTTCTGACAACCCCCCGCCTCGCGGAAGTCTCGGACAACAGTCTCTTATTTAAAAAACTGGAGGCGAGCGCACTGAGAAACCGGGATGCAGGCCTGGCCTTTCTGGTCGGCTCCCTGTCCATGATCGGTATCCCCCTGTTTGCAGGCTTTACCTCGAAACTTCAGTTTGCCTTGGCAGGTGTTGAGAGCGGAAGTCATGTCAAGCTGGTCGCGGTCATGCTGGCACTGGCAGCCAGTTCCCTGCTGAATGCTGTGTATTTTATGAGGACCCTGATCAGGATCTACTCGGATCCGCGCGGAACTGTGAGCAAGGCAAATATCAGACAGCACCACCGGCCCTTATACAATATTCCGATGGTGGTCCTGGGCGGGCTCAATCTTTTCCTGGGACTCTTTTCCTGGGTCGCGATCAATCTGATCACCCAGGGACTGAAAATGTTTGGATAAGAGAAACATAGGGAGAATGAAATGATACAGCTGATCGCTTTTCTTTATCCGGTGATCACCGGTATCCTCAGCGGCATTGTCCCGCTGCGGGATAAAAAGAACCACCGCTTAGTATGCGGCCTGATCATGATACTGACAGATCTCCTTGGGATCCTGGCCATGATACGGGCTGAGCGGGTGGAGATATTGCATTTTTCGGAGAAGGCTGTGCTTTCCTTCGCACTGGATGATCTGGGAAGATTTGCCCTGGCGGCTGTCCTGATCCTTTTCACTGCCGTGTGTTTTTACTCCTTCACCTATATGGAGCACGAGAAACGGACCCCCATGTTTTTCACATTCTTTTTCATAGCTCTGGGGGCTATGATGGCAGTGTGCATGTCCGCGGATATGGTGACCCTGTATTTTGCTTTCGAACTGGCAACCCTTTCCACAGTTCCCATGGTCATGCATGAGATGAGCAAAGAGTCTGTCACGGCCGGATTGAAATACATGTTCTACTCCATTGCCGGCGCTCTGATGGGTCTTCTGGCTGTCTTTTATGTCTATACCTGTGCCGCGGGAACGGTTTCTTTCCGCTACGGGGGCTTTCTGGACAGCGCAAAGATAGCCGGACATGAGCAGCTGGCCCTGATCATAATCCTGGTCGGTATCATTGGCTTCGGCACCAAAGCCGGTATGTATCCCATGCACGGCTGGCTTCCGACCGCCCATCCGATCGCGCCTGCACCTGCCTCGGCCCTGCTCTCCGGTATCATCACAAAGGCCGGTGTCGTGGCCATCATCCGTCTTGTCTACTTCTGCGTCGGCGCCGACTTTCTGAGAGGCACCTGGGTACAGACTGTATGGATGTGTCTGGCGCTCCTGACCATCCTGATGGGTTCCACTATGGCTTTCAAGGAGAAGGTCATTAAAAAGCGCCTGGCTTATTCATCGGTCAGCCAGATCTCCTATGTCCTGTTTTCCCTCTCTCTTCTCAGCGAGGACGGCCTGCGGGGAGGTCTTTTGCAGGTGATCAGCCATATGAGTTCCAAGGGCTGTCTCTTCCTGGCGGCAGGTGTCTTTATCATCGTGCTGGATGCCCACCATGTCGGGGAACTTAAGGGAATCGGCAGGGCGCTGCCTGTTACCATGTGGTGTTTTATGTTTGCAGCCCTGTCTCTTGTGGGTATTCCTCCCATGGGCGGCTTTGTCAGTAAGTGGAAGATCGCGGCGGCTGCTCTTTCCGGGGCACCGGGTATCTTCGCCATCCTGGGTCCCGCAATCCTCTTGGTATCGGCCTTTCTGACAGCAGGATATCTTTTCCCGATCGTTGTGGATGCTTTCTTCCCCGGGAATGATTTTGAAAGTGAAAAAGGGTTTGCCGAACCCGGCTTCCTTGTAAACGGAGCTATGATCGCTCTGTGTATCGTTGCACTTCTGGCCGGACTTTTCGGTGTCCGAGTGGTAGGAGGGATAGCGTTTTGAGTTCATTGATTTTGATCATTCCCATTCTGGTGCCGATCATAGGCGGCTATCTGATCATTCCGCTGGGCTTTAAGAACAGAAAGGTCAGGGATGCCTATGCGATGGCGGTGGTCTGCATCACCAGTATCCTGACCTGGATCTGTCTGTGGAAGGTGGGCATTGTCAGTGCGACCCTGTACAGCTTTACCAGAGGATTCTCCATTGATCTGAGGGCTGATGAACCGGCCAGGCTCTTTGCCACCATGGTCTCCCTCATGTGGCCGCTGGTCATGCTGTATGCCTTTGAATACATGTCCCACACAAAGAGGGGAAACAGCTTCTTTGCTTTCTATGTGATGACCTATGGAGTCACCCTGGGTGTTGCCTTTTCTGCCAACATGACGACATTGTACATGTTCTATGATCTGCTCTCCCTGGTCACAATTCCTCTGGTCACTCACTATGCGGACCACGAGAGTTCCTTTGCCGGCAGAAAATATGCCGCCTATACGATCGGCGGAGCCTCGCTCGCCTTCTTTGCCGTTGTCATGACCAGTATTTATAACGGTGCGGGCAATTTCCTTTACGGGGGCAATCTCTACGGACCCTATGATCCCGGATTGATGCAGCTGGTCTTCCTGTTCGGCTTTTTCGGCTTCGGCGTGAAAGCGGCTGTTTTCCCGCTGCACAGCTGGCTGCCCACGGCTTCTGTCGCGCCCACACCTGTCACGGCTCTCCTGCATGCCGTCGCGGTCGTCAACACCGGCGTGTTCGCCATCATGCGCCTGGCCTGGTATACTTACGGACCGGATTTTCTGAAGGGTACCCTCTGCCTGAAAATTGCCCAGGCGTTTGCGATTTTTACCCTTGTTTATGCGGCCTGCCTCGCTGTCAAGCAAAGACACTTTAAACGGCGTCTCGCCTTTTCCACGATCAGCAACCTGTCCTACATGCTCTTCGGTATACTGCTCATGACACCCGAGGGACTTGAGGCGGGACTTCTGCATATGGTCTTTCACGGAATCATCAAGATCACACTCTTTATGTGCGCGGGCGCCTTCATGCATGAGACCATGCACAGCTATGTCTATGAGATCAACGGCGTGGGCAGGAAGATGCCGGTGACCTTTGCCATGTATACCATCAGCGCCCTCTCTTTGGTCGGCATCCCCGGGCTGTGCGGTTTTATCTCAAAGCTTCATCTCGTCCTGGGAGGCCTGGAGGAGGGCAGTGCCCTGGCAGTGATCGGGTCTGCAGCCCTGATGCTTTCGGCCTTCCTGTGCGCCATTTATACACTGAGTGTCTCTGTCAGAGCCTTTTTCCCTATGGAAGGCACGGACAGATACATCGGAGCAGACGATTATGTGGCTAAGGAAGTAGGTGCTCTCATGCTGCTCCCGATCTGCACTTTCACTCTGGTCAATGTGATCTTCGGTCTGTTTCCGGGACCGCTGACTTCGTTCATTGAGAAAATGGCATGGGGAATTTTTTAAGGTGGTGACGATATGCTGGTAGTATGGCTGGTTTTCAGTCCCTTTATCGGGGCGCTTATTGCGTATATACTGGGCAGGCGGAATGAGAAAGCCCGCGATTGTTTTGCCATTGTGCTGACAGCCCTGGAACTTGTGCTTGCAGTGGTACTTGCTTTTGTCCACAGCGGGGGGGCTTTCCTGCAGATGGGCGGTTTTCTTGTCACCGGTCTCTCCTTTGAAGTGAACGGATTCAAGGCGGCCTATGCGGTGATCACTGCCCTTATGTGGGCGGGGACCACACTTTTTGCGCCTGAATATTTCCGGCATGAAAAGGAAGGGCTGGAGCGCTACTGGATGTTCATCCTCCTGACCCTTGGAGCGACGGAAGGCGTCATGCTCTCCGGAGATCTGATGACGACCTTCATCTTCTTTGAGATCCTGTCCTTCACATCCTTTACCTGGGTCATCCACGAGCAGACAAAGGAAGCGGTAAAAGCCGGATATACCTATCTTTTTATCGCGGTCTTCGGCGGCCTGGTCCTCTTTATGGGGCTGGCTCTGCTCTACTACGAGACAGGGACTCTGTCCTATGCCGATTTGAAGGCAGCTGTAGACGCCTGCCCGGACCGGAGGATGATCCTGGCCGCCGGCATCTGTGTCCTTCTGGGCTTCGGCGCCAAGGCAGGTATGTTTCCTCTGCATGTCTGGCTTCCCAAGGCCCATCCCGTGGCGCCTTCTCCGGCGTCGGCGCTGCTCTCGGGCATTCTGACAAAGGTGGGTATCTATGGTATTCTCATGATCACGCTCCATGCGCTTGTGGAGGATTCTGTTTTCGGCACGATCATCCTGATTGCAGGCATGATCACCATGCTCCTGGGTGCAGTGCTGGGCGTTTTCTCTGTCAACTTAAAGCGCACGCTGGCATGTTCCTCCATGTCCCAGATCGGCTTTATCCTGACAGGTGTGGGAATGCTGATCCTGCTGTCGGCAGCCGGGAGCGAAGAGGGATACGCCATTGCTCTGCCCGGCCTTCTGCTCCACATGGTGAATCATTCTATCATCAAGCTGACCCTCTTTATGTGTGCCGGTGTCGTGGTCATGAACCTGCACAAGCTGAATCTGGATGAGATCCGGGGATGGGGCAGAAAAAAGAACAAGCTTAAGATTGCCTTCGCCTTCGGCGCTCTGGGTATCAGCGGCGTGCCGCTCATGAACGGCTATATGAGCAAGACCCTGCTCCATGAAGGGATTGTGGAAGGAATCCATGCGATCGGGAAAATCAGCTCCTATCTGAAAGCTGCGGAGTGGATCTTCCTGGTCAGCGGCGGACTTACCTTCTGCTACATGCTCAAACTCTTTATCTGTATCTTTGTGGAAGAGAATAAGGACCCTGTCCTGCAGCAAAAATATGATATGCCCGGGGCCTACATGAACCGGGCGAGTACGGTCGCCATCCTGGGTTCCTCCATCTTCTGCCTGTTACTGGGCCAGCCCCTGATCAGTACGCGTCTGGGCGCCTTTATGTCCGGCAACAGCCACATCCTGCACTTTAAGGCTTTTACACTCATAAACCTCAAGGGCGGGGCAATCTCCCTTGCTATCGGCGGCATCCTCTATCTTGTGGTTGTGCGCGGTCTTCTGAAAATATCCGGACATTATGCAGACTACTGGCCCAAATGGCTGGATCTGGAGAATCTGGTCTACAGGGGGATTCCTGCCAGGTTCATCTTTGCGCTCTGGTGCACTGTCCTGAGGATCGTGGAGATGAGTACGGATACGATCATCGTGCTGATCAGGAAAACGTTTATGAGAGAGACACGTGTCAGGAACAGTTCTCACCGTTTCGGTCTTGCAGGCGTGATGGCAGCGGAATTTTCCGAGGCGGCAAAGCCAATCGTCACCAACTTCACTTTTGCGCTGCTGATGACCTGCCTTGGCATCATTGTCATGCTCTTTGCTATCTTCTATTTCGCTGTTCTGGTGTAAGGCTGCAGAATACGCATGGGAATACGCGATGGGGGCAGCAGGAATCTCAAGTGTCGGTTCGGGACTTATCTGTCAGACTTACCCGCCGGAAACCGCTTATGAGAGGCGCATCAATTTATTCAAAAAAATCAGAAGATCATTCAGAAACAGAAGATCATTCAGAAACAGAAGATTATTCAGAAACAGAAGATCATTCAGAAATAGAAAAGGACCGCACAGTGGGGGAGCATTTGGCAGCTTCCACACTGGTGCGGTCCTCTTTATAATGACACGATTCGTGAAATGTATTTTCCGCCTTGCTGCGGACACGGGCCGGCAGGGGGCAGAGGGCGGAGTGGCTGCCCCTGCCCTATGAATAACGCGGCCTGTGTGAGGAATTTTCCGCCAGTCGGCGGACACGCAGATATCCCCTTAAAGTAAAGTAAACATTATCCTGGCAGCAGCGCACAGATTCACCAGTATCGCGGCCCACCAGATGATAAAGGAGAGTGAACTCTCCGCCCCTTCTGTCCTGTCTCCTGTGACCAGCAGATAGAGCGGGAACAGGAGAGGGATAAAGTATCGTCCCTGCAGGCCGATGATCTCGCTGTCAGAAACGGGGGTCCAGGACAGATAGACACTTGTAAAGGTCAGGATTGTTATTATGAGCAGTACTGCCGTGCAGACAGCTCTGAGTCCGGCCTTTCCTTCGGAGTCTTTTGAGGAAGCAAAAGGGGAGACCGCGTTTGCCTTATGGGCGATCAGAAACAGATATGGCAGGAGGAGGATCCCGGACATCTGGACATTTGCGCTTCCGAGCAGCAGGCCTGCTGTTTGCAGAATGAGATTTCCGCCCTGCCCCAGGAACGTGCGCCACACAGTTGTATAATAATTCAGGGGATGTGCCAGGATATATGCCAGCTGTATGGGACTGCTTGCGCCAAGATGGTTGAGGAAAATCCGACAGTGCCCCAACCAGAGCAGGTTGACCGCACAGACCAGAAACGTCAGGGTGAAAGCATGCAGACACTTGCCCTTCTTTCCGCCCCGGAACCGCTCAAAAGGAATCAGCAGCAGGAAAAGACAAAAGGGGAGGTAAACGATCTTGCACATACTGATCCACAGGGCTGCTACATAAAGAATTCCGACCTGGAAATGTGACATTGTCTCCTGCTGGCGGTCTCTTAGGTAAAGCGTAAAGGCGATGAGAAAGGCTGACAGAGCAGTGACCAGGCCGTCCGGTGCCAGGGAGACCGACTCCTGCAGGTTCATGGGCATCAGCAGAATCAGGGCGAGGACACTCTTCCCGTACGGAAGGATCTTCAGTGTGAGATACAGTAATCCTGTGATGCATAGCCAGCCTGCAAGACAGCCTGCATTTATCAGATCCACAGTCCTGGAAGTCACGGATCGCGCGGCAAGGATACCTGCTGCCTGCGGCAGGTAGGTTGCCGGCGCATAGAGAGCAGTACTGGAGTAGTAGACGAAATTCTCCTCTTCCAGTTCTTCCTGATTTCTGTTTTCCATATAGGAATGCCATGTGAACAGGAGTCTCAGATCAGCCGGCGCGCAAGGGAGATTGCGTCCGCCGTACATGATCTCCTCGTTGAACTCTGAACTCATATGTCCAAGAGATATTTCATAAGACCGGAAGAAATGATTCATTTCATCAGGGGCGGAAAGAGGCGGGCTGACGCTGGCATATAGGATACTCAAAGGGATCCACAGGCACAGGAAAGCTTTCGCCGCCGGGAGAGGGGAAGGACGAAGCGCGGACCACAGGAGCAGGACGAGCAGGAAAAGCGCAGCAATCACGAAGTGACAAAGGAAAGTGGCGGCCAGTTTGTCCAGGCCTCTTTTGTACTGGAGCTTATAGCACACCATCGTATTTTCCAAAGGCTTTCCATCAAGGGACAGCCCGCGTAATCCTTCGCGGCTGCAGATACAGAGAGAAGGAGACTCCTCCGGGGTTCCGTCAGTTCGAAGCGCTATTTCGATCCTTTTTTCTCCGCACCGGTTGAGCCTGCTGTCCAGCGGAAAGCTCCAGAAGCCACCGTCCCGCAGTTTCCATGCAGGAAGCTCCCAGCTCTGCGCACATTCCCCATCCACGATCAGATCTGCATATATCATGCAGTGATTGACCCGGTTCCCGGTGGAGAAGGGGATTTGGATGCTGTTCAGCCCGTCACCTTCACAATGCAGGGTCTGGGTCAGAAGCTGCCCCTCCTGCAGGGGCTGTGTTGTATTGCTGCTTTGCGGCGCTTCGACTGTTTCTGTCCGATAGTCATCAAAATATACGAAAGCTGCAGATACCACAATAAGGATCATCAGCAGGATCCAGAGCAGTTTATGTGTTCTTTGAGTCATTTCTTCCCTTATAATCCAATCATCAGCGATGGCGGCCGGATTATTCCTTTCTCAGGTTTCAGGTGGGTCTGTACAACTGTAACAACTATAACACTGTATGGCGAGAACGAATGTGTGAAACCTTTCGTTTCTCTGGTACAATAATAGCATAGAAATCAATTCAGATATTAAGTCAGACATCAAATCGGAAATCAAGACAGACATCACATCTATATACAGAATATAATGGCAGGCAGATACAGCACACTTCAGGCAAGGAGGTCATTATGAAAAACGACAGATGGGTATATTATAAAGATGTCAGGCCGCAGGATATGGGCGGCGGCCTTACCCGCCGCGTTCTCGCGTATTCGGATGATGTGATGGTGGTGGAGAACACTTTCGAGAAAGGTGCCATCGGATCTCTGCATCATCATCCCCACACACAGATCACATACGTGGCGAGCGGAGCTTTCGAGTTTGAGATTGACGGAGTCAGGAATGTCGTCAGAAAAGGCGATACTATGCTCAAGACCAATGACGTTGTCCATGGCTGTGTATGCCTGGAGGCGGGCGTTCTGCTTGACATTTTCACCCCCTACAGAGAAGACTTTGTGGAGGATTAAGACAAACCTTCCTGCAGAGTTCTTTTTTTGCGCATGTGATCCGCATGAGAGCGCGGGATGCGCAGGGCAGTGCGCAGCTTTAATTAAATGTGGGCTGAAACACACAGACATGGAGATGAGGTATGGATTATAAAGATCAATTGGCCCCCGAACTAAAGAAATCAGCGCGGCGGGTGCCGTTTAACAGGAAAATCGTTCAGGTGGGAAATATTTATCAGGCGGCAGCTTTGAAAAGCATGCCAGCGCATTCTTGTGACTTCAGTCATGAGTTAGCTGGCTTTTGTTTCCCCATATAAGGGAGTGTTCGAACTGCCGTGACCGGCTGTCAATTTTT
>Ga0256407_10009529_pt1 | contig 13886 bp, 8 predicted proteins | sample RumenRJG_04DNA_FD_193489 | JGI IMG/M metagenome (GOLD analysis project Ga0256407, IMG submission 193489) | Bovine rumen microbial communities from Lethbridge, Alberta, Canada - RJG_04 | ecosystem: Host-associated > Mammals > Digestive system > Stomach > Rumen | place: Canada: Alberta | collected... | reverse complement strand
TACGGGTAAACGAACGAACAGCAGATAAGAAAAACATCCCAGATCCTTTTTGTGCAAATGATCTCGATTTGGCGCGCCTAGACAAGTGAACTTAAGAAGGGCGCGAGATAGACGACGTCATCTATCTCGCGCTCATATTATTTCATTCTTTCATTAAAAAGGCTTCAACGACGTGTGGAAAGGTAATCGTTGAAACTTAACGTTTGACGTTATCTATTTTCGTTTTGCTGGCGACCAGCACGACGACGTCCATTTTCTTGATTACGATTGCCGTTGACACGTCCTCCACGAGAACGATCCCCGTTGGCGCGAGGGGCGTTTCCACGTTGACCCTGGAACTGTTCTTGACGCTGGACTAGCTTTTCGATCTCGGCAAAATCAATCGCGCAGATCGTTCCTGGAGGATCGACCTTTCCGTTGACCATGCCAGGGAACGGCCAGTCAAAGCACACAATAAGGAGTTTACCGTCGAAAACAATTGCTTCGCAAGGTTGGTCAAGAAGACCGTCCATTCCGTCTGAATCGTCATTTTTCCAGAGGATAGTCGGTCGGATTGTCTCGCCCTTAGCGCAGGGTTTAAACATCCAGATTGCATTATTAACAGAATCGTCGATGAAAATGCGATTCAATTTTTCATTGTAGCAAATTCCGTCGCAGCATTCGAGTTTGAGTCCCTGATAAGGTCCACGTTGCACGCCGGGTTGGTTAAGGGCGTCAAACACGTTTTCAACATTTTCTTTTTTATATTCGCCGTTGGCGTCGGGACGCAAACAGAAGATAAAACCATTGCCAAAGAGACCGAACCAAACGTTTCCATCTTTGTCGACGCAGATTCCGTCAGGACCCGTATTGTCGCCCCTTCCTAATTTGACGACCTTCTGATATGCAACGCAATGGCTGTCGTCAGGACCTGCCTTGATTTTAATAGGGGCGTTTCCATCGGTCCCAGCGTCCTTCATTTCGTCGAGAGTGAACATGAAAACGCCGCCAGATCCCAAGATACCCGCCGCCTCGTCTGAGTCAATGTCGAAGCACGAATCTGTGAAGAACATCTTATCGCCGAACCAAGCCATTCCATTAGCAAGTTTCAGTCCTTCAATAACGACCTGCACTTCGCCCGTCGGCTTGCCGTTTTCACAAACTACGCGCAAAATGCGAGAACAATAGTCTTTGTCGTGGAAATACTGGTTGTCACAGACATAAAGGTTGCCGTCAGGACCATTGGCAATACCCATAGGACCAGCTTGCCCTGTACGTTCGAGCACGGGGTATTCCAAAATTTTTGTAAGTTTGCCATCCTTGCCGACTTCATAGAGATAACCTCCCTGCGCGGAGTTAATCTTCTTATTGGAATCGTCGGTAAGTCCAAAGTTTGGCACGTTAAGATAAAGCGCGCCAGTTTGAGTGTGAACAGCCATACCATCCGGCGTATAGTTTTCATCGCCGAGGTTGGCGAAAAGGGTTGGCTTGACGTTAGGACGTTCCATCCTAGTTGCGCCCTGACCACGCTCTTGAGCGACCGCTGTCGCGCAGAAGCAACAAGAGAGAACCAAAAATGCGGCAAATAAATTTTTCAACGAAAAGCTCCTTTTACTTATAGAGTAAACTCTTCCAGTTTTTGCGTGGAATAACACGCCACGCCCGATTTTAACTACATGTAATCTCGAATGCAACATGTGAAAAGATTTGGCGAATAAAAGATTTCATTCAGCACAGTTTGGTTTATTTAAGTTAACCTATTCGAAAACTTAAATCTATGAAGGAACGTTTTGCGTCTTCTTCTGTTGATAGAACACAAAACGTTCCTTGAATTACAAACGACAGGATAGATATACTCGACAGACGTCGTGCTCACAATCGACGGGAGTCTTTGGAACGGCAGTTCTCAAGTATTATCTTTCAAGCCGTTCAATAAATTAACGTTGAGGTTCAGGTCTTGAATCCTCATTTAAGTTCGATTTTAACGACAATCGCTGAATAAGACGGTGCGTCAACGTTAACGACGGCGTTTTCAATTTTTGCTGGCGCTTCGAATGGCGCAATGGCGTCGGGAATTTCTAACGTATTGCGTTTACGGAGTTTGGCGCTTGTTTCTTCGTTATCGGATATCTTTGGAGAGATGCAGGTCGCCGAAACCGTCGCGTCGGTTAGATCGAGATTGTCTTCAAAACTGAAAAGATACCTGACGTCCTTAGGAAGAGTGTTAACGGCTTTGACATAGATTGTTTTCCCATCTTCCGTCTTTGTTGCAACCGCGTTAATCGCAGGAGTTGCGCCAGATAATTCGGGGGCGTCGGATTTCATGTTCAGGAGACAAGGGGCATATGAATCACGCCATAATTTCATAACGACATAGTTTGGAGCTGGATACCATCGTGCATTGTCAAAGTTGACAAACGCGTTGTCCCAACCTGTGGCGGATTTATGTCGCAAGAAAAGCGCTGGAGCTGCTATTTCCATAATATCCGCAACGCGTTCGACACAGTTGAGATAACCTCCGGCATGCAAACCCGTACGCCAATCTGTGGATTGCGCGTTCCATTCCGAACTAAAGAGTTTAATGTTTTTATTGTCAGAATTTGCGACGATAGCGCGGTGAGCCTCATAAAACTTTTGATTATCCCACGGATTGAACGCGAACCCATTTGGATCGTCGTAACGGTGGATTGAGAGATAATCAAAGTTTTTACCTGCGCCCATGACGACGTCCGTATCCCATTTCATTTTATCGCCGGTAAATGAGCCACAAGCAATTATTTTGATATTGGGATCGATCGCCTTCATGCGAGGGACGAGCTTATTAACGATCTCAACATACTCCGCGGCAGACGTCGTTTTAGGATCGACTTCGTTGTCTATCTCCCAATACTTCACATTGTACGGTTCAGGATGACCGTTTTGCGCACGTACAGCGCCCCATTTTGAAGTTTCAGAACCGTTGCAGTATTCTAACCAGTCACAAGCCTCTTGTAGCCAGTCGTTTAAATGAACTTCTTCTGTTCCAACCGCATTGACCCACTGTTTGGTTCCAACGTCGACTACCATAAGAGGTTCGGCGCCGGTATGTCGACACAGCGTCATGAATTCGTCGATTCCAAAGGAATTGACGTCGACGTCGTTCCATAATTCGAGAGGGTAGGCGACTCGGTAGTCTTGGGGGCCAATTCCTGACTTCCAGCGATAGGCGGACGCATAACACCCGCCAGGCCAACGAATTACTGCTGGTTTAATATCTTTGATTGCCTGAAGGAGGTCAGGACGAAGTCCGTCATATTTTTCTTTCCAAGATCGAGGAAAAACGGAAATCTGATCAACGTCTAAGAACGCGTTTTCTGCAGGCATGAAGTTTAAGCGAATCGACGCTTCAGCGCTTGAACTTGGGACGGAAAATGTTCCGGACAGTTTGATCCATTCGTCGCTGTCGGGCGTGAACGTTTCTACTGTTACATTTTTATCTCCCACATTGAAACAAAAAGACGATTTGCCGGTTCCCCTAGTCCAAAAAGAGTAGTCGTAGATTTCCCCTTTGTTGAGGGCATAGTCTTTTTGGACGAGACTACCTTCGCCTTTGAATCGCAGATATCGATTGCTGTTAAGCGCGTCTCCCTTTCGTGTTTCGGCATTTCCCTCCACAGACCAATACCTGACGTCAATTGGCGAGTCCATGTTTATTTTTTCAACGTCCGCTAAGTTGAAAAGTGTTTGACGGCGCAGATCCCGAACAAGAACATGTCCGAATTCTGCCTTGGTACCCCACGTGCCAACTCCGACGCAACCTGATTTTGGAGCGTCCTCGTCAAAGTCGACTACTTCATGAATCATTTCTTGATTAAGAAAGACTTTGATATTTTGTCCGACCACGACAACACGAATATCGTATATATCGCCGGCCTTGATTGGAGGAATCGGTTTTTGTCCGCCAATTACGTGGCGGCCATTGGATTTAGGCGTTTGCTTTTCAATGGCAACGTATTGATTGCCCCATCCTCCAAGATTGAGCCAGTAGTAACTTGACATATCTGGCGCGGCGCGGAAAAGAATTAGGAATCCCTCGCTTCCTGATATTTTTTTGGCAAGTACCCTAACGTCGTAATCAGTCCAGGGTTGTTGGTTCTGAAGGTCTGCGCCGAGGAGAAATCGTCGATCTGTCGCCGTCGTATCTTGTTTAAGAACCCCGTCTTCAAAAGACCAACCTGACTCGCTGCCGGCCTCTAAAGAACGATTCCAGACCAATTCGCCCCAAAGCCCTCCATTACAAGAGTTGTAAATGTGTTCAAGAAAGTGGGAATAAATTTTTTCATCGATGTTTCGAATCGTTTCATTAGAATTGATTGTAGCGGCGACGACCACCGGCTCAGATTCGTCGGCTAGCGCTTTCACACTAAGATCCAATGGCGTCACCATCGAAAAAACGGTTAGACAACAAGACGTCAGAAACAAAGACGTTATACGTGATCTTCTATCCATGGCTTTCTCTCAGAAATGTGGGTGGAATCGACGGACATAGGGCGAAAAATCCCGTTTAGTTCTAATAATTCTCATGATCTATTACGTGAAATCAAGTTGCAAAAACGCAAAATGGCGTCGTTTTTACGCATGATTGGAACGCCCTTGTTTAATTGTCTATGCCTTCCATTGGGAGAATATCGAGCTTTGGTCGATAAGGTAGATATCGCAAACTATCCCTAAACCGAAAGTATCGACGCCGAGTATTTTTTGAGTAGAATGTGCTGGTCAAGGCGCTTGACTTGACAATTCATGAAGGGACCGGAGGGCGCTTTTACCGCCTTCTTGGGCTATCTTTTGCTTTCGTCTCCTGAAATGCAACTTCATATTTAAGCTACGCCTATTTTTTTTTAGGAATTTACAATGTTAGACAGTTGGTTCTCTGATCGTTCTCGTACTTTTAGTTCTTCTGGTATTCGTAAGGTCTTCGATCTTGGCGCTAAACTGGCGAACCCCATCAATCTGTCGATTGGTCAGCCCGATTTTGACATGCCGGAAGAGGGGCGTCGTGCGGCAATCGAAGCGATTAACGCTGGTAAAAGTAGCTATACTCCGACACAGGGAACTCAAGCGCTTATCGATCGACTTCAGGCTGAAGTTGACGCTAAATATAACCATGCCGATCGCAAACTATTCATTTCAAGCGGTACAAGCGGCGGTCTCTTGCTTGCGTATCTTGCTTTCCTTAATCCAGGCGACGAGGTTATTCTCTTTGATCCATTCTTCGTGATGTATGAAGCCCTTGCAAAAATGCTTGGCGCCGTTCCCGTTTGTATTGACTCCTATCCTGACTTCAACCTTGACGTTCAGAAGGTTGCCGACTCCATAACGCCGAAAACGAAGATGATTGTCCTAAATTCCCCAACTAATCCGACTGGGCATGTGGCAACGCGTGAGGAAGTTAAGGGAATAGCGGAACTTGCGGCTAAACATAACGTTATACTTATCAGCGATGAAATTTATAGCGGCTTCTGTGACGGCGAGTTTGTTTCCCCAGCAGAGTACAATGAGGAAACAATCGTGATGAACGGTTTTAGTAAATCTCACGGAATGCCTGGCTGGCGTGTGGGATATGCGCATGGTCCGTCGAAATTGATCCAAGAAATGATTAAATTTCAGCAATACACGTTCGTCTGTTCCCCTCATGTTGCACAATTGGCCGCGTTGGGCGCTCTTGACGCCGATATGACGCCGCAGTTCGATTTCTATCGTAAGAAGCGCGACATGCTCATAGAAGGATTGGCCGATCTATACGACCTCGGCAATCCCAAGGGAGCCTTTTATATGTTCCCGAAGGTTCCGTGGGGAACAGGGACGACTTTCGTCGAAAAAGCGATAACGAAATACGAGGTTTTAGTAATTCCCGGCAATGTTTTCAGCCATCGTGACGAGTGCTTCCGCCTTTCGTATGCGGCTAGCGTCGAAACAATTGAGCGTGGTATTGAAGCTTTGCGTAAACTTGCGAAGGATCCCGATTGACTTTTAGTTGTTGAGAAGCTTATGCGCGTCAAATTCGTCGTTTAACGCGACGAACTTGTTATTTAAATAGTGAGACTTAATTGAATTTGAAAGGGAATTCTATGCCTGAGATTTTCAAGAGAACAGTCGTACTACTTTTGGAGACGTTAACTCTTCTTTTGACGACTTTTACTTGCAGTTCTTCAAGCGCTATGTCCCCTGAAGTTAAACTGATTGGTCCTCGTCGTGTAAAGGTTGAATATCGAGGTTCTGTCGAGGAGTTTGAAATTGCCCCGGCGTCTTGGTTGGTTGTTTCAGATGAGAAGTGGGATTTACTTCCTGTTTTTAATCCGAATGCTTCTCCATGGGCGAAAGGCCGTGTTTTACGCGGCGTTAATGCTTGTGAATGCGCTGTTTTTGGCGCGCTTGATCCTGTTTCCGTGGTCGTTAAACTTGAAAACGGCGAGATTTTGGCGCGGGGCAAAGACTATGAATTCGACGAGTCGTCTGGCGCGATTGGACGTTTATCCGAAGGTAGACTCGGTGAAGACGCGGTTTCCTTGATCAGTTATCGGTGCGTTAAGTCTCGTATTGATTCGATTGTTCTTCTCCCTGACGGCGAAATGAGTCTTATTCAGGGCGAATCTCGTGTTCTTTCTCCTGAACCCCCTGTTCTTGAAGAAGGATGTAAGCGTTTGACCAATGTTTATATCACTGGTCGGAACGACATTTTGACTCCTTCATGTTTGTTTCCCATTGACGAAGTTTTCTCCGATGAATTTGACTCGTTGGACGCGTCTGCTTTTGTTGCAAATGTCGCGAAGTTCAACGAAGAGAACGGCGGCGTCGAAACGCCTGTATGTTCCGACGTCGGAGCTGTGAAGAAATTTCTCCCCAAGACTTGGGCGAAGCTCAAAAACGGCGAAGAAGTCCGAATTCTCGCTTGGGGCGACAGCGTAACCGCTTGTGGTTTTCTTCCTGACGATCAGCGTTGGCAAATCAAATTCGGCAATCGTCTTCAAGAAATGTTTCCCTCGGCTAAAGTCGTCGTACTTACAGAAGCTTGGGGGGGACGGTCAAGCGATTCCTACCGCAACGAGCCAACTGGAAGTCCGAAAAATTACCGCGAGAAAGTTCTTGCCCTAAAACCGGATTTGATTATTTCTGAATTTGTTAACGACGCCTATATGGACGAAGCGACGGTCGCAAGAAGGTACGGCGAAATGCTTGCTGATTTCAAAGAAATAGGCGCCGATTGGATTATTCTCGGTCCTCATTACGTTCGACCGGACTGGATGGGACTGACTTCTGAACGTGACGTCGACAACGATCCGCGTCCTCTCGTTAGAGGTTTGCGAAAGTTTTGTGAAGAGACCGAAACGCCCTTTGCAGATACTCCGACGCTTTATGGCAAGTTGTGGCGTTCTGGGATTCCATATCTTACGCTAATGACAAATAACATTAATCATCCCAACAATTTTGGGATGGAACTTTTCTCTGCCGCGCTTGCCAGGCTCTTTGAGGAATAGTTTTCCCGAAGATATCTCGTAGTAGAGGAGTTTTTTTCTTGATAGGAAGAGAGACGTTAAAAGGCGTCGTCCGTTTACAGGACGACGCCTTTTAACGTCTCTCCTAGTTCTTACTCAAACGACGTCTTCGTACTCGACCTTTTGAATCATTTTTAGAAAGGCCTCCATCGACGGGCAACGGTCGCGGGGATCCGCCTTTATGCACCAATGAATCGCCTTGGCAAGCGTAGGGTCAAGGTTGGGGTGGTAGCTTGTGATGGGAGCTGGAGGTTGATCATGGGTCATAGCCGCAAGACCGTTTGTACCGCGTGGCCATGGAAGTTCGCGTGTACAAAGTTCATACATCGTTACGCCGAAAGCGAAGATATCCACTCTTTCGTTTGTCGCATGACGACGGATAAGTTCCGGAGCCATGTAGTTAGGCGTGCCCGTACGATTGCCAGGGTCCGTGAAAGGCGCTTTGTTGGGAATGGATAGGCCGAAATCAGTGAGCTTTAAAATCTGACCGTCGCCTGTGAAAAGTAGATTGCGAGGACAAAAATCACGGTGGATAAAACCCGCTTTATGAACGACTTGTAACGCTTCCGCACATTGTCTAATGTATCGAAGGCGTCCGCCGGCAAGCATGTCCTGCTTAATCATTAGAATGTTGTTAAGACCTGTACCTTCAAGATATTCCATCACGAGATACTGTTCGCCGTCAGTGGTGAAACCTTCTTCTAGAGTCTTAACTATGTATGGATGATCAAACTGAATGGCAATCTCGCCTTCGCGAGGTTTGTATACGCCCTTCATCCCTTTGTATCGGCTTTCAATAAGTTTTGTCTTTTCTTTATCCAATATTTTTAATCCGACAATCTGGTCTGTCTCACGATCGCGGGCCATATAAAAATTAGACATTGTCCCAGAAATCGCCGCTTTCAGAAGGATGAATCTCTTCTTATAGTCGAGTTTCTTTTTCCCAAACAAATTATCTAAAAGTCCCATCAATTAATCCAATCATGCAAAGGAGAATGGCAGAACGTGAGGCGCCAATCGCTACGTCAATCGATTCTACGAATTTTTTTTCAAGGCGCAATATTTCGCCGCTTTTTTGAACGAGGTTATAGTTGTTAGGACACGAAACGACTTCATTTTCGCGCTTGTTCAAGTTTGTCGGCAATCTTTATGGACGCCAAGGCAGTAAAACGATCTGGAATGATTTCGATTTCGACAGGCAGGAAACCGCCAGGGTCGCCGTCTAGCTGAAAAGGAACGTTCATTTCGCTCGCGTCTGGAGAGACTGAAATTTTGAAACATGACGCCTGTCCGAGTTTTGTGTTGGGGAGAAATCGATGAAGACTGCCGAGTTGGGCGAAAAAAACGTCTAACAAGGCCATGCCCAACCTTCCTTTTTGAAAAACACAGAAGTCAAGTTTTTTATCAACTCCAACGCATTTAGGAACAAGAGGTAATCCCCAGCCGTAACGTGGAAGATTGAAAACGAACGACCATTTGCCTGTAATTGACGCAGTACCGGGAGGCGCGATAATTTCTGTTGTAATTTGGGGATACCGATAAGAGGCGATGGATTTGAAAATAGGTCTTAGGTATGAGAGGTAACTAATGTGCCCTCCCTTTTTCTTTTCCTGTTTAAAACTCTTTTCGCGAGCTGCATGAACGCCGTTTACAACGTCGGCGTCAATTCCTGCGCTGACCATGACTAGGAAGATTCTGCCATTGGCCCTTCCTACGTCGAACATGATCGTTTTACCAGATTCGATTAGATCCGCGGCCTTTTCGGGATTGAAGGGTAGTTTAAGGTACTTAGCTATTAGATTAGCAGTACCAGAAGGGAGAAGGGTTATTGGCACGCCGCAAATCGTACGGTTTGTCAATTCCGCTGCCGTACCGTCGCCTCCAACGCCTACAAGCGCACGTAGCGTTCCTTTTTTAAAGAGATCGTTGGCTCGGTTCGAGACGACGTCGAGATCTGTGTGGATTTCGACGAGAAATCCTTTTTGGCGCAACGCTGTTGCGAGACGTTCAGCTCTTTTGCGTGGCGATTTACGTCCCGCCTTTGGATTGACGGAGACGAGTACGTAACGACGCAGGTTATCTTGCATTTTAAACCCTATTGATAACGACGCCTAAAACGTCTCCAAAGCAATAGTCGACAATTGCGCGTCCCTAGAGAACGGCGTTATTTCAAAGTGTTGGCGGTTTTGAAACTAAGCTTTTCATAATCCGATTCGTCGATTAAATAGAACCAGTCGGCGAATCGGTTGTTTTTAATCGTCGCTTTTTGCTTTGCTTCCGGTTCAAGGAAATCAACTTCTGATTCGTCGCCAGACGTAGCGGCGAGGGCGTCGCGAGAATATGACGCATAGACTAAGACGGCGCGTTTGTTTTCAAATTTTTTACCGAAAACAAGCGACAGTTTAACGCCTGTTTTCATCGTCAATTCAATCGAACCGCCCTCGCCAATGAGAAACGGTTCGATTCGTTCTGGAGCAAGAGGATCGTGATCATCTAGAGCAAAGCCGAATTCAGAAAGTGGAGCAGCGAGGGGAGCGAGTTGCGTTCCGATATTGTTGGCGCGAAATAGAGCCGCGAGCGCAGTAGGTTTTTTTCTAACGTCGACAATATTAAGTTTTCCAAATTCATCGGCTAAAAGATTGAGAGATTCGTTATTTGCGGATTCGGGGTCGAATATAGTGGTTTCGTCCCATTTGCCTTTTTCATTCCGTGTTATTAAACGATTTAGAGACCATATTCGAGACATCGAATTTTCTGGCGTTTGCTTGAAAACGGCGACGCCAGAAGTTTGATAATTTGCGATATGGATTTCATTTTTATCTTTTTGAATCGAAAAACTATAGTCGCGCGCCGTTAGATAAAGCACGTCCCAGCGGCTGATCCGAAGTAAGTCACGATCAAGCCAGTCAAGCGGTTCAAACGAAATCCGCATGGGGTATTCGGCGAGCTCAGAGGCGCTTGTTTCCTGCGTTGAATCGCCGACAAAATCAGCCGTGTAGACGACTTCTTCGTTTGGAATTCGGACAAAGCGGTCGTCACGGGTAGCTGAACTTTCAGGGACGCGGTTTCCGATTAGGAGATCAAAAAGCGTTTCACCTCCTTCGCCCTCGATGTGAACATGAAGAGCTGCGTCGTTGAAAAGAGATTTTTTTCCATCTGTGTTTTTTTCGAAACTATGTTCAATGTCGTAACTGGAAGGATTAATAAGCCCACATTCTCGATGAAAATCTGTAATTTTCTGCGAGTCATGTATTCTGGTCGTTTCGTCAACAACGTCAAGGATAGAAAGTTGCGTCAACGGCGCGATCACTTTAGAAAGCCGCTCGGCATTTTCTGCTGGAAAACCAGATAACGAAGGGAGACGCCATTCTTGTCCGTCCCTAGTTAGAATGAGTTCGCGCAATTCTCCAGTTTCAGGATCAATTCCTTGGAACTCAATTTTCGTCATTTTTGAGAGGTCGTTGAAGTTGTCAAATAGTTTTTTACCGATCTTCTCTCTTGGTTCCTGATCTGGAAGACGCGGCTGGAATACGAGCCAGGAGATTAGCGCAACGAGCGCAACGATCCCAATAAGAGTGGATTTAAGGAGTTCGTGTTCAGGGGCTTTTTTCATACGAATTGTATAGCGAGAGCTCTTTAGCAAAGACTTCTATTCACGATCTGAAACGTCGATTGGACGTCCAAGGAGGCGTCGTCGATTGTTACACACTATATCGTAATATAGCGATTGAAAAGGATTCTTTCAAGCGGTTTCTGTTTTGTTGTTGTGTCGCTTTGATGAGAGTTGACGAACTTTACGTTAACATTTCGGTCGGCTATGGGCGTTGATCGACGGTCTGACTTGTCCCTCCGCTTCGTCGTGATAGAATCAACTGGAGTAGGCTTGGCGTCCTTTCACTGTCGACGTGGACGTTGGGTTTGGAGGGTTTTAAAAATGCTGCTTTTTTCCTGTGGATTGCTGATACTTGTAGTTGGTTACTATTTTTACGGTCGGTTTGTTGAAAAGATTTTATCCCCAGACGACCGTGAAACTCCGGCAGTGAAATACCGAGACGGCGTTGATTTTATGGTTCTTCCCCACTGGAAAAACATGTTAATTCAACTTCTTAACATTGCCGGCATTGGACCTGTAATTGGCGTTATAGCGGGCATTAAATTTGGCGAAATCGTTTTTCTGATTATCCCTATTGGCAACATTATAGGGGGGGCGACACACGACTTTGTTTCCGGTATGGCTTCGCTCAGAAATCGTGGAACCAATCTTCCAAACTTTGTCAAAATGACCCTAGGCGCGCCATTTTTCCATTTCTTTTCCTTTTTCATGGCGTTCCTACTTCTTTTGGTTGTCGCCGTGTTCATCAATATTCCAGCGAGTTTAATTGACAACGTTTTTTTCCCTAAGACAAGTTGCTTTTGGATTGCCGTTACCCTTATTTTCTTGTACTATATCGTCGCGACGATGTTTCCTGTCGACAAAATAATTGGCTCGCTCTATCCTATCTTTGGCGGTCTTTTACTTCTTGGCAGCGCGGTGTTAATGGTTGCGCTGTTTGTTAGCGGCGCAAAGGATCCTTCCCTGCTTTGTGAGTCGACGCAGTTTTCGGAACTAAAAAAAGCGTTTCTCGTCAATAATCCAATCATACCGTGTCTTTTTGTGACCATTGCGTGTGGCATTCTTTCCGGGTTCCATGCCACGCAATCTCCCATTATCGCTCGTACAATGAAGTCGGAACGACAAGCGCGTTCTTCTTTTTACGGCATGATGGTTGTTGAAGGCGTGATTGCGATGGTTTGGGCGGCAGGCGCTCTTGCGATCTATAATCTATTTCCCGAATTATGGAGCCAAGCTCCTGCAAAGGTTTTGCCAAAAATTACTACGCATTTTCTGGGGCAAAGTTTGGGTTCGATAACCGTCGTTGCCGTTATCATTCTTGCGGTTACCTCAGGCGATACTGCGATGCGTAGCTTACGTCTGAGTTTGGCTGAGACCTTTAGAATTAATCAGAAACCTTTTGTTAATCGTTTTATTATCTGCCTCCCTTTGATAGCGATAGTCGCGCTCCTTCTTATATGGTCAAACAGGGACGCCGCCTCTTTCGGTCAACTCTGGAATTACTTTGCATGGGGAAATCAAACGTTGGCCGTTTTCACACTTGGCGGATGTTGTGTTTGGCTCTACGCTCAGAAAAAACAAGGATGGATAGCGGCGATTCCTGGCGTGTTTATGACGTTTATTGTCCTTACGTTTATTCTCTGGACGTCTGCTGAACATAAGGGACCTGTTGGTTTAGGTTCTGTTATATCTTCTTTTTATCTTTGGATATCTGGCGTTAACGACGGATTTGAATTGTCAGGAAAAGGTCTAGATCTTTCCGAATCCTGTATTTACAGCGCAATTATTGCCGTTCTTTATATTGGGGTATGTATACGTCGTGGAATTGTTTTCTCAAAGAAATCCGATATTCAAATGGAGGATTCTGAAACTAAAGTTGAAGTTTCTTCAGAAGATAGTTCTGTAGAGCAGGGATAGAAGTTGAATTTGAGTTTGGAATACTTCGTGAAAAGACATGGGACAATCCTAGGAGTTCCGCAGGGAGTCGTCTTTTTTCTTCTCTTTTGTGTGGTTTTCAGACTCTCTTTTGGCTTCTGCACAGTCGCGTTTGGCGTGATCTCGGAGTCCGAGATCACGCTTGAGAATTATTCCGACGGCGACGTCGTTCGCTACCCGGTCGTGCTGCTTCGCGGACGCGTTGTCGGACGCGAAAACGAGGTGGTAATTATCGAAAATCTCTCTTCTTCACTTCCATCTCGAATTGTGAGGACTAGTACGTGTAGGGGGAGATTCAAGGCGCTAATGGAACTGACGGAGGGCGTCAACCATTTGTCTATTGCTTCGGGTTCTGCTCGCCTAGATATATCGTTGTTCTATCACAGGAGCTCTAATAAACACTTTGTTCGCCTTATTCTTTTTTTGGATTCATCTGGCGAAGATAATTTCGCCGTACCTGAAGAGTGGACGAACGCCCATCGAACAAGTTTACGGTCTGAGGAACTTTTCCATAAATTTCAAACTGCGGCTTTACTATGGCAGACAGCGACAGCAGAACGCCTTTATGACGCCGGTTATGGTCGAAGGACGTTTACTCTTGAGACCGATCGAAGGGGACGGGTAATCGTATGGAAACAACGTGGAAAAAAGAGCAGTGAAGAGTACTTTGCAAAGTCAGAAGTCGAGCGATTTCGCGAGATATACAAAGAGATCGTTTCTGGATCTGCTTTTGATAAAAACGCTTGTTATTTTATTCTCACGGCGTTTAGTGGTGAAAATGAAATTGCGGGACGAATGTATGGACGTGTCGCGCTTGGCGTCGACAA